>Ga0226835_1000443_pt1 | contig 48265 bp, 44 predicted proteins | sample LAC_MetaG_1_FD_163627 | JGI IMG/M metagenome (GOLD analysis project Ga0226835, IMG submission 163627) | Anaerobic ammonium oxidizing microbial communities from anammox membrane bioreactor (MBR) in UC Berkley, California, United States -... | ecosystem: Engineered > Bioreactor > Anaerobic >...
CCCGTTCACCGCTGGCGGCGCTCGTCGCCGCGCTCGGCGTTTTCAGTCTCACGCTCTTTATCATGATTACGTCGGGCGCCGCTTTGACGCAGCCCATCAATCTCGTCCTGCTGTTGGCGTTGGCGGCAGGCGTTCTTTTTTTATTCTTGGCGCAAAATCCCAATAACGAAAATGCCGCGTTGATGTTGTGGTACAACGCGGGCGCATGGGGCGCCGCGGCGTATTTGAATTTTCAAATGCTCGGCTTGTTCGCGCTCGGCGTCGCGCTCCTTTCCGCCCTCGCCGCTTTTTGGGTGGAACGCGAGAGCCGCGCGTTTTCTTTTATGGGCCCCGCGCTTTGTATCGGAGTCGCGTTGTCGCTGGCGATTCTTGCCCAGATGCTGACGCGCTGAATGTGATATGACCAAACCTCTCATCTTGATAACCAATGACGATGGCGTGGAATCGCCCGGCTTGGCCGCGGCGGTGCGCGCGCTGCGCGGCTTGGGCGAATTAATGATTGTGGCGCCGCGTCAACAACAATCTTCCAAAGGGCGCGCGTTTGCGTGGAATCAACAGCCCGCCCTCTACGCCACGCGCCGCGTCGGCAATACGCGCGTGCGAACCATCGCGGTGGACGCGTCGCCCGCCGTGTGCGTGCGCTATGCTTTGATGCTCGAAGCGCCGCGTCCGCCCGCGCTGCTCGTGAGCGGCATCAACTATGGCGAAAATTTGGGCAGCGGCTTGACGATTAGCGGAACGGTGGGCGCGGCGTTGGAAGCGGCAGCGGATGGCGTGCCCGCGCTCGCCGTGTCGCTCGAAACCGATACGTCGTATCATTTATCGCACAGCCCCGACATTAATTTTCAAAGCGCCGCCATGTGGACGCGGCGCTTGGCGCAAGAAATGTTGACGCGCAACTTGGGCAAACTCGCGCCGGTGGTGAATGTGAATGTGCCATGCGACGCCACCGCGCAAACAAAATGGCGCGTCACGCGCGCCTCGCATCAAGCGTATTTCCGTTCCACCGTCGAGAACGGACGGCTGGTCGGTTACGATGTGGACGTCAACCGCGACACGTTGGAGCGCGATTCCGACATTTATGCCATCATGGTGGACCGCATCGTCTCTGTGACGCCCTTGACGTATGATTTGACGGCGCATGCCGCGCTGCGTCAATTCAAAACCGCATTAAAGGCGCTGACGCATGGGGCTTGAGCGCGAAATCAAAACCTTGACGCCGTTGTACGGCGCGCCCGCGCGGACCGTCTTTGAATTTACAAATTTGTCCGACAATTTTGGCGCATGGGTGACGCGCTTGACGCGGCGGCGCGGTGAAATAATCTTGGTCGTGCCGCGCGCCCGCGCGCGCGTGTTATTGCACACCAAACCGCATTATCCCGAAAATGTATATCGCCTGCCGACGGGCGGAATTCGTCGCCGCGAAGCCGCCGACGCCGCCGCGCGGCGCGAGGCGTACGAAGAAATCGGTTTTCAGCCCGCGACCTTGCGCCTGTTGGGCGTTCTGGAAAATATATTTTGGGTGCGCGGCAAAAAAATAAAATATCCCTCGTTTGTTTTTCAAACCGAAACTTGGCGCGGCGCGCCGACGCCCACCGACCCGGACGAACCGATTTCGGGATTCACGGACGCGGACGCGCTTGAGCTGCAAGCGATGGCGCTGTATCTGGCGAGTTTGCCGGGCCCATGGCGCGAATGGGGCGCGTTTCGCGCGGCGTCACATCGCTGGCTCGCCGCGCATTTATAAAACAAGCTTTTCTCGGCGCCCCTTTTCGGACGAATAAATTCATCGCTACGCGTTGTTGTCGAGAAAAGTGGCGTGTCGTAACGCTTTCAAGCGCGCCTCTGTCGTGGACGAATGAATTCGGCGCTACGGGTTATTTTCAGAGGAGCAAGATATGGACATTGGACGTCTCTTGACGCGTTCGCTGGAATTGATGTGGCGTTACAAATTCCTGTGGCTCTTTGCGCTCGTCATGGGTTTGACCAGCGCGGGCGTACGTTTCCCGGACGTTGTTGGGCCATTCAATCGCCCGGTAAATCCCGTAACCAATTTTCACATCGAGCCATTCGCGCTGGGTCTCGCCGTCGCGTTCGGCGCGGTCATGTTGGCGGTGTGGGCGCTGCTCGTTTTCTTGTTTCGCTTTATCGCGCGCGGCGCAATGGTGGATACCGTCCGCGCCGCCGAAGCGCAAACCGAGCCGACCCTGCGCGACGCCTGGCAGAGCGGACGCAAATTTTACGCGCGGCTCTTGGGCTTGGGCTTGGTCGTCAATGCGCCGCTGGCGCTCGTGAGCGTCAGTTTGATTCTGCTCGGGCTCTTGCCCTTTATCGGCACAATCTTGGCGCAGCGCAATGCGGACGGCTTGGGGGCGCGCGCGTTGGCGCCGTTTTGGATTTTAGGCGGCTTGGCGTTCTGCGGCGCGCTCGCGTGCTTGGTGATTTTGAGCGTCGTCATTCATCCTTTTTATGAAATGGCGGTGCGCGCGATTGTGTTGGAAGATTTGTCCGTGCGCGCGGGCGTGCGGCGCGGCATACAGCGCGCGCGCGCTCAAGCGGGCAACGTGTTGACGGTCTATCTCGTGTTGATTGGCGCGCGCTTTGGATATGGCATGGTCGTGGGGCTTGTGTCCATCCCGTTCGGCGTGGTCATTGCGCTGGGCGCGTTTGGTTTGTGGTACGACAATTTGAACGCGCTATTTCTGATGGGGCTCGCGGCGGCGCCGTTCGTGTGGCTCTTTTTTGGCGCGCTCGAAGGCATTTTTCAATTGTTCGAATCGAATGTGTGGACCGAAGCGTATTTGACAATGGCGGCGCGCGCTTCCACCGCGCCGCCAGAATAAGCCGCGCGGCGGCCGATTATTTTTTATCGCTCACGCGCGCCACCAGCGCCTTTTCAATTTTTGGACCCTGCATTTTCAAAATTGTAAATTTGAGATTGTCAATGCGCGCGACTTCGCCTTCTTTGGGCACGCGCCCCAGCCGCGTCAGGATGAGGCCCGCCAACGTTTCGTAATCGTCCGATTCCGGCAAATCCAGTTTCATCAATTCGTTCGCATCTTTTACGCTGAGCATCGCGTCGGCTTCAAATTGCCCTTCGTCGAGGCGGCGAATAGTCGGCGCGTTCACGGTCAATTCATCGCTGACCGGCCCGACGACTTGCTCAATCAATTCCTCGATCGTCGCCATGCCCGCCGTGCCGCCGTATTCATCCAAAATAATGGCGAGTTGAATTTTTTGGCGCTGCATTTCGCTAAACAACGCGCCGATGGGTTTGGTTTCAGGCACATACAGCGCGGGGCGAATCAATTCGCTCAAAGGATGCTGGCGCGCCCCGGGACCCTTTGCCATCGCCCGCAACACATCCTTGACCCACACAAAACCCACCACATTATCGAGCGTGCCGTTATAGATGGGAAAGCGGCTGTGGCTCACTTGGGCAAACAGTTGCAGAAAATCCTGAATCGTCGCGGTGTCTTCGATCGCGCGAATCTGCGTGCGCGGAATCATCGCCTCGTTGACTTGACGGTCCGCAAACTCGAACGCGCGCTCGGCAAATTGTCTTTCGACCGGTTCCAATTCGCCGCTCGCCGCGCTCGAGCTTACCAACATTTTCAATTCTTCGACCGAGTGGACCAATTGATGTCCCTGCGGCGGCGCGAGTCCAATCAGTTTCAACAAGCCATTGCCCGCGCCGTTCAAAAGCCAAATTGCCGGGCGAAAGATATTTTCAAACACCATCATGGGCCGCGCGACGACGAGCGCCGATTTTTCGGGATAACTCAACGCCACCGATTTGGGCGCCAGTTCGCCAATGACGACGTGTAAAAATGTAATGATGGAAAAGGCGATGATGGTGGAAATCAACGCGGCGGTGGTGTGCGAAAGAAAAGATTCCGGCGCCAAACCAAATAGCGGTTCGATGAGATGCGAGATGGCGGGTTCGCCAATCCAACCGAGCGCGAGCGAAGCGATGGTGATGCCCAATTGCGTCGCCGCGATGAAACGGTCCGGGTCGTGAATCACATGGCGGACGGTGCGCGCATTCACATTGCCTTGCGCGACCAATTCTTCGATGCGCGTTTTGCGGACGCTCACCAGCGCAAATTCCGCCGCGACAAAAAAAGCGTTGGCGAGAATCAAGAGCGCCGCGGCGCCCAACAGCGAGAAATCTATTAGCGTTTGGTTCATGATAATTTTTAAAGCTTGGCGAATTTTTCCGAGCGCGCGATTTGCCATCGCGCGTTTATTCTACTACATTTAGCGCAATGCTTGAGCGAACGGCGTGCGGCAAAATTATTTTGTTTGGCGAACACGCGGTGGTGTACGGCCGTCCCGCGCTCGCGGCGCCGCTTTCGCAAATCCGCGCCCGCGCCCGCGTCGCGGCGCGCGCGACCAAAGGCGTTCTCATTCGCGCGCTGGATTTGCAGCGCGAATTTGAAGCGGATGCCGCGACGGACGAGCCGCTCGCGACGCTGGTGCGTTTGACGCTCGCCAAACTGAACGCGTCCGCCAATCTCGTTCTCGAAATCGAATCCGCGATTCCGCCGGCGAGCGGCTTGGGCAGCGGCGCGGCGGTGGCAACGGCAGCCGCGCGCGCGCTCGCCGCATATTTTGGAACGGAATTTACGCCCGCCGCAACGGCGGCGCTGGTGTACGAAACGGAAAAATTGTATCACGGCACGCCGAGCGGCATTGACAATACCGTGATTGCGTACGAGCAAGCGCTTTGTTTTACGCGCAAAACGCCGCCGCAGCCAAACGTGATTGCGCCGTTTCAGCTCGCGCGTCCGTTCACGCTTATCATTGCCGACACCGGCGTCGCAAGTCCGACCAAGCTTGCGGTGGGCGCGGTGCGGCGCGGTTGGCTGGAAAATCCCGCGCGCTATGAAGCGTTATTCGACGAGATCGCCGTCCTCGTCGCGCAAGCGCAAGACGCGTTGGCGCGCGGCGAAATAGACAAAGTCGGCGCTTTGATGACGCGCAATCAGCGCGCATTGGAACAGTTGGGCGTCTCATCGCGCGAAATCGAAACGCTGCTGAAAGCGGGGCTGCGCGCGGGCGCGTGGGGCGGAAAGCTTTCGGGCGGCGGCCGCGGCGGCAATGTGATTTTTGCCGTTGCCCCGCGCGACGCGGCTCAAATCGAACGCGCGTTGTGGGACGCCGGCGCGCGGCGCGTGCAGACAACAGAGGTGACTCAAGACCGTCCGAATTTTTAGCGCGACGCCAAAAACTTGGCGGTCTGTTGCGGATGAAAAAATGAATTCAATGGAACGCATGACGCGGCGCCTGAAAGGCGAACCGGTGGACCGCGTGCCGAATTTTGACATCATGATGAATTTCGCGGCGCACTATATCAAGAAACCGTTGCGCGCCTACTATTTGGATTATCGCGTGTTGGTGGATGCGAATATGGCGATGCTCGAAAATTTTGATTTGGATATCGTCCAAGCTATTTCGGACCCGTACCGCGAAACGCACGACCTCGGCGGCGAAATTATTTTTGAACCCGACCACAATCCGCTGTGCGTGAATCCGCTGCTGGCGGAATATGCCGACCTTGAAAAAATAAAATTCGTCGCGCCCGCCGACGGACCGCGCATGCGCGACCGCTTGCAAGCGCTGCGCGCGTTCCGCGACAAGGTCGGCGGCGAGGTCCCAATCATGGGGTGGGTCGAAGGCGCGTTCGCGCAAGGCGTGGACGTGCGCGGCATCAACGAACTGATGGTGGACGTTTCGCTGGAACCCGCGTGGGTGACCGAACTGTTGGAGAAATTGGTCGAGGTGGAAATCGCGTTTGCGCGCGAACAGATCAAGGCGGGCGCGGACATTATCGGTTTGGGCGATGCGGCGGCTTCGATGATTAACCGCGCCATGTATCAAAAATTCGCGTTGCCGTACGAACAGCGCATTTTCGCGGCGGTGCGCGAATTGGGCGCGCTGAGCCGTTTGCACATTTGCGGACGCACGACGCATCTTTTGGATTTGATGGCGCAGAGCGGCGCGGATATTATTGACGTGGATTGGATGGTCCCGTTCGACCGAGCGGCGGAAGTTTTCCGCGACCGCGTCGCCCTCTGCGGCAATTTTGACCCCATCGTCGTGATGCTGCAAGGGACGCCTGACGACGTGCGGCGCGCGACCCGCGATTGCATTGACGTTGGCGGGCCGCGCATGTTCAGCGCGGGCGGCTGCGAAATTCCCGACGGCACGCCCCACGAAAATTTATACGCGCAGAATGAGGTGTTGGCGAGCTGAGATAAAATTTATCCAAACTCTAACCCCCGCGCTTGGCGTTCGCCACTTCTGCCAACAATTCTGTTACGCTCGCGCGATTGGTGTTTGTCACCGCGCCCAACATGCCCGCGAGTTCGTCAATGCGTTTGTTGTCTTGGAGCGCCTCGGCTTGCGTCACGGTGCGGTCATCCACGACCGCTTTGCGAATGTGAAAATGCGCGTCGCCGTACGCCGCAATCTGCGGCAGATGCGTGATGCAAAGGACTTGATGCGTAGGCGTTGCCGCGCCGTTTGGCGCGGCGGTGAGACCCCATAATTTTTTGCCGACGACCGTGCCGATGCGTCCACCGATGCCCTGGTCAATCTCGTCAAAGATGAGCGTGGGCGTGCGGTCTGCCGCGCCGAGCACCGCTTTGAGCGCCAACATCAGGCGCGAGGTTTCGCCGCCCGACGCGATTTTTGCCAATGGCTTGAGCGGTTCGCCCGGATTGGCCGAGACCATGAATTCTACTTTGTCAATGCCATTCGTTTCAAACGCATAGCGCGCGGCGCCGACGACCAAGCCGTTCGCCTCTTCGACGCGATGGAGCGCGACGCCGAATTTCGCGTTTGCCATGCCCAAATCTTGCAATTCATTTTCGATGCCGCGCGCCAGCGTTTCGGCGGCGGCGTGACGCGCCTGCGAAAGTTTTGCCGCGAGCACGCCCGCGGCGTGAACGAGTTTTGTCTCTTGTTCGCGCAATTCGTTGATGCGTTCTTCGACATTCGTCACCGCGTCGAGTTCTTGTTGGGCAGTTTTGCCAAATTCCAAAACTTGCGCGACGGTATCGCCGTATTTGCGCTTGAGACGGAAAATTAAATCGAGACGCTCTTCGATATGTTCGAGACGCTTTGGATTGAATTCGATGCTGTCGCGGTAGCCGCGCAGCGTGCGCGCGAGGTCGTCCAGCAGCGCGCCCGCGCTTTCGGCTTGGTCCAGGACGCTCTTGATTTCGGGGTCGTATTTTTCCATCCCGCGCACGGCTTGACGCGCCTGATTCAATAAATCGAGCGCGCCTTTTTCGTCGTCTCCGCCGCCGTACAACGCGTGATACGCTTCGTCCGCGAGCGTGGCGCGCGTTTCCGCGTGCGCGAGCAAAGCGCGCTCGCTTTTCAAATCCGCTTCTTCGTCCGCCTTTAATTTCGCGTCGTCAATTTCTTGCAGGATGAACGTGAGGCGGTCAATTTTGCGCGCGGTTTCGCGCGCGTCCTTTTGCAGCTCGCGCAGCTCTTGGCGCACTTTGCGTAGTTGCCGCGTGTGTTTTACCACTTCGGCGCGCTGTTCCCACAAGTTGCCGTAACGGTCGAGCAAGTCAATATGTTCTTTGGGGCGCAGCAGCGAAAGATGTTCGCTCTGGCCGTGAATGTCCACCAGCTTGTCGCCGATTTGTTGGAGCGCTGCGCCCGTGACCGCGCGGCCGTTGATGCGTCCCGTCGCGCGCCCGCCGCGATGCAATTCGCGCGCGAGAATCAACGTCTCGTCTTCCAGCGTGATGCCGTTCTCTTCTAAATCGTGTTCGAGCAAGGCGCGCGCTTGCGGCGGCAAAAGAAAAATTCCTTCGACGCGCGTTTCTTCCGCGCCCGCGCGCATCAATTCGCTCTGCGCGCGGCCGCCGAGCAAAAGCCCGAGCGCGTCGAGAATGATGGATTTGCCCGCGCCGGTTTCGCCCGTCAACACGTTAAAGCCCGGCGCGAATTTCAGATGCAGGCGGTCAATGATGGCGAGATTGGCGATGGTGATTTCGGCTAACATTTTTGTAGTTTGCTGGACGCGTTATGCTTTGGGCGCGTGACCGCAAAGCGCAAGCGCGAATTCAAAATCAGACCCTCTCACGCGCGCAGGCGCGCGAACGTCGTGCTGATGGTGAGCGCTATAAAAATCCAAAAACCCCAATTCATCAAGACCGCGCTCATGGCACGCGCATTGCCGCTGAATAAAAAGGGCAGGACGGGCAGCAGGAACAGGATGAACGCAGCCAGCGCGATGGCAATGGCGGCGGTCAAGGCGATATATCGCCCGCGACGTTTGGCGGTGACGCGGCGAATGACTTCGGAAATGATTCCGCCGGCAAAGGGGCCCGCAAAGATAGCAATGATGATGGAAAACAAACCCAGATTGATAAAATTCATGAGCAAGACGGCGATGCCGCCCAAGACCAAGGCGAGAATTCCCGTGAGCGCATAATCCAACGGCGTCGCGGTGTAATAGCCCGCGCGCTGTTCGCCCAAACATTCTTTGCAGCGATAACCGACCGGCGTGCGCTGAACGCATTTGAGGCACATCGGACGGCCGCATTTGTTGCAGCGCAAAAGCGTTTCGGTTTGAGGATGATTCGTGCAATACAATTTGGTTTCGGTTGTCGGTTCAGTTGCCAGAGACATAAGTTACTTTCCATGAAACGGACGGAGCGTTAGAACATTTGTTTGATTTTACCACACTTTGGTGTTCACGTACCCAACGCGCGCGCGAGCAATTCGGGGCCAAAATACAAAAACGCCGCGCCCGCGAGAATCAGATACGGACCGTACGGAATGGCTGTGAACGCCGAATAGGGGCGGCGCGTCGCCGCGCGAAATGCGATAAACAAAATCGCGCCGACGCCGCCCAACAGAATCGCATACACCAAGACATATACAATCGCGGGAAATCCGACGAGCGCGCCGAGCAGCCCCGCGAGTTTCACGTCGCCCATGCCAAAGGCGACCGTGTTGATTTTTTTGGCGCGCCCGCGATTGACGATTCGCAAAAATAGTACGCCCAAATAATAAATGCCGAGCGTCACAAGATAGCCCGTGACGATGCCGAGAAACGCAAGCCAATACGGTTTGAGCGACAAGGATTCGATGGTCGTTCCGGGCCCGCCGAGCAAAATGGGACTCGTCAAAAACGCGAGCGCGGTCATGGGCAGAGAAACGACGTTCAAAATTAACTTGTGCTCAAGGTCAATGACGGCAATGAGAATCAAGACCGCGCTGAAAAAACAGACGACGCCCAAATAGACGCCAATGGGATAACGTAGCGCCAACCAGGCGAATAGCGCCGCCGTGCCGATTTCGACGATGGGCGCGCGCAGCGATAATGGCGCGCTGCATTGCGCGCAGCGGTCGCGGCGCAAGATAAAACTCAAACTGCCGCTGTTTTGCAGTTTGGCGCGCGGCGTTCCGCAATGCGCGCAGCCCGGCGCCGCCAGCAGCGAACGTTCATACGGCAAATTGTCCGCCGCGCGATTAATGAGTATGCCCGCCGCCAAACCGATTAGAAATAAAAGAACGCTAAGCATCTGTGTTGGAATGGGAATAAATTTTACGTGCGCGTCGAGAGTGAGCATTGCTCGACGCGCCGATTGCCAGAGCGCGCGCGACGCGTTGCTTGGACGCTTTCAGGTTGTCCAAGACTAGCGCCGTTTTTCGACTTTGCTCTCTTTTCATGTATTATCGGGTCATGCTTTCAAGCGAAAATCGGTACAGTTCGCATATTCCATTCGAGCAGCTCAGCATTTTGGCGGGCATGAATGTTTTGGGGCTAACGCTGTCGCTGCTCCTCGTCTTGCCCTCGCGCACCATCGAGTTTGCGGTTTTGGGTTCGCAAGCGAGTTTGGTTTTTTCCGGCGCGTGGTTGTTCGCGTTATTGTTGAGCGTCATGACGGCTGCCGGCGTGGAATCCATTATGCGTTCGCATCCGCGCGTGCATCTCTCCGCAACGCAATACACAGTTATCTTGTGGATTCTCCCTTGCATTCTCGTCGCCGGCGCCGCGCTCACGCTGCCATTGCTGCGCGATGCCGCGCCCTTGGCTTTTTTGACCATTGCGGGCGCGGGCATTTTTTTGGTCCTCGTCGTGTTGGGCGAATATCTCTCGATTGATTTGCAAGACCGCGCCTATGCGTTCGCGCGGCTCGGTTTGAATCTCGCCGTGTACCTAGCCGCGTTCGCGCTGTTCCAAGCCATTTACGCGTTCAAGCTGCGCAGCATTTTGTCCGCGCCCTTGATTGGTTTGGTCGCCGCGCTATTGGCTTTGGAATTGCTGCGTTCGAGCGAGCAAGATGTGCGCCGCACCTGGTTGTACGCGGCGACAATCGGTTTGGCGATGGGCGAAGCGCTGTGGGCAATCAATTATTGGAATGTCAGCGCCGCAGTCGGCGGTCTCACGCTCTTGATTGGATTTTATCTCTTGACGGGCTTTGCGCAGCAATATCTTTTACGAAAATTGAACTGGCGCACGGTTTTGGAATTTATCTTGGTGACTGCGTTGGTTATCTTTATTATCGTCCGCCGAATGGTTTGAGCGCGCGATTTTCCTAGCCGTCAAGGCGCGCCGCCGTTTCCTCTTTTGCCGCGCCGTGTCCCACCGTCAGCGCGAGCGCGGCAGCCACAATCAACGCGCCGCCGACGAGTTGTAAAAATTCGAGCGTTTGCTGATAGATCACATACCCCGCAATGACCGCCACAATCGGTTCAATCGTCGCAATCACGCTTGCGACGCTCGCCGAAACGGTACGCAGCCCCGCGTTGTATAACGCATACGACCCCAAAGTGGGTCCAAAACACAAACCCAATAACGCCGCCCACGCCAACGGTTCCGTCCACAACGCTTGATAGTTCACCGGCTCGATGCCGGGCAAGTCCACAAATTGCAGCGGCAGCAGAAACAGCGTGCCAAAGAGCAGCGAATACAAAACAGTGGTCCACGGCGAAGCGCGCGTGGACATGTATTTGCTAAAGAGCGTGAACATGCCGTACGTAAAACCGGCGGCGGCGCCGACCACGACGCCCCACAAATTGAGTTGCAGCGCATTGGGGTCATAGACGCGCGCTACGAGCGCGCAGCCAATAAAAGATACAATGACCGCCGCAATTTTGCGCGCGGTCAATGGTTCGCGCCATAAACGCCATGCGACGAGCGTAACGAACGCGGGCGCGGTGTACAACAAAACCGAAGCGGTTGCGACATTGGTGAGAAAGACGGCTTCGGTATTCAAGACATAAAACACCGCAATTCCGATGAGTCCGAACCAGAGCAGGGGGACCAATTGTGTCCGCGGCAGACGCAGCGCGTCGCGTTTCCAGATGAGCAAGCCGACCGCCAAGAGTAACGCCGCCAGGCCCGCGCGTAAAATGCCGATGGTGAGCGCGGACATGCCAAAGTTAAAATGGAGGACGCTAAAGAAAATGCCAATCGTCCCCCACATGCACGCCGCGCCGACAATCAGCGGATAACCGCGTTTCATAATTCGACGTTGACGCCCAAGCCCAACGCTTCGGCGCGTTGCAAGAGCGCTTGCGCGATGGCGGCATCTTGCACCGCATTGCCCACCGATTTAAAAAAAGTAATTTCAGTCGCGTTGGCGCGCCCCGCCTTTTGCCCGGAGGTGATTTCGCCCAGTTCGGCGTACAAATCCGATTCTTGCAGAATGCCCTGTTCCATTGGTTGAATCAAATCGCCCGCCTCTGCCAACGCGCCGCTATAGGCGTCCACCACAATTTTGTTGCAGCGTTTGATAAAAGCATCGTCCGTCTCGCGCGCTTCCGGCGTGAACGAACCAATCGCGTTGACGTGCGCGCCGGGTTGTACGTCATTGCCGTCAAACAACGGTTGTTTAGAAGTGGTCGCGCACGAAATAATATCCGCCGCGCGCACCGCGCTCGCTACATCATCGGCGACGCGCAAATCCGCCGACAGTTCGGGCCGCGCGCGCAGTTCGGCGAGCATGGCTTGCGCTTTGGCGGGCGCGGGATCATACACATACACACGTTCCAATTGCCGCGCCGCGCACAACGCGCGCAATTGAGTGCGCGCCTGGACGCCCGCGCCAAAAACGAGTCCGACGCGCGCGTCGGAACGCGCCAAGGCAATGGTCGCTGCGCCGCAGCCCGCGCCGGTGCGTAACGCCGTGAGCGCGCCGCCTTCAATCAGCGCCAGCGCGCGCCCCGTTTGCGCTTCTAACGCCACGACGACGGCGTGAATCAACGGAAGACCGCGTTGGGCATTATCGCCAAATACATTGACGATTTTGATTGCCAGCGCGTCTGTGCCTTGAATGTACGCGGGCATAAACAGGGCGACGCCATTGTGTTGCGGCACCGGCAATTGAGAACGGAGGGGGACGGTCGCTTGATGATTGGCAAGACGCGCGAACGCGTCTTGCATGACCTCGATCGCTTGCGGCATCGTAAGCGCTTGTTCGACGTCACGGTGAGAAAGAATTCGCATGAGGATTCGGCAAAAGATATTTTGGGATGCTTGAGCGTGCGCGCCATTGTACACAATTCGCGCGGGTTTGGGTAGTTGGGCGGGCGCGCCAAAAAAAACGGGACACTCTCGGATGAGAATGTCCCGTTATCAACATCGAGTTTGACCTACGGGTCAACAAAACCGCCGGTCAAGGTATAGTGCGTTATTGCGGTACTGCCCGTCGAATCACCGCGGCACGACATGGCATATTCGCCCAACGCGCCTTCGCTTTGAATCGGGTTAAGGAATGTATCTTGGGCCGATTGCGACACGCCGCCCACTATCAGCGTCGTTTTTGACTTTTCATAGTAGCTGCCGGTTACCAGCGAGAAATTGATTTCGCCACTGGCGTTGGACATGATGGCGCGGTCCCGTTGGTATATGCCGGGGAGCGAATAAGTCAAATAGTATTCTTCGGGATAACCGATGGTGCGTCCCTGCGGCGACGTAATCCAACAGGTGATATGTTCGTTCGCCCCAAAGCCCGAGCCGCTAAAGTTCACAACGCCATACATTGCGCTGGCGCTGGTCGGGTCTGCGCTCAGCCACGCATCGGTTGCGACTGTGTTGCCAATGACTGTGATCCAAGTTTCTGCGCCATAGCCGCTCGTGTTGCCGCGCGCGACAAAGCGCCAGGGCCCTTCACAGGCATAGACATAGAAAGCGACTTGCGCCGAGACATTGCCCCCGGCATCGGCTTTGATGTCGCCAAACGCTTGAGAACCTACCCCGTCATAAATGGGTTGATTTATATCGGCGTTGATGAATAACCCACCGACGGTAGGAACAACTAGACCGGCGTTAACGCTATTGTGCTGGGTCATGCTGGGGCAGCCGCCGCCTGCCGGCTCTACCCAGAAACTCACAACTTCACCGGGCATAAAGCCCGAACCGGAAAGAACCGAAGTTTCGCCCGGCTCGGTGGTCAAAAGGTTGAGTCCGATAAATTCGAGATGGCTGTATGCTTTTTCGGGCTTGTGCACTGTCGAAGGGCTGGCGGTCAAAACTGCGCCGCCGACACCTTCGGTCCCGCCGGTGATGGTGAACCACGTTTCACCGCGATGCAACACTGTTTTTGCCAAACCCAATTCTTCGGCGACAAAACCCCACGTGCCAACTTGCAGGGCAAAGTCATTGCCGAATTTAGTAGGTTGCTCATAGGTGATAGAACCATTTTCGTCAACCTTGATGGCGCCTGAACCGCTCCACAAGGAAGTAGCGACGCCGGTCGGTTCGACCATATACGCATACACATAGCTATTGGGCGTATAGCCCCAACAGGTAAGGACGAACGTTGTGCCGACCGGTCCCGAAGACGGGTCGGAGGAGCAAGTAGCGTCTGCCGCTGCATATACGTTTGTTTGCGGAACGACTGCCAGCCCCAACAGGAAAAGAATTGCGCCGAGCACGAGCAAAATGCGTTTCATAGACTGCCTCCTTGAATGATGCGTGCCGAAAATTAGATTTTGAATTTATGGAAAGGGCACCTCCTTGCGCTGTAAGATACCTGTATGAATCTACCATTAAAAAATTTAGATGTCAAGGTTAAATTTTTGGCTTTTGGCGCTTACCCATAGCTCAAGACTCCAAGTGTTTGGCGATGGAATACATTGCAGAAAACACTTGGAGTCTTGAAACTGCTGTGATTTTCAAGCTGTATGTGGATCGGCGCGGGGGTCTTTGGGGCTTGTAGAATCCAGCGCCGTGAGCGCGCCGAGCAAAACGCGCGCGCCGCGCGTAATTTCTGCGGGCGTAGAAAATTCGCGCGGGTCGTGGCTGATGCCGCCGCGGCTGGGGATAAAAATCATCCCCGCCGGCGCGACGCGCGCGACGTGCGCGGCATCGTGTCCCGCGCCGCTTGGCATTTTCAGGGCGTTGAGATTCTGCGCCGCGCATACGCGCTCGATACTTTGGATGACGGCATCGGAAAAAGCGATGGGCGTTTCGTCGGTCAAAGTTACGCGCTCCATGCCGATGCCGCGTTTGGACGCAATCCATTCCAGCGCGCGCGTGGCGCTTTGCACGCAAGCGCGTTTCGCGTCCGCGTCCGCGCTGCGAATATCCACGCGCAGTTCGACGCGGCCCGGAATGGAATTCATCACATTCGGTTCCGCTTGAATCATGCCTACGGTGCCGACGACGCGCTGCGCCGCAAATTCATTCGCCAACCGTTCGACTGCCAGAATCATTTCCGCGGCGGCGGCGAGCGCGTCATGGCGCAACTGCATCGGCGTCGTGCCGGAATGATTTTGCTCGCCGTTCAAAATAATTTGCAAACGCGTCGGCGCGGCGACGGCTGTCACGATGCCCAGCGGTTTGCCCGCGCGTTCCAAGACGGGCCCTTGCTCGATATGCAATTCCAAAAACGCGCGCACGCGCGTCCAATCGTAACGCGATGCGTCAATATCTTTGTGCGCCGCCGCCAGCGCGGTGCGTTCCGTCGCGATTTTCGCGCCCGTCTCCCAGCCCTTTAATTCTTGGAGCGCGCGCGCCAGCAAGACTTTGCTGCGGTCGCGCGCAAACAATTCTTGTTTGGAAATTTCCGCGCCGGTCATGACGCGGCTGCCAAAGCCATAGCCCGCGCCAAAGCGCGCCGATTCTTCCATCGCAAAATTGATGACGTGCAGCGGCGCGTTCAGTCCGCCGTTCGCCTGAATCACGCGCGCACATTCCACCGCGCACAGCATGCCCACGATGCCGTCGTATTTGCCCGCGTTGACGACGGTATCAATATGCGAGCCGCACGCGAGAATGGGCGCGTCCGGATTTTTGCCGCGCAAGGCGCCGATGAGATTGCCCACCGCGTCGCGCTGAACTTGGAGTCCCGCCGCGCGCATCCATTCGCGCAGCCGCGCGCGCCCCGTCGCGTCTTCGCGCGTGAACGCCAAACGCGTTACGCCGCCCTGCGGCGTGCGTCCGATTTCAGAGAGTTGTTCAAGCTGATGCGCGATGCGCGCGCCGTCAATTTGTTTCGTCCAATGCGCGTAATGGTCAGTCATCGTAGAATCCGCGCCGCGTTGCGGTTTCAATCATTTGTAGAAATGCGACGTCTCCGTTTTCAAAAATTGCGCGCTGCCGCGCGCGCCGCGCAGTTCGCCGTTTTCAACCAAGATGCGGCCGCGCTGCATCGTCAATTCCACCGCGCCCGTAACCGTTTTATCGGCATAGAGCGTAAAGCCCGCTTTGGAATGTTGATTCGCTTGCGAGATAGTCCACGTTTTGGTCGGGTCAAAAATTACGAGGTCGGCGTCCGAATCCACCTGCAGCGCGCCCTTGCGCGGATAAAGTCCAAATGTTTTCGCGGGCGTTTCGCTCATTGCCGCAATCAAAGTCGGCAAGGTGAGATTGCCTTGATTCACGCCGACGTGATAGCACATGGGCAGCATCGTTTCGATTTGCGGCGCGCCGTAGGCGGCGTCAAAAAAATTGTCGTCGGATTTTTTGACTTTGGGCGCGTGGTCGCTGCCAATCGTCGTCAGGATGCCTTCGCGCAGACCTTGCCACATGGCGGCGTTATCGTGCGCGTAACGCAGCGGCGGGCCAATTTTGGCGGGCGCGCCGAGCGTCTGCGTCACCTCATCGGTGAGCGTAAGATATTGCGGACAGGTTTCGCCGACGACGCGCCAGCCGTTTTGTTTGGCGCGGCGCAGCGGCTCGAGATTTTCCGCCGCGCTATTGTGGACGATATACACCGCGCAGCCCATGACTTGGGCGATGCTGATGGCGCGATGCGTCGCTTCGGCTTCGAGCCGCGCGGGCCGCATTGCCGTGAACATTTTTTTGGAATCGAGTCCGGCGCGATTGTATTTGTCCTCTAAATAATCGGTGACGACGCCGTTCTCGCAATGCACATTTACCAAACCGCGCTGCTGCGCGACGACATCCATCAGCGCCGCCATCCAATAATCGTCCGTCATCCATTTTAATTTCGCGTAGGTCATGAATACTTTGAACGAGGCGATGCCGAGCGCGAACGCGGCTGGCACGTCGCCGATTTGATTGGCGACGTCGAACAAACCCGCGTGGATGCCAAAATCGAGCATGGAATTTTGCAGACCGTCGTCGCGGAAGGATTCGCACGTCGGAATAATTTTTTCGCCGGGCTTGACGTAGGCGTAATGAATGAGCGTGGTCACGCCGCCGAACGCCGCGCCGATTGAGGTGTCGTATTTATCGTCGCTGTAAATCGGATGGACGTGCGCGTCAATGAGGCCCGGGAAAATATATTTGCCGTCCGCGTCAATGACGCGCGCCGCGTCGAATGTCAAGCGCGGCGCGCGGGCGACAATTTTTTCGCCGCGAATGCCAAGGTCGGCGCGCGTGATTTTGCCTTCGGCGACGACCAAACCGTTTGTGATGAGAAGGTCAACGGACATTTTTGTTTTCTCCCAATCTTAACGTCGTGATTTGATTGTGGTAATATGGATACAGCTGGATTCGTATCTATGGAAAATTTCAAGGAGCGAATGAACTATGGCCTATACAGTGCGCGATTATATGAACAAACCGGTGATTGTGGTGGACCCGGAAACGCCCGTCGCGTCCGCGCTTTCGATTATGAAACGGCGCGGCATTCACAGTCTGGTCGTTGATTTGACCGAAGGCGCGAAAATTGCGTATGGCATTATCACCACAACCGACATTCGTGACAAGATTGCGATGGCGAAACGCGACCCCGCCGCGACGAATGTCGGCGAAATTATGACGACGCCCGTTCACGCCGCCAGTCCGCGCTGGACGCTTCAACAGTGCGCCGAAGAGATGTACACGCTGGGGATTCATCACATGCCTGTATTGGACGACGACGGTTTGGCGGTGGGGATGATTTCGGCGACGGACATTTTTTCGGCGGTGGAGGAAGCGGGGTGGGAGTCGTTGGGCTAGAAAATTTTGGGAAATGAAAATAGGCAAGCCCGCGCGCGCGCGGGCTTTTTTTTTATTGCTTGATTTCCAATGTTTGTTAGGCGCTGCCGTGTTGACGCTCAAGCGCCTCCAACACGCGTTCGGGCGTCAAGGGCAATTGCGTTACGCGCGCGCCGATGGCGTTGGTCACGGCGTTCGCAATCGCAGGCGCCATCGGCGTTAACGCGGGTTCGCCGACGCCTTTGGCGCCAAAGGGGCCCAGTCCGGTGCCCGATTCCAAGATAATGGTTTTTACTTGGGGCACGTCGCTCGCGGTCGGCAAAAGATATTCCGCAAACGACGGCGTGAGCGTGACGCCGTTGACGATTTGAACGTCTTCGAGCAAGGCATAACCGAGTCCTTGCGCTGCGCCGCCTTCGATTTGTCCGACCACCGCCGCAGGATTCAACGCGCGCCCGACATCGTGACACGCCGCGCTTTTTAGAACGCGCACCTCGCCGGTTTCCATGTCCACCGCGACTTCGACCGCCTGCGCGCCGAATGTGTAATCGGGCCAAATGTCGCCTTGCGCGTTGTCGGGGTCCAGTTTTTCCGTGAACGGCGCTTTGAACAAAGACAGGTTCGCGCGCGGCAGTCCTTCCGCCGCGCACAGCGCAATCAATTGCGTCAGCGGCATCTTTTGCGTCGTGTCGTTTTTGTTAAAGACCGTACTATCGGCGAAATCAATTTCGGCGGGTTCACATTCAAAATGCTGCGACGCGCGTTCGGCGAGCGTTTTGCGTACCGCCATTGCCGCTTGATACGTCGCGTTGCCGGACATGTACATTTGCCGCGTCGCCGTCGTCGTCCCCGCGAGGGGCGTGAGCGCGGAATCGGTGCTGTACACTGTGATGCGTTCCATTGGCACGCCCAACACCTCCGCGCTAATTTGCGCGAGCGTATTGACTTGGCCGCCGCCAATGTCGGGGACGCCGCAGCGAATCACGATGCTGCCGTCCATTTCCAAACCGACCCACGCTTGCGAGGTATCGTGAAACCAGGTGATGCGGCCGTAACTTTGCATGTAGGACGCGAGTCCGCGCCCGATTTTCGTGTGCGGCGTTGGCGGCGGCGTGGGTTCGCCCAACGCGTCCCATGCGCGGTTGGCACATTCTTCAAGCCAGACCGCGCCGCGAAACGCTTGCCCGTTCGGCGTCGTGTCGCCTGCCTGGACGTAATTGAGGCGCCGTATTTCACGCGGCGACATATTCAACGCGCGCGCGATTTCGTCCATGTGTTGTTCGTATGCCACACACGCCTGCGCCGCGCCGAAACCGCGAAACGCCGACGTAAAAGTATTGTTTGTCGCGACGGCGCGCGCGTTGATGGTTACGTGATTGATTTTGTACGGCCCCACCGCCGACGCTGCCGCGTACAACAAAACATACGGCGAAAGATAAACGTACGCGCCCGAATCGGCGACGAGATCCACTTGCGACGCGAGGATGCGGCCACTGCGCGTGACGCCGGTTTTGTGCGTGATGGTAAAGGGATGCCGTTTGCAGTGCGCGAGAATGGATTCTTCGCGTGTGTACACCAGCTTGACCGGACGACGCGTTTTCAGGGCGGCGAGTCCGATAAATAATTCGACCGTAATATCTTCTTTGCCGCCAAAGCCGCCGCCGACGAGCGTACCCATGATATGCACTTTGTTCTGCGGCAATTGCAACGCCGCGGCGATGCTGCGAAAATGTTCGACGACCTGCGTACTGACGCGAATCGTCAACACGTCATGCTCATCCACCCACGCAATGCCCGCCTCCGGTTCCAGATACGCGTGGTCAATGAATTGCGTTTTGTATGTGCCTTCCACAATCAAATCCGCGTCGCGCATCGCCGCGTCGGCGTCGCCTTTGAGGATGCGCCAGCGTGCAACAATGTTATCGGGTTCAGTGACGATGGGCGCGCCGGGCTGCATCGCCTCTTCGGGCGTATAGACGGCGGGATACGGTTCATAGACGACCTCAATCAAGTCCAGCGCTTTTTCCGCGAGCGCCAATTCTTCCGCCGCCACAACCGCGAGCGCTTCGCCCATAAAGCGTACGCGGTCGTGCGCCAGAATCGGCGCGTCGGTGCCGGCGCGTTTGCCCGTGCCGGTGACGCCGGGAATATCGGTGGCGACGCGGTCGCCGGGCAAATCCTCCGCCGTCAGGACGCACGCCACGCCCGGCAGCGCGCGCGCTTTGGAAACGTCTATCCGCACAATTTTTGCCGACGCATGTTGGGCGCGCAAGACTTTGGCGTGGAGCATGTTGGGCATGACATAATCGGCGGCGTACTGTGTCGCGCCGGTCACTTTGCCCATCGCGTCAATGCGCCGTAACGGTTTGCCGATTTGACGCAGTTCGGGCAGGTTGGCGATATTGGGTTGTTCGAGGTGATTCATGTTCGTCATCTTTATGGGAATGAGTAAAGAATTTGCGCGCGCGAATAGAGGCGTTGCATTTAGCCGCGCGAATCCACATTCAATTGATTGGCTGCGTGTTCGATGGCTTCAAAGATGCGCGCATAGCCGGTGCAGCGACACAGGTTGCCGGAGAGCGCTTCACGCATTTCCGCTTCGGTCGGCTGGGGGCGTTCGTCGAGCAGCGCTTTGGCGGACATGATCATGCCGGGCGTGCAAAAGCCGCACTGCGCCGCGCCAAAATCGGCGAACGCGGTTTGCAGCGGATGCGGCTGGTCGGAGCTGCCCAAACCCGCGACGGTGAGAATATCCTGTCCTTCGGCGAGCCACGCGAGTTGGAGGCACGCATTGACGGCGACGCCATTGACTAAAACGGTGCAGGCGCCGCAATCGCCTTTTTCGCAGCCGCTTTTGACGTCGGTGTAACCGAGGTCGCGCAGGGCGGTCAATAAAGTTGTGTTGGGATTCAGCGCGACGTGATGCGTGCGATGATTGACCGAGAGAGTGACGAGTTTCGGATTCATTTTCGATTTTCGATTTTCAATTTCCGATTTTCGATGGCTAAAGAATCTAGCGCGTCAATCGAAAATCGGAAATCTAAAATCACAAATTCTGCCACGCTTGTTCCAACATGCGCCGCGTATAGACATTTACCATGCGTCTGCGATATTTGGCGCTCGCGCGCAAATCGTCAATCGGCGAACATTCTTGGGCGGCGACGCGCGCGGCTTCCTTAAGGTTCGTTTCGCTGAAAATTTGTCCGCGCAAAATTTCTTCGGCGCGTTTGGCGCGGAGGGGGCGTGGGGCGACGGCGCCCAACGCGATACGCACATCGCGAATTTTTTCGCCTTTGCGCGCGAGCCACACCGCGACGCTGACGAGCGAAATCGCATCGGCTTGGCGCAGACCTAATTTATAAAAACAACTGCGCGTCGCGGGCGAATTTTCATCCGTCGGCAATTGAATGGCGTAAATGAGTTCATTTGCATTGCGCGCGGTTTTGCGCGGCCCGAGGAAAAAATCATCGAGCGCCAGCGTGCGCGTTCCGCTTGCGCTGACGAGTTCAATTTGCGCGTCGAGCGCGAGCAGCGGCGGTAACGTATCGCCGGCGGGCGAAGCGCTGCCGATGTTGCCGCCGATGGTTCCGGCGTTGCGAATCATCGGATTGGCGAAAACGGACGCGGCTTGATACAGCGCGCGGTATGGCGTCAACAACGGATGTTTCAAAAATTCCGCGATGGAGGTGGAGGCGCCGACGCGGACGTGTCCGTTTACGCGCGCGACGCCGCGCAATTCATTCACCTTTTGCAGGGCGACCAAGACATCGGGCTGGACGCGTTTGGCGCGCAGGTCCACGAGCATGTCCGTGCCGCCGCCAAGCGGGCGTCGCGCGGCGTCGTTTTGCGCCAGCGCGTCGAGCGCGTCGGACAAAGTTTTGGGTTGAAGCAATTCAAATTCGCGCATGGTGAACCTTTCAGGCGGTTTCTTGGCGTTCCATTTCGGCGGCGTCCAGCGCCGCGCGCACGATGCTCGCATAGCCGGTGCAGCGGCACAGATTGCCGCGCAAGTAATCGCGCACTTGGGTTTCGGTCGGCTGCGGATTTTCATTCAACAGGGCGCGCGTCATCATGATCATGTCGGACGTACAAAAGCCGCATTGGAACGCGCTCTGGCCCAAAAACGCTTCTTGAACGGCGTCGAGTTTGCCGTCGCGCGCGAGGCCCTCAATCGTCAGAATGTCCGCGCCTTCGCACGCGAGCGCGAGCGTGAGACAGGCGAGGCGGGGCGCGCCGTTGACGTGAACGGTGCAAGCGCCGCACTCGCCGATGCCGCAGCCGTATTTTGTGCCGGTCAAAAATTCTTGCTCGCGCAGCGTGTTGAGCAAGAGTTCATTGGGATACACGCGCCACTCGCGCGCTTCGCCGTTCAAGGTCAGGTGAATGGTTTTCTTGTCCATGTGTGAAATCCGTAAATTATCGAGCGCGGCGCGCCGTTCAAGCGGCGCGCGCGTTAGGCGTTGTATGCTTTGCCGTTCACTGCGCGCGTTCCCACGCGCGCAGCAGCGCGTCGCGCACAATCACCGCCGCGACGTGTTGGCGATAGGCGCGCGTCGCGCGCACGTCGCTAATGGGTGAAATTTCTTGCGCGGCTTGTTTGCCGATTTTTTCCGCGAGCGCGGGCGAAAAAGTTTCGCCGATGAGGTCGCGTTCGGCGCCGGCGGCGCGCACGGGCGTCGGCGCGACGGAACCGAGCGCGATGCGCGCGTCGCGAATTGTATTGCCCTCGCGCGTGAGACGCGCCGCCGCGCAGACTTGGGAAATATCGGCGGCGACGCGCGAGATTTTGATGAACGCGCTGCCGCTGTGGGGCAGCGGCGCGGGAATGGAAATTTGCGCCAGCAATTCATCGGGCTGCATTGCGGTTTTGCCGGGGCCCAGAAAAAAACGTTCGAGCGGCAGAACGCGCTCTGCCGTTTTGGATTTGAGCGTGACGCGCGCGTCGTACGTCAATAGCGGCGGCGCGGAATCGGACGCGGGCGACGCGTTGCACAGATTGCCGCCGAGGGTCGCCATGTACATAATTTGGATGGAGCTGAATCCGTTGCACGCTTCGGCGAGGGCGTGGAGTTGCGGCAAGCGCCGATGAATTTCTTGAATCGAGGTCGTCGCGCCAATGTCCAGACTGCCGTTTTGAGAAATGCCTTGCAGCGCGTTCACGTGCATTAGCGAAATCACCTGCGACGGTTGGCGGCGTTCCATTTTCATTTGTACGAGTAAATCGGTGCCGCCAGCCATGACGCGCGCGGAATCGCCGTATTGCGCGAGCAGTTCTGTGACCTCATAGAGCGTCGTCGGCGCGTGATAGTCGAATTCGGGATAGAGGATGTGCGTGTTAGTGGGTAACATGAAACAATTCTCGATTTCTGATTTTGGAGCCGGTCTTGGCTACTCTGCCGCCTGCATCACCGCCACTACTTTATTCTCCAAGTAATCACTTGCGCGGCTTGCGCGCTCGTCTTGCGCGGCGAGCGCGCTCACAATCTTGTCCGCCGTAATCGGCAGCTCGGTGAAACGAATGCCCAACGCGTTGTATAACGCGTTCGCATAAGCCGCCGCGCATGGATTCGTCGCCGCTTCGCCGATGCCTTTGGCGCCAAAGGGGCCGCTCGGTTCATACGTGTTGGCGAAATGCGTGATGATATTTTCGACGAATGGCGCTTCGCTGATGGCGGGCGTTTTGCCGTCAATCCAAAAACCTTTCGAGGTGAGTTGACCCGTCTGCGCGTCCCACTGATTATCTTCGACGAGCGCGTAGCCCATTCCTTTCGAGAGACCGCCTTCGAGTTGTCCGATTGCCATTGCGGGATTCACGACCGTGCCGCAGTCGCTGCCAATCGCCGCGCGGTTCGTCGTGACCTGTCCCGTTTCCGTATCCACCGTGAGGTCAATAAAGTACGTCACATACGCGGGCGGACAATTCACCTGACGCAAACTTTCGACAGCCGCCAGCGTCCCCCACGAATTGACTTGCAATTGTTTTGCCAGCGCGCCGAGCGTGATGCGGCGTTCGGGAAAATTCGGGCAATAGATGACGCCCTGCATCAATTCGTAATCGGGTTCAATCACCAACGAATCGGCTTGCAAACCGAGTACGCGCGACGCGTAATCAAAAATTTGTTGTTTCACTTTGACGGCGGCTTTGTGCGCCGCGCCGCCGCCGGCGTACACGCCGCGCGTCGCGTGCGTGACGACATCGTACACCGTCGTCAAGGTATCGGCGGGCGAGATGCCGACGCGTTCAATCGGCACGCCCAATTCTTCCGCGACGATTTTGGCGATGGCTTCGAGCGTGCCGCCGCCGTGGTCCATCATGGCGTGAACAATGTCCACCGAACCGTCTTCGTTGATTTTGATCAGCGCGCCGGAATAATCAATCACTTCGCCGGGTTTGGGCGCGCCCGCGCCGCTGGTGTGAAAACCGCGCGCCATGCCAATGCCGTGCCGATAGCGTCCTGTTTGCGTCCCCGGTTTGGGGCGCGCGCGCCAACCGATTTTTTGCGCGCCGTCGTGGAGCAATTGCGGCACGCCGTCGCTGCGGACGATGGATTGCACCGATGGACCCTGCCCCCAGAAGGTGCCGCCGAGTCCGACATAATTTTTCAATTTGAATTCGATGGGGTCCCAGCCGAGTTCTGTGGCGATTTCGTCCATCAACGATTCGGCGGCAAAGGTGGCTTGCGGATTGCCGAACCCTTGCAGCGCGCACGAAGGCGTCTTGTTGGTATAGACCGCTTTGCCTTCGAATTTCAAATTGGGATAATTGTAAAGCGAAGCCGTCCAGCCCGCGAGCACCGAGAGCAACGCATACGCTTGAATGTTGTGCCCGCCGATGTCCGCGAGCGCTTGCATGTGTCCGGCGGTAATTTTCCCCTCGCGCGTCACGCCGATTTTTAATTTCAATTTGGTTTGATACCGCACGTGGTCGTACATGTCTTCTTCGCGCGTAGAAACCAATTTCACCGGTCGTCTTGCTTTTAACGCCAGCGCGACGCAAATCGGAATAATCGAATTCATCTGAATCGAAGAGCCGAACGTGCCGCCGATGGCGACGCGTTTGACATTGACTTTGTGCAGGGGAATGGAAAAAATTTCGCCGAGCAGTTGACGCACATTGTGGATACTTTGCGTCGTCGGATATACCGTGATACTGCCGTCGGGCGCGGGGTCGCAGACGCAGCTTTTTGTTTCCATCTGCGCGTGATAAATGCGGCTCGTTACATATTCGCGTTCGAAAATATGGTCGGCTTGCGCGAAACCTTCTTTAATGTCTCCGACTTGGACCACCCGCGTCACCGCGACATTATTCTCGACGGGGATTTCTTGGCCGTTCAAAATATACGAATCGTGAATCGGTTCGGCGTCGGCGCGCTGTGCCGCGAGCGGGTCGGTATAATGCGGCAAAATTTCCCATTCGACTTGTAACGCGCGCAGCGCTTTTTCCGCGAGTTGTTCGGTCGGCGCGGCGACGGCGGCGACGGCTTCGCCGACATGCCGCGCTTTGTCAGCCAGCACGGTGCGGTCGCGGTACAGATGGGGCGGGATGCTGACGATGCGTTCGTTGTATTTGAGATGCGGCACATCGGCGTAGGTCAACACCACCGCGCCGAGCTCTTGCGCGGCGCGCGTGTCAATGCTTTTGATGCGCGCGTGCGCGTGGGGTGAACGCAAGACGCGGGCGTGCCACATGCGCGGCAAAGTGACGTCCGAGGCATAGACTTCGCGGCCCGTGACCTTGCCGATTCCGTCTTTGCGAAAATAATCGTTGCCGAGAATTTGGTAGCTCATCCGAAACTCCTTCTCTGTCGCAGAACCGGAAATTGTATGCTTGTATACAATTTCAGATTATACCTGAAATAACGGGAATGTCAATAGGTTGACCGGCGGCGCCGCCGAGTTGGCGCATGGCTTGGAGAATCATTTTTTGCGCGTCCGCCAGATGCGCGCGCATCAATTTTTCCGCGCGGGCGCCTTGCCGCTGCGCGAGCGCAGCCAAAATCTGCGCGTGGTCGCGGTGTGACGCGCGGCTCTTGGCTTCATCGTAATAATAATAAATGCCGTACAGCGCGTTGCTTTCCAACAAACTTTTTGCCGTGCGAATCAAATGCCGATTGCGACTTGCCTGCACAATGCACGTGTGAAATTCATTGTTGAGTTCGATGAGGCGTTGAATCTGCTGCCCGCGCGCGTCGGCGTGGTCGAGCAGGTCGAGCAAGGCGTCGTTATTCGCTTGCAGCGCGGCGAGTTCGGGCGGGGTGATGTGTTTGGCGGCGCGCCGCGCGGCGTATCCTTCCAACAAACGCCGCAGTTCGTACAACTCGATTAATTCATCCAGCGAAACCGAACGGACGCGCGCGCCTTTTTGCGCTTCAAATTCGACCAATCCTTCCGCTTCGAGGCGGCGCAGCGCTTCGCGAATCGGCGTGCGGCTTACGCCCAGCTCTTGCGCGAGCGTTTCTTCGACGAGGCGTTGATTGGGCGTGATGGCGCCTTGCACAATCGCCGCGCGCAAATAATCCGATAATTGTTGACTGACCGATTGCGCGGCAAAGCGCGGCAAGACAGTAGGTGGATGTTTTTTAACCATAGGGCAATTTGCTTTGGGCAAAGGATTTAAAAAATACGCGCGTTCATTATATCGCTTGTCGGTACGCGGTCAATAGCCATTTTCTGGCGCTAGTTTCAAGACCAGGCGTTTTCAAAGTTATTTGGCTTTTGGATGATTTTTCGGTTTTTTACGGCGTTTGAGCGCCAAGACATTTGTCCTTTGGCGCGCATGATACTTGACCCGTGTATGGGCTTGGCGCTTGGAAGATACTGAGAGAGAGGCAAGATTCGCATTGTCGCGTCTTTTGTACGCGTCTGCGGTTGTAACGTTCGCTCAAGGAAATGAATTATGGTATGGCATTCGGTTGGCGCGATGGTTCTGTGGTTTGTGTGCGCGGCAGCGTTAGGCGGCTGCGGCGCGGGCGGCGGCGGAGCGCCCGCGTTGCACGGCGGGCGCTTGGACCCACCCAAAATGGCGGCGGACTTTACGCTGACGGATCATCACGGCAATCCTTTTACCTTGAGCGGCACGCGCGGCAAAATAGTTCTGTTGTATTTTGGGTACACCGCTTGCCCGGACGTTTGTCCGCTCACCATGTCAGATATGGCGGGCGCGCGTGCGGATTTGGGCGCAGACGCGCAAGACGTACAAATCATTTTTGTTACGCTAGACCCGGAACGCGATACCCAAGCGGTTTTGGAGAGATACGTGCCGGCGTTCGATGCGACCAATATCGGACTGCGCGGTACGCCGCAAGAAATTCAAACCGCCGCGGCGGCGTTCGGAGTGAAATATCAAAAAAAGGCGCTCCAAGCTTCGGCGTTGGGGTATGCGCTGGACCATTCGGCTTTTATTTATGTGATTGACCGCCGGGGCCAGCTGCGCGAACTCTTGCCGTTTGGGACCCCGCGCCAAGCGATTGCGGACGACCTAAAGATTCTCATTAACGAGGGAACCGCATCATGAAACGAAAACTGATACGATTTAGCGTATTGGGCATTTTGATTGCGACAAGCTTGAGCGCGTGCGGCGGAACGCCCGCGCCGACCGGCTTGCGCATTACGGATGTGTGGGCGCGCGCTTCCGCCATGTCAACCGACGCGATGGAGATGGGCGGCAAGAACAGCGCGGTCTATATGAAAATCAATAACGACGGCGCGGCGGACAAACTGGTCCAAGCGGCTAGTACGGTCGCGGCAAGTACCGAGCTCCACACGGTTGAAATGAAGGATGGCGTGATGCAGATGCGTCCAGTGGAGGGCGGCATTGATGTGCCGGCGCGGGGCGCGGTGGAATTGAAACCGGGCGGCTTGCATGTCATGCTCATCGGTTTGCATCAAGACCTCAAACCGGGCGATACCTTTAATCTCAAACTAACGTTTGAAAAAGCGGGCGTCATGGAAATTCCCGTTCCAGTGCGCGCGCTGGTACAATAATAAGACGCGGCGCACGCTGCGGCGCTGGGCGGTACGTGCGCCGCGGGAAAGGCAAGGCGATGTGGAACTGGATTCGGTGGGCTCTTATCGCGCTGGGCGTAATTTTCATTGTCGGCATCGGCGTCATGAATTTGGCGGGATGGCAGCAAACTTGGCGCGCCACGCGTCAAGCGACGCGTCAAGTGGTGTATGTGGTCCCGGAAGGGACGGCGGCGCAATTGGGCGCGGGGCAAGCGGTGAATGTTTTGCCGGGAACGGTGGAGCTCGAAATCGGCGCCCAAGATACTTTGGTCATTCGCAATGAGGACGCGCTGCCCATTGAGATTGGCGGTATGCGGATCGAGCCGGGCCAAGCGTACATTCAACAATTCACCGCGCCGGGCGTTTTTGATTTGGTATGCAGCGTACATTCCGCCGACCGGATTCGCGTTATCGTGAATCCTCCAAAATAAAAAAAAGACGCCGCCGAATTTCGGCGGCGTTTGATTTTAGCGGGCGCTACTGTTCCGTTTCGCCCAGGTCCAATGTTTTGGTATCGCCGCATTGAGGCGCTTGGGCTTGGGCGTACAGACGTTTGAATTCGTCGCGATATGCTTTAGCCATTTGCGGGTCGTCTATGATCAAGACGTTTTCGTCGTTCGATTTTTCCGCGCTGGCGGTAAAGTTGTACGACCCCATCACCACATAACGGTCATCAATCACCATCGTTTTGCTGTGCAAGGTATAGCAGTTGCCGTCCGACAAAATATCCAGCCCCGCGCTTTTCAAGCTCTCATATTCCGCGCCGACCGCGCCATTGTTGCGCGTTTCAAAAACGCCTTGAACGGTAATGTTCGCTTTGGCTTGCGCCTTGAGGACGTTCGCCATCGCGGTATCCGTAAAGGTGAACGCCGTTACGCGAATGCTTTTTTTCGCCGCTTTGAGTCTGGCGAGAATGGCGCGCTGTACGCCGCCGGTCGGGGAAAAATAATTTTCAATTGTGACGCCGTCGGTCAAGGTGATTTTGGGGTTGGGAACTTGTTTGCCGGGCGCGTTCTCGGCGCGATTTTGAAACAGACGCTCAAAGCGCGCGTTATAGTTGGCGATCAATTCGGGCAGGGCGAGCCGCAGCATGTTGTTGTTGTTGCGATACACGTCGTTGGGCGTGAAATTCATCGAGCCGGTCCACAACACTTGATTGTCAATGACGGCAAATTTATTGTGCATCAACGCGCTGCGGTGGTCGCGCATGACTTGGACGCCCGCTTTTTCTAGTCGGTCAATCGCGTCGGTGTACTCGGCAGAGATTTTGTTGGCGGAATAATCGGTGACGAGACGCACGCGGACGCCGCGCTGCGCCGCGCGCGCGAACGCGTCCACGAGCGAGGGCAAACGAAAATCAAAGACCGCCGCGTCAATGGTATTTTGCGCGCGGTCAATGTCCGCGACGATGGCGACATCCACGCCGCCATTGCGGTCGGCGGCTTTTTCGGGATAGGTGGGCTTGGTAAAGTACAAGGTGTACCAGTCGCCGGATACGACATTGGCGCGCGGCAGTTGGGTGATTGGCGCGGCGCCGTCTGGCGCCGCCGTGAGCGGCGCGTCGGTGATGACGGCTGGCGGCGTCACCGGATTGCCGTTGGAAGGCGGCGCGGTCGCGCCGCGTCCGAACAGGAAATAACCGCCGACCAGGGCGAATGCAATCAAGACCCCGGCGAGTAATATAAAGGGGCTGATGCCGCGCGCGCTGGATTTGGCGGAACGCGAGTTTTTGCTCATGGGGGCTAGGCAATAAAAACCCGATTTTTCCCGAGCGCAAGCTGTGACAATGAACGCGGGAGAAATCGGGCGCTTGCTGTTAGATCAGAGACGATGTTATTTTTTCTTGGAGCGCTTGGCGCGGCGCTTTTTGGGCGCGGACGGATTTTTTGCGGGCGCCAGCGCCGCTTGCGCTTGGGCGCGCGGCGCGTCCGCCATGCCGCTGGCGCCTTGAACGCCAAAAGTTGATGGTGTGGACGCGGCGGATTCGTGCGGCGTTATATTGTTGTTTGGCGCAACCGGCGCGCTTGATTCTTGCGGCGTTATGCTTTTGTCGGGCGCGACCGGCGCGCTTGATACGACATTATTTTGCGCGATGGAATTTGCGTTCGCATCCCGCTGGCTTGAGTCGTCGTGCGTGGCTTGAGCGCGCGCGTGCAATGCTTGCGTTAAAAAAGAGCTCGCTTGCGTCACAAGCGCTTGGGCGCCTGCGACGCCGCTTTGATTGGCATTGCCGAGCGCCGTCGTGACCAGCTCGCCGTCCGCGTCATTTTGAATTTGTTCCGCCGCCCATTTCAGAAGCGCTTGCGCGTCCGTATCGGTCAAGTTGTCGGTGAGCGATTCATTTTCGTACAGACGCTCGATGAGAGCTTGTTGTTCAGAAGTCATACCGACGCTCCAGCTGCCGCGCGCGTTATTTTAACCGGCTTCGCTCTCGCGCGCGATTTCATCTTCGGCGGCGATAATGCCCGAAGCGGCTTCTTGCTCTTCGCCTTCGTGCAGTTCGCGCGCGCGTACGGCGCTGGGCAAGAATCCTTCTGGTCGAAAGAGCATCATTAGCACTAACGCCAAGCCAAACAAGCCGTACCGCCACGAGGACGGCGCGAGAATGGTGCCGAGATTTTGCGGCCCGAAAAGACCGGTGAGCGCAGGCAAAACCACGCGGTCCACCCCCACCAGGATGAGTCCGCCGAGCAGCGCGCCGTAGGGATTGCCGATGCCGCCGACGATTACGGCGCACAAGATGAGGACGGACACGGTGAAATCAAAGTTGCTGGGAAATACCGCTTGGATATAGCTGGCATAGTAGGCGCCGGCAAAACCGGAAAACATTGCGCCCATCATGAATGCCATCAGTTTGGTGCGGACGACGTCAATGCCCATGGCGGCTGCCGCGTCCTCGTCTTCGCGCATTGCCATCCACGCGCGCCCGAGCCGCGAGACTTCGAGCCGCTGATTGACAAAGACGAGAAAGATGACGAGCAGAATCGCGAGCCAGTACCAGGGTCCGAGAAAGATTTTGGAAAAGACGAAATCGGTGAACGGGATGACCGGCAGCGCGATCGGATTCACGCCGCGCTCGCCGGCGGTCAGGTCAATGCAGCCCGAAGTGAGCAGCGGAATCGAGACGCAAGTGAGATTGCGAAAGACCACCGGGATAATTTCGCCAAAGCCCAATGTGACGATGGCGAGATAATCGCCGCGCAGCGGAATCGTCGGCGCGCCGAGAACCAGCCCGGCGAACAGGGCGATGGCGGCGGAAATGAGAATCGCAACCCAAAAGTAATTGAACGGAAAAGGAATGACCGGGTTTTGCCAGGGCGGAGTCGGCGTTGTGAGCAGCGCCATCGCGTAGGCGCCGATAGCAAAAAACGCGGCGTAACCGAGGTCAAGCAAGCCGGCATAGCCCACGACGATATTGAGACCGAGCGCCAAGATGGAAAACATGAGCACGGTCACAAAACTGCCGGTATAGCCGCCAAAGCGGTAGGCGGAAATTTGTTGGAGGCCGGTGTCAATTAGCGGATAGGCAAACGCGAGCGCGAGCAAAAGAAAGAGGGGCCATCTTTTGCGTACATATTCGCCAATGCCGCCCTTTTTCGCTTGGGGCTTGGGAGTGGATGTGGAATTGCTCATACGCATCTATGCCTTTTGGGTTACAGTGGTGCCAAGGAAACCGGAAGGACGAAAAACGAGAACGAGGACGAGAACGGCAAACACCACCGCGCGCGTCCATTGACCGGCGAGATACTGGTCGCTCAAAGCGGAAATGAGGCCGATGAAAAAGCCGCCCATCACCGCGCCGGTGATATTCCCAATGCCGCCCAACACCGCCGCGGTGAACGCTTTCAAGCCCATGTCAAAGCCCATATTCCACACGACCCCTTCGTAATACAATCCGCCCGCGACGCCGCCCACGCCTGCGAGCGCGCCGCCGATAAGAAAGGTGATGGAAATAATGCGGTCAATATCAATCCCCATCAGACGCGCGGCGTCTCGATTTTGCGCCGTCGCGCGCATCGCTTTGCCCGTGCGCGTGCGGCGCACAAAAACGGTTAATGCAATCATCAAGGGGATGGCGAGCGCCAGCGCAAAGAGATGTTTGGGCGTCAAGTTAATCGCGAGACCGGTGTCAGTCAAGATATTTGCTTTCGAGACGAGGGCGGGAAATCCTTTGGACACGGAACCGCTGCCGCCGAAATAGATAAAAGGGTTCGAAGGCAGCGTCGCCCAAAATAAACCGATCTGTTCGAGAATGAACGAGACGCCGATGGCGGTAATCAAGGCGGCGAGGCGTGAGGAATTACGCAGCGGCCGATAAGCAAAACGCTCAATCGTGACGTTCAAGAGGGCGCAGACGACGGGCGCGGTCAAAAACATGAGCAGCACCGCCATCAAATTGTACAGGGGCCCGCTTTCTTCACTGGCGCGCAGCAGCGAGGCGATGGTCAAAGAGAGCATCGCGCCAATCATATATACGTCGCCATGCGCGAAATTCACCAATTCGATGATGCCATAAACCATCGTGTATCCGATTGCGACGAGCGCGAAAATGGCGCCCTGCGACAAGCCATTTATCACTTGCGTGATAAACAACTCGGGGTCTCGCAGAAACCAAGAGATGAGCAGAGCGACCAAGCCCAAGATAAGGAGTGCGAGTATAACATTGCGGACGCTGAACTTGAATTTCATGCGAGAGCCCTCACGTGCCGATGGCGTGAATCGGATAATTACGCGCCATGCGGTAGATGGCGGGACAAGCTGCTGCCAACAGCTTGTCCCGCAGCCGAGAGTTTTGAACTATGCCAACAGGATGGGAAATCCTATTGCGGCGCTTGCTGTTATTGGCCGATACCGACGAACTCGAACTTGCCGTCCTTGATGACGTTGCGAGTCATCGTGGTCAGCGTGGTATCGCCGTTTGCGTCAAAAGACCACGCGGTGCCGAGAATGCCTTTGAAATCTTTGGTGGCAAAGACTTGGTCGCGGACACAGACGCGGGTCATGGTGTTTTTGGCGGCACATTCGTCAATGGCTTTGAGAAGCACGAGCGCGGATTCATAGCCATAGATCCCATAGTTATCCGGCTCTTTGCCGAATTTCTTGACGTAATCCTCGTGCCATTGCTTGCCTTCGGGGCTGATTTTGTCAAGCTCCGAGACGGGAACGCCTGCGAAAGTGATGTAGGTGCCTTCGGCATCCGCGCCCGCTTGCTTGATAAAGTCTTCGGTCATGAGTCCGTCGGGACCCATCATCATGCCTTTGTAGCCCGCCGAGCGCAGCGCTTTCCAGACCAAGCCGGCGTTGCTCGACGTAACCCCGCCAAAGAAAAAGAGGTCGGGATTTTGGCTGACGATTTTCGCGGCGAGCGAGCTGTAATCGGTGGCTTTGGTGTCAATGCCTTCCTGTCCGAGAACGGTTATGCCGAGTTCTTTGGCGGTTTTATTGAATACATCGCCAATTCCCTTGCCATAGAGTTGTTGGTCGTCAAGGATATAGACGGACTTGGCGCCGAGTTCTTTCGCCCAGCGCGCATCCACCGCGCCCTGAATATCGTCCGCCGCGACGGTGCGCGTATAGTTGCGAACTTTGCTGGGATAATATTTATCCGGTTCGGATGGGTCGGTGACGCCCGCAACGGCTTTGGTCAGTCCGGGATAAGTGTTGCCGCCGCTAATCATTACCAGCGGGCCAGCTTGATTCAAAATCGGAATCGAAAGTTTGGCTGCGCCCGAGTTGTAGGTGCCAAGATACCCCATGATTTGGGGATCGGCGGCGGCTTTGTTTGCGTTGGAGGTTTCGACATCGGGGTCCCAGGCGCCGCGCGCGGCGCTGGCATCGTCTAACGCTTCAAAGACGATGGTATAGTTCCCTGCTTTGGCGCCGTGTTTTTCGAGCGCGAGTTGCGCCGAATTGGCTAGGGCTTGGCCGGGAGCCGAATCGCCGCCGGTGAGCGGGGTGCTAGAGACAATCTTGATGGTGTTGCTTCCGGTCGCGCCTCCGCCACCCGGCAATCCGCCGCACGCGCTGACTAGCGCCGCCGCGCCCACCATTGTCCCAATCGCCAACAATTTGAGCTTCATCTTTTTTCTCTCCTCCTATAGAGTTGCGGGCAATCGTATTGACCGCAGAGCCATTCGTCGGGTTGACCGCATCGCCGTCCGGCGCGAGATCGCGCGCCATGTGTTCAGCCAGAGCGCCACTCTTGATGCGGCGAACGTGCCATGTCAGATAATGAGCGTGTCGCCTCCTTTTTGGGGGAAATGTAACTTGCCTACTCTTCGCCCAAATACAATTTGCGAATCTGCTCGTTCGCCGCCAGCTCTTGCGCGTTGCCTTCCAACATGATGCGTCCCGTTTCCAAGACATAGCCCCGGTTTGCGACCGAAAGCGCGCGCGCGGCGTTTTGTTCCACCAACAAAATGGTGGTGCCTTCTTGATTCAGCGTCTTGATGATTTCAAAGATGGTATCCACAAGCACCGGCGCCAGCCCCATGGAAGGTTCATCGAGCATAAGGACGCGCGGGCGCGTCATGAGCGCGCGCCCCATGGCGAGCATCTGTTGTTCGCCGCCGGAAAGAGTGCCGCCGGCTTGGGTGCGTCGTTCGGCGAGTCGCGGAAAAAGTTGGAAAACATGGTCAAGGTCTTTTTTGACGCCGTCTTTGTCCGACCGCGAATAGGCGCCCATTTCCAAATTTTCTTGGACGGTTAGGCGGGTGAAAATTTGACGGCCTTCGGGCGATTGACCGATGCCTTTGGTGACGATTTGGTGCGCCGGCATACCGTTGATTTGTTCGCCGTTTAGCAAGACGGCGCCGCTGCGCGGGTGCAGCAAGCCCGAAATGGTGCGGATGGTGGTCGTTTTGCCCGCGCCGTTCGCGCCAATCAGTGTGACGATTTCGCCCTGTTCGACAGAGAGGGAAATGCCTTTGAGCGCGTGAATGTGACCGTAATAGGTGTGAATGTCGTTGACCTGAAGAAGTGACATAAGCAAAGAGATGGGATGAGGTATGTGGACCAAAGGGCAGCGCGCATCCTTTAGCGCCCATACCGCAGGCCTATCGTTAGATGTGCATTTCCGATGAGCCGAGATATGCTTCGCGCACGCGCGGATTTTGTTGAACTTCGGCGGGCGAACCTTCGGCGATCTTGACGCCGAAATCTAGAACGGTTACGCGTTCCGAAATGGTCATGACGACGCGCATGTGATGTTCGATGAGCAAAATCGTGACATTCATTTCCTGACGCAGCTTGCGAATAAAATCCACCATCAGGAGCGATTCTTGCGGATTCATGCCGGCGGTGGGTTCGTCGAGCAGCAAGAGTTTGGGGTTGGTGCCGAGCGCGCGCGCAATTTCTAGCCGCCGTTGGTCGCCGTACGCGAGATTTTTGGCGAGGATGTTGCCCTTGCCGCGCAAGCCGACAAAGCGCAAGAGTTCAGCCGCGCGGTTTTGCACGTACGCTTCTTCTTCGCGCGTTCCGCGATTGAGCAAGAGCGCGCCAAGGACGCCGGCTTTCATGCGCGGATGTTGGCCCACCATCACGTTTTCGAGCGCGGTCATGTTGCTAAACAGCCGGATATTTTGAAACGTGCGCGCGATGCCCAGCTTGGTGATTTGGTGCATCTTGAGGCCGACGGTGGGCGTATCGCCGAATTGAATCGCGCCTTCTTCGGGCGTGTAATAGCCCGTGATGCAATTAAAAAAGGTCGTTTTGCCCGCGCCGTTCGGACCAATGAGACTGACGATTGAACCCTCTTCAATCGTAAAGTCCACATTATCCACTGCGGTCAGTCCGCCGAATCGTTTGGTAACGCCTTGCGTTTGCAGGATGGTCGCCATGGAATTTTTTGATTTATCCTTTATGATTTTTTGCTTTGCCTGGCTGGCGCGACAACAATCATAAATCTCAAATCATAAATCAGTGCAAGATTTTGCTCAAAAACTGTTTCATGCGTTCGTTGGTCGGGTGGTCAAACATTTCTTGAGGCGTGCCTTCGGCGACGATGGCGCCGGCATCCATGAAAATAACGCGCGAGGCGGCGTTGCGCGCAAAGCCCATTTCGTGCGACACCACCAACATGGTCATGCCTTCGGCGGCGAGGTCGAGCATCACATCCAACACCTCATTAATCATTTCGGGGTCCAGCGCGCTGGTCGGTTCGTCAAACAACATGACTTTGGGGTTCATGGCGAGCGCGCGCGCGATGGCGACGCGCTGCTGCTGTCCGCCCGAAAGCTGCCCCGGATACATGTTTATTTTCTCCGGGATGCGTACTTTACGCAAGAGGTCATGCGCAATGTCAATGCTCTCTTGTTTGGCGCGTTTGCGAACTTGGATTTGCGCCAGCGTCAAATTTTCCAAAACCGTCAGATGCGGAAATAAATTGAACTGTTGAAAGACCATGCCGACTTCGGCGCGCACGGCGTTGATATTTTGATGTTTGGCGTCAATGGTATTGTTATCCACGACGATGCGTCCGCTGTCAATCGTTTCCAAACCGTTAATCGAACGGAGCAAGGTGGATTTGCCGCAGCCGCTTGGCCCGATGACGACCAGCACCTGACCTTTATTGACATACGTCGAAACGCCGCGCAAGGCATGAACGTTGCCGAAATGTTTGTGTACGTCTTGGATTTGGATAATGGCGTTAGGTTGCGTCATTGCAAAGAATTGGGCGCTCGGATGCGCGCTTCAAAGCGTTCAGGCGGGCTACTTTTTTAGTGTATCACAGTTTTGCGCGTTCGCGCGATACGCGCGGAGACGAACGGGCGCGCTGCCGCGAAAGATTAGAGCTGTTTCCAACGCGTTTCAATCCAGCGCGTCAACAGCGATAAAGTCAAAGTCAAGGTGAGGTAAATAAAGGCGAGCGAGTTGTACGCTTCAACATAACGAAAGGTGGTGGAGGCGTACAGCCGCGCTTCTTGCGTAATGTCGCGCACGCCCAGCACCGAAGCCAGCGAAGAGTCTTTGAGCATAGAAATTAAATCGTTGCCCAGCGGCGGCAGCACGCGGCGAATCGCTTGCGGCAGGACCACAAAACGCATCGCCTGAAAATATGTCATGCCCAATGAACGCGCCGCTTCCACCTGCCCCTTGCCGATGGATTCGATGCCGGCGCGAAAGGTTTCCGCTTCATAGCCGCCATACGCAAACGCGAGCGCAATGACGACGACCCAATACAAGTTAATATCGGACGGTTTGATTTTTGCCAAGACGTTATCGGCGCCGAGGGCGGGCGCCAACATGTCGCCGAACACATTCAAAAGGCCGATCAAGCCCGGAAAGATTACAAAGCCCCAATAAAAAATTTGCACCAACATCGGGATGCCGCGCACGACTTGGACGTACAGCGTCGAGAGATTAAAGAGGACCACATTTTTCGAGACGCGGCCCAGCCCGGCTAGCAAACCCAAAACGAGCGCGCAAGAATAACCCAGCGCCGTAATCGAAAGCGTTACAAGAATACCCGAGAGGATGCGGCGAAAAATTTGCTGGTAGGTCTCGTTCGAGGCAAATTGGAACGCGAGAATCGCGCCGCCCAAAAGCAACAGAATAAGCCACCAGGGCAGACCTGACAAGCGGTCAACGACCTTGACTTGAAAGGTCCCCGGCGTTTCAGGACGGGTTGAAGCCATGCCAGAGGGTTCAGGGTTAGAGTTCATTTTGAAAGAGAGGCCCAAGTCCTCGTCCCGGCAACTTGGACCTCTATCCTAAAGCGTTGTCTAGTCCGCGCCTATTGATTCTCGAACCACTTTTTCTCGAGCGCGGCGATAGTGCCGTCGTCCGTCATCGCTTGAATTGCGGCGTTCACGGAGGCGACGAGGGAAGAACCCTTGGGAAAGACAAACCCAAGATATTGCGTGAGCAATGGCTCTTCCATAATCTTGATTTTGTCGGCGTTTTCGGTCAGATACTGTTTGGCGAACGAGTTGTCCGCGACCACAATATCCACTTGCTGCGTAATCAAGGCATTGACGGCTTCGGGGAACTGGTCGAAACCGATTACGTTCGCTTCGCCCCAGGCCTTGACGGCTTCGTCATAGTTGGTGGTGCCTTTTTGCGTGCCGACCTTGAGGTCTTTCATGGCTTTGGCTTCAGCCAAAGTCTTGAACCGCGTTTCGTCGGCGCGCGTCATGACCACTTGACTAACGGTTTGATAGGGGATGGAGAAATCAACGGTCTTGGCGCGTTCATCCGTAATCGTTACGCCGTCGGCTGCCATATCAAATTGATTTTGAGAGATGGCGGCGAGCATACCGTCCCACGCGATTTCCTTGAACACGGGTTTGCAGTTGATGCGTTTGCAAATTTCGGCGAGCGCGTCATAGTCCCAGCCCACGCCCTTACCCGTCGCCGTGTCAATGGCGTTGAACGGCGGATAGGCATTTTCTACGGCAACGGTAATTTCTTTGCCGCCGAGGTCAGGCATTGCGCCGCTCGCTGTTTTGGGCGGGAACACTTGGACCCATTCGTCGCCCTGGACTTGGTTGATGATGACGTTGGTGGATTCCGGCGGGCGGTCGCCATTGGCGTCAAACGCGATGCCGCCGGTGACGCCTTCCAATTTGACTTGGCGAACGGCATCCGCCAATGCCTTGCGGCCAATGACGAGATTGCCATCGGCGTCGGGCTTGGCGACGGCTTTCAGCGCCAGAGCGAGGACGTTGACGGCATCATAGGTTTGCGGCGAAAAGACAATGTTTTCCTTTTTGCCGCCCTTGGCTTCGTATTCTTTGACGAATTCGGAATAGCCGGCGCCTTGCTGCGAAGAGCCGAACGAGGCGTAGGTGCCTTGACTGGCTTCGGGGATGGCTTTGATGAGGTCGGCGCTAAAGGTGCCGTCGGCGCTCATGAACTTGACATCCTTCATGCCGACTTCGGCTTTTTGGGTAATCAAGACGGCGGCTTCGGGCCAGAACCCGCCGAAAAAGATAATCTCGGGTTGATTGGCGGCGATTTTGGTGAGGGTGGCGCGGAAATCTTTTTCGCCGACGGTGATGGCTTCCATGTCGCCGACGACTTGGCCGCCGCCGGCTTTGAAGGCTTCGGCGAACGCTTCGGCGAGCCCTTGCCCGTAGGGCGAACCGTCGTGCATGGTGGCGGCTTTTTTCAAGCCGAGTTCTTTGAGTACAAAGTTGGCGTCGGCGGGGCCCTGAATCTTGTCGTTAAAGGCGGTGCGGTTGACGGTGGGCAGACCGCGCGAAGTGACGGTGACGGCAGTGGCGGACGGCGAGATGGAAACAATGTGCGCCTTGTCGAGAATTTCGCTGCCGGGAATCATGCCGCTGGAGCACATGAAACCGATGTGGCCGACGATGGCGGGATTGGCGACAATTTTATTGGCGATGGTGGTGCCGCCGGGGCCAGAGCAGAGGTCGTCTTCGGTCACGATTTCGAGTTTGAAACCGTCAATGTCGGAACCGAATTTGGCGGCAGCCATTTGTGCGCCGAGCTGCATGTCTTGACCGAACAGCGCGAGGTCGCCGGTCATGGCGGCGCTAAACGATGCCTTGATGGTATCGCCTTTTTTGACGACTACATCGCCCCATTCATCGGGTCCTGCCGCAGCCGTGGTCTTGGGCGGGAACACTTGGACCCATTCGTCGCCCTGGACTTGGTTGATGATGACGTTGGTGGATTCCGGCGGGCGGTCGCCATTGGCGTCGAACGCGATAGCGCCGGTGACGCCTTCCAATTTGACTTGGCGAACGGCATCCGCCAATGCCTTGCGGCCAATGGTGAGATTGCCATCGGCGTCGGGCTTGGCGACGGCTTTCAGCGCCAGAGCGAGGACGTTGACGGCATCATAGGTTTGCGGCGAAAAGACAATGTTTTCCTTTTTGCCGCCCTTGGCTTCGTATTCTTTGACGAATTCGGAATAGCCGGCGCCTTGCTGCGAAGAGCCGAACGAGGCGTAGGTGCCTTGACTGGCTTCGGGGATGGCTTTGATGAGGTCGGCGCTAAAGGTGCCGTCGGCGCTCATGAACTTGACATCCTTCATGCCGACTTCGGCTTTTTGGGTAATCAAGACGGCGGCTTCGGGCCAGAACCCGCCGAAAAAGATAATCTCGGGTTGATTGGCGGCGATTTTGGTGAGGGTGGCGCGGAAATCTTTTTCGCCGACGGTGATGGCTTCCATGTCGCCGACGACTTGGCCGCCGCCGGCTTTGAAGGCTTCGGCGAACGCTTCGGCGAGCCCTTGCCCGTAGGGCGAACCGTCGTGCATGGTGGCGGCTTTTTTCAAGCCGAGTTCTTTGAGTACAAAGTTGGCGTCGGCGGGGCCCTGAATCTTGTCGTTAAAGGCGGTGCGGTTGACGGTGGGCAGACCGCGCGAAGTGACGGTGACGGCAGTGGCGGACGGCGAGATGGAAACAATGTGCGCCTTGTCGAGAATTTCGCTGCCGGGAATCATGCCGCTGGAGCACATGAAACCGATGTGGCCGACGATGGCGGGATTGGCGACAATTTTATTGGCGATGGTGGTGCCGCCGGGGCCAGAGCAGAGGTCGTCTTCGGTCACGATTTCGAGTTTGAAACCGTCAATGTCGGAACCGAATTTGGCGGCAGCCATTTGTGCGCCGAGCTGCATGTCTTGACCGAACAGCGCGAGGTCGCCGGTCATGGCGGCGCTAAACGATGCCTTGATGGTATCGCCTTTTTTGACCGTGACGGTGCCCCATTCATCGGCGGCTGCCGCAGGCGCTTGGGTTGGTTGCGCGGGCGCGGCCGTCGGTTGCGCGGGGGCTTGGGTCGGCTGCGCGGGGGCTTGAGTCGGCGCGGGCGCGGGCGTTACCGGCGCGGCGCAGGCGCTAATCACAAGAATTAACGCCAATAGAGTCAAGCCAAAAATAAACGTACGTTTCATTCTGTTCTCCTCCTCCGAGAACTGCGAAAAAATTTCGCAAATTTGTAACGCGGGTGCGTCACATTATGGGTTGACTGACCTACCAATCCGGGCGCGGGGTGCGAGGCATCTGTCAATGCGCTCTGCGTAACGTCTGGTTGGGCCTGCGTCCGGCAAGAGCCACGCGCGATTTGGTTCGTTCACCGCCATTGAACGAGCGACAAATCGAGTGGCGCAGCTGCAAGAGGGATTTGATTCACAGCTGCTAGAGTTATTAGCGCGCGAGTATAGCGCAGTTGAATGTGCGTGTCAAAGCGAATCCGTCAGGCGAATAAAATCGCTTGCGCCCGTCGTTTCAATTGGATTCGATGATTTCGAGTTCGGGTTCGCGTTCGTGAAATTCTAATTTGCGTCGTGCGGAAGGAATCAAACCTTCGGGCCGCACTAACATCATTACGACCAAGAGCGCGGAATAGGCGAGCAGACGATAATCCGAAACCGGGCGCAACACTTCGGGCAAGCCAATTAACACGACCGAACCGATAATGACGCCGGGAATCGAACCCAAGCCGCCGATGATGATGAGCGCCAGCGTGTTGATCGAAATCAACAAAGTAAAATCGTCGGGGAAAATGTGCTGTTGCCGCGAGGCGTAAATGGCTCCCGCGAGGCCCGCGAAAAATGCGCCCGTGCCGAACGCCAACAATTTCGCGCGCGTCGTATTCACGCCCATCGCTTCGGACGCGTCTTCGTCTTCGCGCATTGCCGTCCACGCGCGTCCCGTGCGCGAATCATTCAAACGCAGCGCGATGAACGCGACAATGATGCACGTGAAAAAAATCAAATACCAAAACGGCGTCGAAGAATTAAATTCAACCGTGTAACCGATAATGGGAATCGTAAAGGTGGGCGCGGCGACATTGAGCACGCCTTGCGGGCCGCCCGTGTAGGGATTGAATTTCAGAATGATGCGAATGATTTCGCCAAAGCCGAGCGTGACGATGGCTAAATAATCGCCGCGCAAACGCAGCACCGGAATGCCGAGCAGCGTCCCCGCGATGGCTGCCATAATCATTGCGACGGGCAGCGCGAGCCAAAAGGTCCAGCCGAACGGATAATTGGGCGAGGTCAACACCGCCATCGTGTAGGCGCCGATGGCAAAGAAACCGACATAGCCCAAATCGAGCAAACCCGCGAAACCGACGACGATATTTAGACCGAGTCCAAGCAAAACGTACAATCCAATCGAACCCAACACCTGATTCCAGTACACGCCGATAAACAATGGCGCGAGAAACAGAAACAAGCCCGCCGCGATGAGCGCGCCCGTTTGCACTCGGCGCGTTGTAGTGTCCGAAGCGCGACTCGCTTCAGCCGGGCGGCGGCGTTTTTGCAAGGCGTTCCAGCCCAGCGTCAGCAGCGCGCCTATCACACCGAACGCAGCCATGAGGATTACCCAAAGCGCCGCGCCGATTAACGGCGGCTGGTCAAACAACAATGCTTGCACCGTTTCCGGTTTTACTTTTTCAAAAACGAATGCGACATTGAATCCTGCCGCATACAGCGCATCCACAATGACCAAGAACAAGCCCATCATTGCGCCCGCGAGCGCTGTGGCGCCAACGGCGCGCGCGAACATGGCGCCTGCGCGCGGCGCGCGGCGCGCAGCTAAAAATCCAATGATGATGGCGGATACGGCGGTCACAATCCGCGAAAATTGCGGATTGGTCATGCTCGGGACTTGGGCGGCGATTTCGCTCGCGGTGGCGCCTTTGATGGTGAGCCACAAGCCGCTCAAGGTCAATTGTTCGAACGTGGTGTACACGCCAATCAGAACAAAGAACAAGAGGACAAAGCCGGATACCAGTCCGGTACGAATGGCTGAACGCATATGCGGAAAATGTTATGCCTTTTCGACGCCGAGTTGTTCGCCCAAAATACCTTGCGGGCGAAAAATCAAAACCAGCACGAGCAGAGTGAATGCAATCACATCTTTGTATTGCGACGGGATGCCCAACAAGCTAGGGCCCAGCGCTTCGGATAAACCTAGAATGAAACCGCCCAACATGGCGCCGGGAATATTGCCGATGCCGCCCAGCACTGCCGCCGTGAACGCTTTGATGCCCGGAAAAAAGCCCATCGTCGAATTGATTTGGCTATTGTGAAAACCGAGCATGACGCCCGCCGCGCCTGCCAAAATCGAGCCGATGGCAAAGGTGATGACAATGATGCGGTCAACGCTAATGCCCATCAACGCGGCGGCTTCTTTATTGGTCGCCACGGCGCGCATGGCGCGGCCCGTGCGGGTGTGTTGCACCAACCAATACAAAACGACCATCATGATGATTGAGGCGACAATGATAAACGCGCCGGTAATCGGCACCGCCACATTGCCCGGCAGCGTGATGGCGCCTTGCAGCATCGCCGGTTTGTTATAGACGCGAATGGGCGCGCCAAAAATCAGGCGTGAAGTTTCTTGCAAAAAGACGGACGCGCCGATGGCGGTAATCAAGGGGACGAGCCGCGGCGCCGCGCGCAGCGGCCGATACGCGATGCGTTCCAAGCCGATGCCCATGAGCATGGAAACCAACATACCCGCGCCAAAGACCAAGAGCAGAGTCGCCACTTGATTGGTTTTGGTAAAACCGGTAGCGTCGCACGCCGCCAAAACGAAAAAGCCCGCGTACGCGCCAAACATGACGATTTCGCCGTGCGCGAAATTAATCATCATAAGGATGCCGTACACGAGCGTATAGCCGAGCGCGATGAGCGCGTACACGCCGCCGAGGACCAGGCCGTTGCTAATTTGAAAAGCCCAGTACGCCGGGGGGTACGATTTGCCGGCGGCAGCCAAATCCATCTGCACTTGAATCACGCGCAAAATCAAGAGCAAAACAAAAATGGCGGCGACGACGGCAATCCAATTAACTCTGGAATACCAGGGGCGCTGTTTGCGGCCGAGGATGGGAGCGTTATGGTGACTAGTTGCCGGATTTGTGGACACACCTTCTCCTCAAAGGAAAAGATTCGCCAGAGTGCGGCGCTATGCGCATGGCCCAAGAATGGATCATGCTGAATCATCAAGCGTATTTGATTTGCAGATAAACGAAAAGAGGGAAGCGGGAGACGGGATTTGAACCCGCGCTCCTCTGCTTGGGAAGCAGATGCTTTACCACTAAGCTACTCCCGCGTTTGTTCCGATTATAGCGCGGGATTGACGATTGTCAAGATGAATTTGAATTTGTTATAATGAACGCGAGTCAAACTACAAGGAGGTTAGAGATGGATCCGAAAATCGAATGGCTGGGCCATGACAGCTTTCGTTTGCGCGGCGAAAAAACGGTGTATGTGGACCCGTGGAAAATTGAACACGCGCCGCACGACGCGGACATTGTTTTGATTACGCACGACCATTTCGACCATTTTGTCGTCGAAGATATTGACCGCGTGCGCCGCGCCGATACGGTCGTGGTGGGGCCCGAACAGCTGGCTGGAAAATTGGAAGGCAATTTACAAATTGTGAAACGCGGCGAGACGCTCACCGTTTTGGGCGTACCGCTCCAAGTGGTGCCGGCGTACAATCTGCGCGCGGACCGCCAAAATTTTCATCCGGATCAGTACGGCGGCGTCGGCTATATTGTGACGCTGAACGGCAAACGCATTTATCACACCGGCGACACAGACCCGCTGCCCGAAATGAAAAATATCCAATGCGATATTTTGCTCGTGCCGGTTAGCGGCACGTACGTGTGTACGGCGGAGGAAGCGGTGCAAATCGTACAGCTGGTGAAACCCGCGCTGGCGATTCCGATGCATTGGGATACGATTGTGGGTTCATGGCAAGACGCCAATGATTTCAAACAACATGCGGGCGTGCCGGTGGAAATTCTCGGCAAGACCTCGTAAAGAAAAAATCGCCGCGCGCTGCGCGGCGATTTTTTCTTTGGAATAGCAAGATGGGCGACGCTGCATTTAGCGCGCCGGCGCGTTGCGTCGCGTGCCGGAACTGCGCGCCGCGTTTTGGGGTCCCGTGTGCCGATACAAAAACCAGATGCCGCAGATGACAAACGAAATGACCGAAATCACTTGCGCGGTCGGAATCCCGGTATTGGCGAGAATCCACGCGTCGGGCCGCTGCATTTCGCTGAAAAAGCGCACCAGCGGATAAAAGATGCCGTACAACAAAAGCATGTCGCCGGGTTTGAGCGTTTTGTCCCAACGACGCCCGATGTACAACAACAACCCCGTGACGATGAACATGCCGATAGATTCATACAAAAACGTCGGATGAAAACGCGTCGTATCCGGGTACGACGCAAATTGCGGCAAACGATGCGCCGCCGTAATCGGAATGCCCCACGGCAAATCGGTGGGATAGCCGTACAATTCTTGATTCATGAAATTGCCCCAGCGTCCGATGGCTTGCCCAAGCGCCAAACCCGGAATTGCCACATCCACGAGGGGCCAAAATTTGACCTTGGCAAAACGCGTATAGAGCCAGATGCCAAATACGCCGCCCACGACCGCGCCAAAAATGCCCAACCCGCCCTGGCGCGGATTTAGCACATTGATCAGATTGGTTCCGAAATCATTTGCAAAATAACCGTTTGGGTCGCCCTGCGCGACGTCGGATAGAACATGATACAACCGCGCGCCCAACACGCCAAAGAGCAACGCAAACAGCAAACCGTTCCAAACATGGTCGGGGTCAATGCCTTTGCGTTTGGCTTCGTGCGCCGCGAGAAAGGCGCCCGCAATCGCGCCCGCGACAATAATAATGCCATACCAATAAATGGGCAGACTCGTTTGCCCGAATAAACCAAAGGGCAGGGGAATGACGAATGCAACCGGGTCCGGTGTAAAATTCATGACATCCTCGTACAATTAGATTTAGAGTGGCGAAGATTATAGCACACACAAATCAAAGCGGAAAAATTGCGCGGCGCGCGGCACGGGCAGAGGGGCGTGCGCTACAAAACAACGCGTTGCGGCGTGATTTCAATGACCGCATCGTACGTGGAATCGTTCGTAATGTCCCACTGATATTTTTGCTGAAAGAGCTCGATTACTTGAGACGGCGCGCGGTCGAGAATTTTTGCTTTAGCTTGTACGACTACCGGGTCATTGCCGTCTTCGAGCGCCAAGCTGACATGTGGATTCGCCGCGATATTGCGGGCTTTGACGGAATGGCGGCCCGTACAAATATACGCTTTTTCGTCGTGCCACACGAACCAAATTGGCGCGAGGTGCGGGGTTTGATTGGGGCGGACAGTGGCGAGCCATATATTGTTCGCTTGGAGCAAGCGCGCGCGGTCTTGAACGGAAAACATTTTTGAGAATGAGAAAAGCGCACAGGCGATTGCTGTGCGCTTTTCGGTACTCGATCTAGCCCATCTCGCCGCTGCCACCGCTGCTCTTGCCGCTACCGGTGATGGCATCTTTGGCTGCTTTGGCGACAGTGAATTTGACTTTCTTTTTCGCCGGCACCCAATACTTTTCGCCTTTGCGCGGACCGAATGGCATGGTCGCTTCGCGCGCGGGAGATTCTTTGAGCGAGAGTTTTCCGATGCCCGGAATCACAAAGGTATTCTTGGCTTCGGCATACGCGAGCTCTGCGAGCGCTTCGAGATACGCGTCGCTCTGCTTTTTGGTAATCCCAACTTTGTCTGCGAGATGACGCGAGACTTCACTCTTGGTCATGGACATTTTTAAAAATCCTCCTTGGCATATCTAGTGGGTCATTGACCAACGACCCATTGCCTTGAAACGTGTGAAACATTATAGGCGGAAAAACGCCTATATGTCAAGCCATTTCAAATCGTCAAAAACTGACCTGGAAAGAATTTTTTAATCTTTTTCGCTTGGTGATTGACATAATGTTTTCGGAAGATTTTGATAAATTTTGAGAATTGAGAAATGGGACCGCTTTAGTCACACGCCGGGCAAAATTGTCAATGCCGCTAACGGCGATGTCGCGTGCGACCACTATCATCGTTTTCGCGACGATATTGAAATCATGCGCCAAATTGGTTTGAACGCGTATCGTTTTTCGATTTCGTGGCCCCGCGTCCTGCCAAACGGCGTCGGCGCGGTGAATGAAAAAGGGATTGATTTTTATGACCGTCTCACCGACGCGTTGTTGGAAGCAAACATCGAGCCGTATGCGACGCTCTATCATTGGGATTTGCCGCAAGCGTTACAAGACCAGGGCGGGTGGGGTAATCGAGACTTGGTGGGACAATTTGCCGATTACGCCGCGTTGATGGGCAAACGGCTCGGCGACCGCATCAAACATTGGGCGACCTTGAACGAGCCGTGGGTGATTGCATTTTTGGGACATCGCAGCGGCGAACACGCGCCTGGCTTGCAAGATGAGGCGCTGTCCCTGCAAGTTTCGCATCATTTGATGGTCGCGCACGGCGCGGCGGTGGACGCTCTGCGCGCAAATGTTTCGAATGTGCAGGCGGGGATTGTCATTAACCTGTGGCCCTCTGAGACGATGCACAACACCGCACACAAATTGCAAATCGCGCGCGACATGTGGCAGCGCGACAACGCGTGGTTTCTCGACCCGCTTTTTCGCGGCAGTTATCCCGCCGACGTTTTGGAAAAATATGGCGCGCGCGCGCCGCAAATTTTGCCGGGCGATATGGCGCAAATCGCGCGCAGTCTCGATTGGTGGGGCATCAATTATTACGCGCGGCATGTGGTGGGCGTGGAGGGACCCGTGCCCGGTTCAGAATATACGGAAATGGGTTGGGAAGTCCACGCGCCTGCATTGGAACGAATGTTGGTGCGGCTCCATTCCGATTATCGCTTGCCGCCGACGTTCATTACCGAGAACGGCGCGGCGTTCGCGGACGAATACAACGGCGACGGACGCGTGCGCGACCCGCGCCGCACGGATTATTTGTATGCGCATCTGGACGCCGTCGCGCGCGCCATGCAACAAGGCGTGAACATGCGCGGTTATTTTGTCTGGTCGCTCATGGACAATTTTGAATGGGCATGGGGTTACACGAAACGCTTTGGCGTGGTCTATGTGGATTATGCGACACAAACGCGCGTCTTGAAAGATAGCGCGAAATGGTACGGCGATTTTATCCGCGTCCAGTCAAACGTGAAACATGCAACGCCAAACGTCAAACGTGAAGCGTGAAATCGCGTAGAAGGCGTTCTCTAACGCCGAACGACGCGGGCGTATGCAATAGAATGTGCAATGAATTTTGAAATTTCCCGCGCAAATCTATTGACATGGCGCGTTTTCCGTGATATAAAATCACTCGGTCTTGCGGTGGGACAAATCATCGCAGGAGGCACAGCTTAATGGTCCAAGTAACTTTTATTCTGAACAGCAGCAACATCCGCCCTGTAACGGGCGGGGATGTTGCTCTGCCTTGTACCAGTGTGCCTGTTGACCATCGCTAGAGTTTGTTGCGATTGATTTCCCAACCACGGGCGACACTGAACGCTCGTGGTTTTTTGTTCGGCAAATTTTTGATTTGCCCGATCCAATTTTCACCACGAGCCGCGCTCGTGGTTTTTTTATTCGTACGACAAATTTCAAATTTGTCATATCAAAGGAGCAATATGGTACTGCAACTTTTTGAAGGCGAAAAAATCCGCTTTGCCGCGTTCGACGCGGAAAAGGACGCGGAGGTTTTTTCCAAATGGACGCACGACCCCGAATATCTGCGGCTTACCGAATTTGAACCTGCGCGGCCCCTCGCGCCGTTTCATGTCAAAAAGAAAATCGAAGAGCTGGAAAAAGAAGCGGGGCGCGATTTTTATTATTTCGTGATACGCACCCAAGCGGACGATCGCGCCATTGGATTCGCGCACATTCACTGGGTGGAGTGGAATCACGGGAACGCGCACTTTAACATGGGCATCGGCTCGCCCGACGACCGCCGCCAAGGGCTTGGCAGTGAAGCATTGCAGATGCTCTTGCGCTATGCGTTCGAGGAATTGAATCTTTATCGGCTCACGGGACATACGTTCGGATATAACGACGGCGCGCAAAAATTTCTAGCCAAACACGGCTT
>Ga0226835_1000444_pt1 | contig 48223 bp, 41 predicted proteins | sample LAC_MetaG_1_FD_163627 | JGI IMG/M metagenome (GOLD analysis project Ga0226835, IMG submission 163627) | Anaerobic ammonium oxidizing microbial communities from anammox membrane bioreactor (MBR) in UC Berkley, California, United States -... | ecosystem: Engineered > Bioreactor > Anaerobic >...
GCCGTTGCGGCCCAGGAGGTCGAGGAGCGGCTGGGCGACGGCGAAGTTCCACGCCACCACGACCGCGAGGAACCACACCGGCCCGGGGCGGCCGTCACCTGACCTTGCGATCCAGTGCAAGCGATCTAGTCCTTGACGGCGCCGTCGGGCGCCGGGTCGAACGCCGGTACGGACAAGAGGCTACTTGCGGGCCGGTCGCGATCCGGGGCGCGGGAGGCCGGGCGGGCCTCCACCGCCACCCGCGGGCGCTAGCGTCGTCGGGCGGCATGGTCGTGGCGGGTGCTGACGGCACCTACGGGAGCGATCCGGAGACCGTGTCGCCCGGGTCCCCGGCCGGCGCGGAGGAGATCGACGGTTGGGGCCGCTCGCGCGTCGCCACGTTCGCCGCGTGGGCGCTCTTCGCGATCGTCGCCCTGATCGTGGCGCGGTCGGTGCTCGCCTACGACTTCCGCAGCCAGCCGATCATCGGCGACCAGGCGTCGTTCCTGATGAACGCCGAGAGCCTGGCCTACGAGGGGCATGACCTCAGCTACGACCGGGCCGACCTCGAACGCTTCCGCGCCGTCGGCTGGGCCGATCAGCCCTACGGCCTGTTCTTCCAGCGCTACCGATACGGATGGTCCTTCGCGAAGCCGTACGGCTACTCAGTGTGGCTCGCAGGGCCGATCCGGATTCTCGGGCCCGAGCGGGGGGTGCAACTGGCCAACCTGGCCCTGCTGGGGGCGATCACCGCGCTGGGGGTGTTGATCCTGCGCCTCCGGTTCCGGGGGGCCGCCGTACCGCTGACCCTGGGCGCGTTCCTCTTCGGATCGAATCTGTTCTTCTACACCTACCACCTCTACACCGAGCTCTTCCTGGTCGTGTTGGTCGCGGCGTCGCTGCTCGCTCTGGTCAAGGGTGCGCAGGGCAGCGACGCCCGGTGGGTGGGGGTGGGCCTGGGCCTCTCGGCGTTCCTCGTCGCCGAGAAGGCGCCGGCGCTCCTTGTGTGTGGGGCCTGCCGCCGCCGTCGGCCTGGTCCGGTTGGGTACCTGGCATCGCCGGCTCCCCGTCATGGGCGTGTCCGCCGCGGTGTTCGCGGTGGCGATCGTGCCGTACGTCTTCTACTCCGGCGGGCGCACCTGGAACGCCTACGGGGGTGAGCGGTACTACGCGGTGTCCGGCGTACCGTTCGACGGCCTCGACGCCGGCTTCGTCCGTTGGCGCACCGACGAGACGTTCAGTGTGGGCTACGTGAGGGAGAACCTGTTCCACGACGTCCCGGGCAAGCTCGAGTCCGCGGGGTACTACGCCGTCGGACGCCACACCGGGATCGTGGGGTTCATGCCCCTGGCCGCCGTGATCCTCGTGGCGAGCCTCGCCGTGGGCCGTCGGGGTGGTGGGCTCGGCTGGGCCGTGCTGGGCGGCCTACTCGCGTACGTGGCCTTCTACGTGGTCTTCTTCCCCCGCAACTACTACGGGGGCGGCCAGTCCTTCGGTGACCGCTACTTCCTCCAGGCGTCGGTGGCAGTTCTGTTCCTACCGGTCCTGTTCAAGCTCCGCGCCCGCACGCTCGGCCTCGCCGCTCTCCTCAGCGCAGCCTTCGCGGTCGCGTACCTCTGGCCGCACTACCACGACGCCACCGGCGCCGTGCGGCACCTCGACCGCACGAGCGCGGTCCAGTGGGCGTTCCCGTTCGAGACCAACCAGGAGAACGCGTCCTACTTCCGTCCCCCGGCGCCCTGAACCGCGCGTCCTGGTTCGCAAGCGAGTCGCCCTCGCCGGTGCGCCGAGCGTGCACGACGATGCGGCAGGAGCGGAGCAACGACCGGAACGGGAATCCGGGGCGGCGATCGCTGAACGCGCGCACCGCTTGCCGATGGACAGGGGGTCTTGAATACGACCCTCGAATCCCTGAACCCGACCCGCGTCAGGAGCCCCCGGAGAGCTCGGGCGTTGTACTGGTACCAGTTGGAGTCGTCGTTGTTCAGCTGGGCTCCCGGGTACAGCGCGCGGCCGGGTACGGCAGCCAGTTCAACGCCGTCTCCGTCTCGATCACCAGCAGGTCGTCGCAGCAGCTCGCCGCACGCTCGATGGCCCGGATGGGATCGGTGAGGTGTTACAGCACGCCGAGCAGCAGCACGACGTCGAACCCTCCCCCGACCCTTTCCGGGGTGAGGTCCATCACGTCGATGAGTTGATCCGAGACGACGCCCTCGAGGTCGAGGGCCTCTCGGGCCAAGCGGAATCCGGCGTTCGAGGCCGCTCCACCCCACGCGCGGCCGTCCCAGGCGAACGAGTCGGTGGCCAGGACACGTGCCGCCCCACGACGGGCGCACTCGTCGCGGGGTCGAGGTCTCGGCTCTCACCTGCTGAGGGCTCCGGCCGAGGTCAGACCACGAAGTACTTGGCCTCGGGGTGGGGGACGACGATGGCGGCGGTGGTCTGCTCGGGGGAGAACATGTACGAGTCGGTGATGCTCACCCCGATGCGCTCGGGTTCGAGCAGGGTGGCGACGTGCTCGTGGGCCGACATGTCGGGGCAGGCGGCGTAGCCCCACGAGTAGCGTGAGCCCCGGTACTTCTGGCGGAACAGGCCGGCGAGGGTGGGGCCGTCCTCGTCGCCGAAGCCCCACTCATCGCGCACCCGCTTGTGCCACAGCTCCGCGAGCGCCTCGGTCATCTCCACCGAGAGGCCGTGGAGGAACAGGTACTCCTGGTAGCGGCCGGCGTCGAAGAGCTCCTTCTCCCGCTCGCTGGCCCGCGGCCCCTGGCTCACGATCGTGAGCGCGGTGTAGTCGGCCTCCCCGCTCGCCACCGAGCGGAAGAAGTCGGAGATGCACAGGAAGCGGTCCTTGCGCTGGCGGGGGAACGTGAAGCGCAGCCGCTCGGTGCGCCGGTCGTCGTCGGTCCACACCACCAGGTCGTCGCCGTCGCTGTTGACGGGGAAGTAGCCCCACACGGCGGCCGGCACCAGCAGGCCCTCGGCCTTGGCGGTGGCCAGCTCGGCCTGGAGCGTGGGCCGGATCCGGGCCTTGAACTGGTCGTCGGTCTCGGCCGAGGCCTTGTCGGGGCGGAACTGCCACTGGTTGCGGAACAGGGCGGTCTCGTTGAGGTACGAGGCGATCTCGTCGAGCGAGATGCCCTTGGCCACCCGGGTCCCCAGGAACGGCGGGGTGAACACGGTCACGTCGTCGGCCACGTCGGAGCGGGCCGGCACCTCCACCGGCTCGGTCTCGGTCGCCGACCGGCGGGGCGGGAGTCTGCGCCCGCCGGGGGCCCGGCCGAAGTCGGGGTCGAGCACCCCGGTGCGCTTGCCCTCCATCAGGGCATCCATGGTGGAGAGGCCCTCGAAGGCGTCGCGGCCGTAGAACAGGCGGCCCTCGTACACCTTGCGCAGGTCGGCCTCCACGTAGGTGCGGTTCAGCGCCGCGCCGCCCAGCATCACCGGGATGTCCGAGAGCCCGAGCGCGTTCAGCTCCTCGAGGTTGTCGCGCATGATCAGCGTGCTCTTCACCAGCAGGCCGCTCATGCCGATGGCGTCGGCGCCCACCTCCTTGGCCTTGTCGACGAAGTCCTGGATCGGCACCTTGATGCCGAGGTTGTGGACCACGTACCCGTTGTTGGTGAGGATGATGTCGACGAGGTTCTTGCCGATGTCGTGCACGTCGCCCTTGACCGTGCCGATCACCATCGTGCCCTTGCCGGTGCCCTCGGTCTTCTCCATGTGCGGCTCGAGGTGGGCCACGGCCGTCTTCATCGTCTCGGCGCTCTGGAGCACGAACGGGAGCTGCATCTCGCCCCGGCCGAAGAGATCACCCACGACCTTCATGCCCTCGAGCAGCACGTCGTTGATGATGGAGAGCGCCGGGCGGCCCCCGGCCAGCGACTCGTCGAGGTCGGCCTCGAGGCCGTCGCGGTCGCCGTCGATGATGCGGTGCTCGAGGCGCCGCTCCACCGGCCAGCCGGAGCGGTCCTCCTTCTCGACCGCGGCGGCGTCGACGCCTTCGAAGAGCGCCATGAGCTCGGTGAGCGGGTCGTAGCCGTCGGCGCGGCGGTCGTAGACGAGGTCGAGGGCCACCTCGCGGGCCCGGTCGTCGATCTTGTGCATGGGCAGGATCCGCGCCGCGTGCACGATGGCGGCGTCGAGGCCGGCCTGGCGGCACTCGTGCAGGAACACGCTGTTGAGCACGTGGCGTACCGCCGGCTTGAGGCCGAAGCTCACGTTGGAGAGGCCCAGGATCGTGTGCACCCCGGGCAGCTCGGCCTTGACCATCCGGATGGCCTCGATGGTCTCGAGCGCGTCGCGGCGCAGGTCCTCCTGGCCCGAGCCCAGCGGGAACGTGAGGACGTCGAAGATCAGGTCGGAGGCGTCGAGGCCGTAGCGCTGCGTGGCCAGGTCGTGGATGCGCCGGCACACCCGCAGCTTCCACTCCGCGGTGCGGGCCTGGCCCTCCTCGTCGATGGCCAGACAGATCACCGCCGCGCCGTACTCGCGGGCGAGGTTGAACACCCGATCGAGGCGTGAACCGGGCGCCTCGCCGTCCTCCAGGTTGGCGGAGTTGAGGATCGCCTTGCCGCCCGTGTGCTGGAGGCCGACCTCCATGACCGCGGCCTCGGTGGAGTCGAACACCAGCGGCAGCGCGGCCTGGGTGGCGAAGCGAGACGCCACCTCCTCCATGTCGGCGGTGCCGTCGCGGCCCACGTAGTCGACGCACACGTCGAGGACGTGGGCGCCCTCCTTCACCTGGTCGCGGGCCATCTGCACGCAGGTGTCCCAGTCGGCGGCGAGCATCGCCTCGCGGAACTTCTTCGAGCCGTTGGCGTTGGTGCGCTCACCCACGGCCAGGTAGGAGACGTCCTGGTCGAAGGGGACGTGGCTGTAGAGGCTGGCGCAGCCGGGCTCCACCACCGGGTCGCGGGGCGCGGGGACCCGGCCCGCTCCCACCCGCTCCACGACGGCCCGGACGTGCTCGGGCGTGGTGCCGCAGCAGCCGCCGACGACGTTGATCCCCAGTTCGGCCACGTTGCGCTCGTGGGCCTCCGCGAGCTGCTCGGGCGTGAGGTCGTAGTGGGTGTGGCCGTCGACCACGCTGGGCAGTCCGGCGTTCGGGAGGCAGGAGAGGAACGTCCGGGCGTGCTGGGACAGGTAGCGCAGGTGCTCGGTCATCTCGGCCGGGCCGGTGGCGCAGTTCAGGCCGATCACGTCGGGGCGGACGGCCTCCAGCGCGGTGAGCGCGGCGCCGATCTCCGAGCCCACCAGCATCCGGCCGGTCGTCTCCATGGTCACCTGCACCATCAGGGGGACCTCGCGGCCCGCGGCGGCCATCGCCCGCCGGGCCGCGATCAGCGCCGCCTTGCCCTGGAGCAGGTCGTAGACCGTCTCCACCAGCAGCACGTCGGCGCCGCCGGCGAGCAGCCCCTCGGCCATCACCTGGTAGTCGTCGCGCAGCGTGGCGAAGTCGATCGCGCCGAGGCTCGGCAGCTTGGTGCCCGGTCCGATCGAGCCCACCACGAAGCGGGGGCGCCCGTCGGCGGCGAAGCCGTGTGCGACCTCCTTGGCGATCCGGGCCGCGGCCTCGTTGATCTCGCGGGCCTTCGCCGCGATGCCGTACTCGGCCAGGACCAGGCCGAACGCCCCGAAGGTGGCGGTCTCCACCGCGTCGGCGCCCGCCTCGAGGTTCTCGCGGTGCATCTCGGCGATCAGGTCGGGCCGGGTGAGCACCAGGTGCTCGTTGCAGCCCTCCAGGTCCGGGCCGCCGAAGTCGTCGGCGGTGAGGTCGCGGTCCTGGACCCAGGTCCCGAACGCGGCGTCGAGGAACAGCACGCGCTCGCGCAGGACGGAGAGGAAGTCAACCATCGGCGCCCAGGGTACCGGGGCGCCCCGGCGCGGCTCCCCGTCGGGCGACGGCCTACGGGAGGCGGGGTCGGGTCCCGACCAGGTCGCGGGCCGCCTCTCGGAGCTCCGGGCGGGGAAGGCTTGCTCCGTAGCCGCGAAGGTCCCAGAAGAGCTCGTGACCGTCGGTCGAGGCCACCTCGGGCGGACCGAGGGCGCTCGAGAGGCGGGCAGAGACCGCGGCTCCGCCGTCGGGGTAGCCCTGGGTGAAGACCACCACGCCGTCGAAGCCGAGGCCCCGCAGGCCGGCCAGGGCCGCGACCGGGTCGTCGGAGGAGACCCGCTGCTGCCAGTCCGCCTGGGGGCGCCCCTTCATGCCCCCGTAGCTCCAGCGCAGGGTGCGGGAGTACGGGTAGAGCCGCAGCTCGCTGAGGTCCGGGAGATCGTGGACCGGTGGGCTCTCCGGGTACGGGACGACGGGGAGCTCGAAGACCGCGGCCCCGTCCGGCAGTCGTCGCTCGAGCTCGGCCACGAAGCCCCGGTCCGACCGGGCGGTCCGGGTGATCGCCGGGTAGTCGGTGGGGAACGGCACCGCGGTGTCCCAGAGCCCGAACAACAGGACACCGACCGAGGCCAGGACGCCGGCCGCCACGGCTCGGCGGGGGTCGGAGATCCTGTTCCCGACCCAGTCGGCGAACCGCTCCAGGCCGATGGCGACCACCAGGAGGGAGAAGAAGGCGATGAGGATCACCGAGCGGTTCCAGACCCGGATCTGGGCGAAGCCGGCGACGCTGAGGAGCAGGGACAGGCCCGAGACGGTGGCGAAGAGGACCAGCACGAGGGCGAGCACCCCGGAGAGCCGCCAGAGCTCGCCGCGGTCGAGGCCGGTCCCTCGGTCGGGCGACCCGGCGCCGTGGAGCCGAGACCGTCGGCCGGCGAAGTTCAGGGCCCCGTAGAGACCGATGATGAAGCCGACGGCCCCTACGAACCCGAGCTCCTGGCCGCCTTCGCTCTCGACGGGCGTGTGCCTGGTCGCGTCCTCGGTCAGGTTCGCCAGCCGAGCCAGGCGATGCTGGCGTATCGGGAGCACGAGGCGCGACACCTTGAGCCCGTACGCCTCTTGCTCGACCGGCAAGCGGCGACCGGCGGCCTCGTTGGTGCCGTGCTCCGACCAGTACCAGAGATTGGGTGCCAGGGCGACGACGAAGGTGAGGGCGGTGACGGCGCCGGCGACTCCGGCTGCCGCCAGCACCCCGGGATCACGGTCGCGAAGCGCGACCAGCACGGCTCCGACGCCGAGGGCGACGAGGACGAACGCGATGGCCATCGTCTCGATGATCCCGAGCGCCGCAGCCATCGCCACCGCCGCCCCGACCCTGCCCCAGCGCAGCTTGTCGGCGAAGCGGGTGCCGTTGCGCCACGGGGCGTCGGGCTCCACCAGGAAGCGCCGGCGCCAGTCGAGGACCCACAGGATGAGGAGCGCACCGAGCGGTCCGCTCACGTAGGTGGACCGGAGGAGGTGGCCCTCGTGATGCCAGAAGTGGTAGGGCAGGAACGTGTAGAGCAGGGCTGTGCAGGCCGCGACCGAGGTGCGGAACCGTAGGTGGCGCAGCACCAGGTGGGTGACCGACGCCAGGACCCCGAAGCCGCCGATGAAGTAGATGTTGACGACGGTGCCGGGCCGGGACGCGAAACGGGTGAGCACCCAGATGGCCGCCATCTGCAGGGTCTCCCCGGCGTGCGGGAAGTCGTACATCTGGGTCCCGAACGGGGCTCCGAGATCCGGGTTGGTGAGGTACCAGCCGTGATCGCGTATCGCCTTGACCACCGCCGTCTGGAACAACGTGTCGGGCGACTGCTGGTAGAGCGGCACCGACAGGCTGGCGTCCCAGAGCCGGAGCATCCACGCCGCCAGGGCCACCGCCACCGTCCCGACCAGGAAGGCCTCCAGCAGGAGGCGCGTGACTCGGTCGGCGGTTGGCGGGGGCGCGCCTGCTCGTTCGGCGCACCCATCGGTTGGTGAGCTCACGGAGCGGCCAGCGTAGGTTCCTGACCCCTGGGCGGCGTGCCACCCCTCGCCCGAGATCGCCGTGGCGGTCGCGGCGCGCGGCCGTTCTCCTCGAGGCGCCCTGGTCCCGTCGCCAGGTGGGGTGGCCGTAGGCGGGCGGCCGCGCCGCTACCGTCGTCCCGATGGCGAGCGCTGGCGGGGCGGGACCGAGGCGAGGTTCGCGGGAGCCGCCGGCCCGGCGCCCGGTCGTTCGCTTCCTGACCTCGGACGGCGTCACCGACATGTTGACGATCGTCGTGGCCTGGAACTTCGCCGTGGCGCAACCTCTCCTCGACGTGCTGGGCCGCAACGCCACCCTGTTCGTGGCCCACGACTCACCGGCGCGGGACATCGTCCTCCTGGCGGTCGGGCTCACCGTGCTCGCCCCCCTGCTGCTGGCCCTCGTGGTGGCCGCCGTCACGGTCGTCTGGCCTCCGGGGGGCCGGACCGCGCACGCGCTGGTCGTGGGCACCCTGGCCGTCCTGATGGGTGGGCAGATGGTCGAGCGCCTCGGCGAAGCCCCGATCGTCGCGCTGGTGCCGTTGCTCGCCGCCGTCGCGGTCGTCGCCGTGCACCTGTACCGCCGGTGGGCGCCGGCCCGGACGTTCGTCCGCTACCTGAGCCCGGCCCCGGTGGTCTTCACGGCCTGGTTCCTGTTCGGGTCGCCGGTGTCGGCCCTGGTCGTCCCCGGCCGGACCCCGACCGGTGCCCTCGGCCCGGCCGGGAACCCGGTGCCCGTGGTGGTGATCGTCTTCGACGAGCTGCCCGTCGTCTCCCTCATGGCACCCGACGGCACCATCGCTTCCGAGGCCTACCCCAACTTCGCCCGCCTGGCGTCGGTGTCCACGTGGTATCGCAACACGACGACGGTGGCGTCGGACACCAACCACGCCGTACCCGCCCTCCTCACCGGTCGCCGGCCCACGTACCGGGCGGTCCCCGTCGCGAGGTCGTACCCCCGGAACCTGTTCTCGATGCTCGAGGGCGCGTACACCCCGAACATCTGGGAGTCGCTCACCTCCATGTGCAGCGCCGAGATGTGCGGTTCGACGAGCGCGGACGTGCCGTTCACCGAGCGCATGGGACCCCTGGTCGCCGATACGTGGGTCGTGGCCGGACACACGATCTTCCCCCCGGCCGTCGCCGGATGGTTTCCGTCCATCGACGGCAAGTGGTCCGACTTCGGGGCGTCCGACCGCTCCCCCGGGAACCCCACCGGGCCGCAGATGTTCACGGAGGCGCCGGGCACGTCCGAGGCGCTGGACGAGGCGGAGCGCGTGTGGGCGGGCACCTCGTCGGAGGTCGCGGTGGAGCGCAAGCGCCTCGCCCGACACGATCCGCACACGGCGGTGCGGGCCTTCGACGCCGGCCTCCGGCCCTCCCGCCGCCCGACGCTCCACTTCCTGCACATCCAGCACCCGCACTGGACGTGGCGGTACCTGCCCGACGGCCGCAGCTACCACGCCCCGAGCCTCGTACCACCGTTCGACGCGCGGTGGCCCGCCGGCGAGACGGCGGCGCTCGCCCGGTCCCGCCACCTGCTCCAGGTCCAGGACGCCGACCGCCTCCTGGGTGAGATCCTCGACCGCCTGAGCGCGACCGGCCTCGTCGACGACGCGCTCGTGGTGGTCACCTCGGACCACGGGATCTCCTTCGGCGCCGGCCTCCAGCCCCGCGGGGTCACCGGGGTCGCCCAGGGCGACACGGCCTGGGTGCCGCTGTTCGTGAAGGTGCCGGGCCGGCAAGGGGGTCGGATCGACGACCGCCCGGCGTCGATCCTCGACGTCCTGCCGACCGTCGCCGACGTCCTCGAGATGCCGCTCGACGACCCCGACGGGCGCTCCTTGCTCCGATCCTCCGGGCCGGCCGAGCGGGCGATCCTCGCCGCGGGAGGTGAGTGGCTGACGCTCCCGGCGGATGCGGCTCCGCGTGATCAGGCGTTGCGCCGCGCCTACGAGGAGGTGGGGGCCGACCCGCGCGACGGGCACCGGCTGTTCAGGATCGGCCGCTACGGGAGCCTGGTCGGGACGGTCCCGCCCGCGGCCCCCACGGCGACCTCGCGGGCGGTGCTCGGCGACGCGCCGGCGTTCGCCGGCGTCGACCCGCGAACCGGGAGGATCCCGGCGTTCGTCACCCTGCGGATCGTCGGGGAGGACGACACGCCCTCCGTGCCCGACGGCCACGTGATCGCCGTCAACGGCGTCATCGCGGGAACGGCCCACGTCCAGGACCGGGAGTCCGGGACGGTCGTGGTCGGCGGCCTGGTCGACCCGGCGAGCTTCCGGACCGGTCGCAACGAGATCGCGCTCTACGCGGTGAGCGGCCCGCCCTCGGGACCGAGCTTCCGGAGGATCCCGCTCGCCCGATGATGCCGTCCACCGCGTCGCCGCGGGGGAGCTCGACCGCTTGGTCGTACACTCCACGCCGGTCATGAAGATCTACACCCGCAAGGGCGACGACGGCAGCACCGGATTGCTCTACGGGGGGCGCGTGCCCAAGTCCGGTGCCGGGCCGGTCGCCTACGGCGACGCCGACGAAGCCGTCGCGGCCCTCGGCCTGGCCCGGGCCGAGTGCACCGCCGACGACGAGCTCTTCGGGATCCTCGTCGACCTCCAGCGCCAGCTCTTCGTGGCCGGCGCCGAGCTGGCCACCGCGCCGGAGAACCGCCACAAGCTCACCGACGGGACGACGCGGGTGACGGCCGGGATGGTGGAGGCCCTCGAGCCGCTCATCGACGACATCACCGGCCGCTTCGAAGCGCCCCGCGAGTTCGTGATCCCGGGCGAGAACCGGGTGTCCGCCGCCCTAGACCTGGCCCGCACCGTCGTGCGCCGGGCCGAGCGGGGTGCCGTCGCCGCGACGGCCGAGGGCTGGCTGGAGCCCGGCAGCCACGTGGTCGCCTACCTGAACCGGCTCTCCGATCTCATCTGGACCCTCGCGCGCTGGCAGGAGGGCGGATTCCGCCCGTCGCGCGCCGGTACCTGAGCGTCCCGGGCCGCCCGACGGCCCGCGCCGCCCGACTGCCCGGGCGGCTCCACCCGACATCATCCGAGACCCCTGCGAACCGGAGGACCCCATGGCCCCGACCGTCGCCATCGCTCCCACCCCCGTGGAGAGCGCCGAAACCGACCTCCTCGCCGTCCCGGTGTTCGCCGGCGGCGACCTCGGCCCCGGCGGGGAGGCGCTCGACGCCGCGCTCGGCGGCGACGTCACGAGCGTCCTGGCCGAGACGGGCTTCAAGGCCAAGGCCGGCGAGGCCTTGTCCGTTCCGGTGGCGGGGCGGATCGCGGCCGGGGCCGTGGTGCTGGTCGGGCTCGGGGAGCGCGACCGGCTGGACCTGGCGGTGCTGCGGCGGGCGGCCGCCGGCCTCGCCCGGGCCGCGCGGGCCCGCACCGACGTCACCACGATGGCCACCACGCTGGCCGAGGTGGTCCCCGACGGAGCCGAGAAGACCGACGCCGTGCGGGCCGTCACCGAGGGCCTCCTGCTCGGCGGGTACCGCTTCACCGCCTACAAGTCGGAGCCCGACGGTTCCGAGCTCGAGCGGATCGAGCTGCTCGGACGGGGTGGCGCGCGGCTGGCCCGGACCGTCGAGCGGGCGGCGACGGTCTGCGACGCGGTGGCCTGGGCCCGCGACGTCGTGAACGAGCCGTCGGGCGGCAAGTCACCCGCCGCCTTCGCGGAGATGGCACGGGAGCGCCTCGAAGGGAGGGGGGTCGAGGTCTCGATCCTCGACGAGGCCGGCATCGAGGCGGAGAGGCTGGGTGGCGTGGCCGGTGTCGGCCAGGGCTCGGCGCGGCCCCCGCGCTTCGTAACCGTCACCTACTCGCCCCCGAAGGCGCGGGCCACCCTGGCCCTGGTCGGCAAGGGCGTGGTGTTCGACTCCGGCGGCATCTCCATCAAGCCGTCGAGCGGCATGGAGACCATGAAGACCGACATGTCGGGCGCGGCGGCCGTGCTGGCCGCCATGTCGGTGCTCGACGCCCTCGACGTCAAGGCCAAGGTCGTCGCCTACGTGCCGATGGTCGAGAACATGCCCAGCGGCAGCGCCATACGCCCCGGCGACGTCCTGCGCATCCGCAACGGCAAGACCGTGGAGGTCCTCAACACCGACGCCGAGGGGCGCCTCATCCTCGCCGACGGCCTGGCCCGGGCCGTCGAGGACGGCGCCGACGCCATCGTCGACGTCGCGACCCTCACCGGCGCGTGCGTCGTCGCCCTGGGGGAGAAGGTCGCCGGCCTGATGGGCAACCGCGATCCCTTCGTGGACCAGGTCAGGGGCGCGGCCGAGCGGGCGGGCGAGCGGGTCTGGCACCTGCCGCTGCCCGCCGAGTACAAGGCGCTGCTCGACTCCTCGGTGGCCGACATCCAGAACATCAGCGAGGGGCGCTGGGGCGGGGCCCTGACTGCGGGTCTGTTCCTCGAGGCGTTCGTGGACGGAACCCCGTGGGCCCACCTCGACATCGCCGGACCGGCCCGGGCGCCGCGCGACGACGGCGAGCACCCGAAGGGCGGCACCGGCTTCGGAGTCCGCACCCTCGTGGAGCTGGCGTCGTCGTTCCGCCGGCCCGCGGCGCGGGACCGGGCTCCCGACCGGGCGGGCGGTCGACACGGGAGCTAGTTTGCCGGGTATACGCGCCAGGATTGCCGATGGGTTTGTCCGCCGTGGCGGCGGGGGATGGTAGATCGTCCCCTTCAGACCCCGGTGCCCCCTGACGACGTACCGGTCGGGCCACGATCGTCCCCGCGATCGTGTCATCGACGACCGCCACCGGCGTCGTTGTCTGAGAAGAAGAGCCCGGCCCCGACCGCCTCCCGCCCTCACCGCAGCGAAGGAACGCAGCGCCGAGAATGACCCATCCGGTCACCTTCCAGATCCCGCGCCTGCGGGCGATCGCGGCGCACGCGCTGCCGCGGATCCTCGAGGGAACGGTCATCCCGCTGGTCCTGTTCCTGGCGGCCCTGCGGGTCGTGGGAGTGTGGGGCGCGCTCGGCGTGGGCCTCACCTGGACCTACGGAGCGATCGGCTACCGGCTCGCGACGCGCCGATCGGTGCCCGGGATACTCCTCGTCGGAGCGCTCACCGCCACGGGCAAGACGGCCATAGCCCTGGCGACCAAGAGCGTGTTCGTCTACTTCCTCCAGCCCACCCTGGGCACCTTCCTCGTCGGCGGTGCCTTCCTGGCCTCCACCATGTTCGGCCGGCCGCTCACCCGCAAGCTGGCCCACGACTTCTGCCCGCTCCCCGACGCCTTCGCCGACCACCCGCACGTCCAGCGGTTCTTCCACCAGATCTCCCTGTTGTGGGGGATGGTGTTCATCACCAACGCCGCCGTGAGCCTCTGGCTCCTGGTCAGCCAGTCCGTGGGCGTCTACGTCGTCGCCAAGCAGGCCACGTCGAGCACCCTCACCGTCGCCGCGATCGCCCTGTCGGTGTGGTGGTTCAAGCGGGAGATGACCCGCCACGGGATCCTCTCCGGGGTGGAGCGCCGGGCGGCGGCCATGCCGGCCCTGGTCCCGACCCGGCCGGAACGAGGCGCGATGATGTTCGACGGGCAGGGAGGGATCCGCTGATGGGTGTCGACATCCTCGATCGTCTGGTCACGGCCGACGGCGTGAGCCTGGAGGCCCGAGCCTGGTTCGCGGGTGGTGCCCCCCGTGCCGCGGTGGTGCTGGCGCACGGCTTCAGCGCCCACACCGCCGATCCGCAGGTCATCACGGTGGCCGAGATGCTCCAGGCCCGCGGTCTCGACGTCATCAGCTACGACGCCCGCGGCCACGGCCGCTCGGGCGGCCAGTCGACCCTGGGCGACCTCGAGGCCCACGACGTCGCCGCCGCCGCGGCGGTGGCGTCGCGGCGGTCCGACCGCGTCCTGCTGGTGGGGGCGTCGATGGGGGCCATCGCCGTCCTCCGTCACGCGGCCGGGATCGGTGCCGGAGTCGACGGCGTCGTGCTGGTGAGCTGCCCGTCGCGCTGGGCCCTGCCCCGCAACCACCGCGCGCTCCTCGCCGCGGGGATCACGCGGACGCGTCTCGGCCGCCTGGTGGCGTCACGCTACCTGGGGGTGACCGTCTGCCCCCGCTGGACCAACCCGGAGCCGCCCACCGAGCTCATGGGCCGCGTGAGCGTGCCCGTGGCGGTCGTGCACGGATACGACGACCGCTTCATACCGGTCTCGGCGTCCCGAGAGCTGCTGGACGCGTCGTGCGGAGGGGCCCGCCTGTGGCAGGTGCCCGGCATGGGGCACGCGTTCGACGCACGGTCGATCGAGCCGATCGGCGAGGCCGTCGAATGGGCGCTCGACTCCGCCCGGACCGGAGCGCCGGGCGCCCCGATCGCCGCCGCCTCCTGACCGGCCGCCTTCAGCGGTCGGCGGGTGAGGGCGGCTCCCACCACCAGGCCAGGCCGACGAGGCCCGGGCCGGTGTGGACGACCATCACGCTGCTGAACGACCCGACGAACGCCGTCGCGGGATCCACCGTGGCGCGAACCTCGTCGAGGAGGTGCACCGCGGCCTCCTCGTCGACGGCGTGGAGCGCGGCCACGTGGAGGCGTGACCCCCCGTCGTAGGTCTTGCGCCAGCGGGCCAGGATCCTCTCCAGCGCCGCGTCCCGGGTGAACGCGGGGCGCAGCGACCCGACGTGGCCGCCGTGGAAGCGGAAGAGCGGGTTCACGTTCAGGAGCCGCCCGGCCCTCCCCGCCAGGCCGGGAACCCGTCCGCTGGCCACCAGCCGGTCGAGCGAGTCGACGGTGGCCACGAGCTGAACCTGCTCGATGGCGGCCCGGGCGGCGGCTTCCACCTCGTCGATCGACGCGCCCCGGGCCGCGGCCCGCGCCGCGTGGACCACCACCAGGCCCTGGGCCCCCGCGGCCGTGGCGGTGTCGACCACCCTGACCGGGCCGGGTGCGCCGGGAGCCACGGAGTCGGCGGCGAGGACCGCGGCGTCGTGGGTGCTGCTCATGGTGGACGCGATGGTCAGCACCACCACACCGTCGGTGGTCATCCGCTTCTCGATGGCCGCCTGGAGCTGGGCCGGCGTCGGTCCGGACGTGGTCACGCCGCCGTCGAGGCGGGGGAGGAGCTCGTCGAGGGGCAGGTCGCCGTCGCGGTGCTGGACCCCTCCGACCGTGAGCAGCAGCGGCACCACGGTCACGTCGAGGCCCGCGGCGACCTCGGCGGGCAGGGCGGCGGCGCTGTCGGTGACCACGGCGACGGTCACGGCGCCGCCCGCGTCCGGTCGAACCACGCCGGCCGGGGCCGGGCCGGGAAGAGGAGGAGCGGTTGTCCCGCGATGAGACGGATCACTCCCACCTATTGTGGCCCGGGCGAGGAGGTGTGCTCGTGGAGGTTCCTGGAGGGGCGGGTTCCGCACCGCCGACCCGATCCGGGGGAGGGCGCCGCCGGGTTCCGGCCCCGGCGGTCCTGGCCGTCGCGTTCGCCGCCGGTTCGGTCCCCTTCTCCAACATCGCGTCGAGGCTCCTGCACGACGTCGACCTCCGCGACGTCGGGAGCGGGACCGTGTCGGGCACGTCGCTCTACGACGTCGCCGGGTTCGGCCCCCTGGCCGTCGCCGGCGTCCTCGAGGTCGCCAAGGGTGCGGTGGGACCGCTCCTGGCCGGACCCGACCGCCCGCGCCTCGCGGCCCTCGCCGGAGGAGCCGCGGTGGTGGGTCACAACTGGTCGCCGTTCCTGCGGGGGGCCGGGGGCCGGGGCGTGTCGCCGGCCCTTGGTGCGCTTCTCGCCCAGGACTGGCCGGGAGGTGCGTTGCTCCTCGGCGGGATGACGGTGGGACGCCTGCTCCGCCAGACCGCGCTGGGGTGCCTGGTCGCCGATCTGGCCCTCGTCCCGTGGCTCGGGCGCCGGCGCGGTACCGACGGCGTCCGGATGGCGGCGGCCGTGGTGATCCCGATGCTCGCCAAGCGCCTGGCCGGCAACGCACCCGCGCCGCGCCCGTCCGCCTACTTCGCGCGCCTCGTCTTCGATCGCGACGACTTCGCCCCGGCCCGAGGCGCCTGAGGGTGCGCGACCTCTGGCGCCGGCGCGGCTTCCGCCACCTGCTGATCGGGCAGGGGGTCTCGGCCCTCGGCGACTGGATGGGGACCGTCGCCTTCATGGCGCTGGTGCTCAACGTCACCGGTTCGTCGACGGCCGTCGGCGGCATCCTCGTGCTGCGCCTGGCGCCGGCCGCCATCGCCGGGCCGCTGGCGGCGCGGCTGTCCGGCCGCCTCGACCGGCGGTCCACCATGCTGGCGATGGACGCGGTGAGAGCGGTGATGATCGCCCTCGTCCCGTTGGTCCTCTCGTTGTGGTGGATCTACCTGTGGGCGTTCCTCCACGAGCTCGCCAGCATCGTGTTCCTACCGGCGCGCGACGCGGCGATCCCCGACCTGGTCGAGGAGGACCAGCTGGAGACGGCCGACGCCGTGATCCTCGGCAGCTCCTACGGGTTCATCCCGATCGGGGCCGGCGCGTTCGGCCTGGTGACCTGGTTGACGTCGTCGCTCCCCGTGGGGGAGCGCCTCGAGCTCGGGCCCGTGTTCTGGATCGACGCGCTGACGTTCGTGGTGTCGTACGTGATGATCAGCCGGATCCACCTCCCTTCCACCGAGTCGGCGCGGCGCGGCGCTACAGCCGGCGAGGGTCGGTTCGTCGACGCGTTGCGGATCCCGCTGGTGCGGAGCGTCCTCCCGGCCACCGTGGGGGCGGTGACCGGCATCGGCGTGCTCTTCTCGCTCGGCATCGTGTTCGTCCGCGACGTCCTCTCCGCCTCCAACACCCAGTTCGGCATCCTCATCGCCCTTTTCGGGGTGGGTGCCTTCGTCGGCCTGATCCTGCTCCGCTGGCGCGACACCTCCAGCGTCGAGGCGGTCCGGTTCACCGTGGCCGTCCAAGGGGTGACGATCTCGGTCATGAGCCTCTCCCCGACGGTCGAGATCGCCTACCTAGGCGCGGTGATCTTCGGCGGGGCGGCCGCCGCCGCGCTGGCGGCCGGGATGAGCGTCCTGCAACGCCGTCTCGACGGCGACGAGCGGGTCCTCGCGTTCACGGTGTTCCACGTGGTGATCCGGGGTGGGCTCAGCCTGGCGGCGATCGGCGCGGGGATCGCGTCCGACGTGATCGGGGCGGTGTCGTGGCCGCTGGTGGGCAGGCTGGAGCCCGCCCGCATCGTGCTCCTCTTCGCGGGGGCACTGGTCTTCTTCAGCGCGGCCTCGATCCGCCGGGTGCCCGCTCTCCCGCCGCCCCGCGACGCGACGCGTCCGCCCGCCGACCCGGAGCCGGTGCCGCCGCCGCGCGACGCGATGCGTTCGCCCGCCGACCCGGAGCCGGTGCCGCCGCCGGGTCGAGCCGGCGCCGACCGTCCGGAACCCGACGACCCCGCCACCCACCCCGGGCCGCCGCCCCCGGCGGGGGCCCGCTGAGCCGGGCGGTCGGCTGTGGACTGGGCCGGCTGGGCCGTCTTCGGGCTGATCGCCACCGCGGCGTTGACCGCGGTGATGATCGGGGCGCAGCTCGCGGGCCTCACCCGCCTCGACCTGCCCCTGCTCCTCGGGACGATCTTCACCGCCGACCCGGACCGGGCCCGGGTGGCCGGGTTCTTCGCGCACCTGGTCGTGGGCCAGGGCTTCGCGCTCGGCTACGCCGCCGCGTTCGCGCTGTGGGGCCGGGCGACCTGGTGGCTCGGTGTGGCGCTCGGCGCGGTCCACGTGTCGGTCGTCCTCGGGGCCGTCGTGCCCCTGCTCGCCGGGGTGCACCCGCGCCTGGCCTCTGACCGGGCCGGACCGGCTTCCCGGGCCACCCTCGAGCCGCCGGGCCTCTTCGGGCTCAACTACGGCGTGCAGACGCCCGTGGTGGCGGTGGTCGCCCACCTCGTCTACGGCCTGGCCCTCGGCCTGGCGCTCGGCGCGCGGTGACGGCGACGGCCTCCGGCCCGGGACCCGCGCCGGCCGCCGACGGCGGCGGGGCCCCGATCGCCGATCACGCCCTGATCGGCGATACCCGCACCGCGGCGCTGGTGGCCTCCGACGGCACGCTCGACTGGATGTGCCTGCCCCACTTCGACGGCGAGCCCGTCTTCGGGTCGCTGGTGGGGGGTCCGGCGGCGGGCAAGTTCCGGGCCGGTCCGCTGCGGCGGTCGCCGGTCGCGTCGCGCCGGTACCGGCCGTCGACCACCACCCTCGAGACGACCTGGACGACGGACCAGGGCCGCCTGACCCTCACCGAGGGCATGGTGGCCGAGCTGGGTCGGTACCTGCTGCCCGAGACGCTGGTGGTGCGGCGCCTGGCCGCCGCCGACGGCCCCGTCGACGTCGAGGTCGACCTCGCCCCTCGTCTGGGCGAGAGCAACCGCCCGCCGGTGGTCCGTCACCGGCGGGAGGGGGTGGTGCTGGCGTGGGGCTCACTGGCCCTGGCTCTGCGGAGCGACCCGGTGCTGCCCCCGGGTTCGGGCGACGCCGCGACGAGTTGGCGGGTGCGCGTCGAACCCGGTCGGCCGCTCACCCTCGTGCTCTCGACCGCGGATCGCCAGCCCCTGGTCCACGTCGATCCCGAGCGGGCGTGGGAGGCCCTGCGCGACGACGAGGAGCGCTGGCGGCGCTGGTGCGGCCACATCGACACCGCGGGCATCGAGCCCCGGTACCGGGCGCCTCTCGAGCGGAGCCTCCTCACCCTGCGCCTGCTCACCTACTCGCCGTCGGGCGCGCCGGTGGCGGCCCCGACCACCTCGCTGCCCGAGGACCCCGGAGGGGTGCGCAACTGGGACTACCGCTTCGCGTGGCCTCGCGACGCGAGCATCGGGATCGGGGCGTTCCTCGGCGTGGGTCACGTCGACGAGGCCCGCCACTTCCTGGCCTGGCTGCTCCACGCCAGCCGCCTCGCCCGGCCGCGCCTGCCGGTGCTGCTCACGCTCCACGGTCGCTACCCTCGCCCCGAGCGCGAGCTGCGGGGGTGGCCGGGCTACCGGTCGAGCCGGCCGGTGCGGACCGGGAACGGTGCCGCCGACCAGCACCAGCTCGACGGCTACGGGTGGGTCGTCGACGCGGCGTGGCTCCTGACCCGGGCCGGGGTGCGCCTCGACGGCGAGACGTGGCGGGCCGTGCGCGGCTTCGTCGACGAGGTCGCCCGCCGCTGGCGGGAACCCGACGCCGGGATCTGGGAGGTCCGCGACGACGCGGCTCACCACGTCCACTCCAAGCTGATGGCGTGGCTGGCCCTCGACCGGGGGCTGCGGATCGCCCGGCGCCGCGGCGTCCCCGAGCGCCGCCGGCGGGGCTGGGTCGCCGAGCGCGAGGCGATCGCGGCCGAGGTGCGCACCCGCGGCTTCGACGCCGGGCTCGGGGCGTACGTCCGCAGCTACGGCTCCACGGAGCTCGACGCCGCGGTGCTCGTCCTGCCGCTCCTCGGCCTCGAACCCCCGGGGTCGCCCCGCACCCGCGCGACGATCGACGCGATCCGCAGCCGGCTGGGAGCGGGCGGGCCCTTCTTGTACCGCTACCCGCCCGGCTCCGACGGCCTGCCGGGCGGCGAGGGCGCCTTCCTGCCGTGCTCGTTCTGGCTGGTCCAGGCCCTCGCCGCGTCCGGCCGGCGTCCGGAGGCGGCCGAGCTGTTCGACGAGCTGCTGGCGTGGGCCGGGCCCCTGGGCCTGTACCCCGAGGAGGCCGACCCGTCGAGCGGTGAGTTCCTCGGCAACCACCCGCAGGCGCTCACCCACGCCGCCATGGTCCAGGCCACGCTCGCGCTGCGCGACTCCAACCGGCTCGGAGGGAGCCCTCCGTCGTGACGGGGATCAGTGGCCGGTCACGGTGCCGTCGGCGAGGACGGCGTGGGGCAGGCAGAGCTCGTCGTACTCGGCGATGGTGATCGGCGGGGCGTCGTCGCCGCAGGTGGGGCAGTGCGGGTCGCGGCGCAGCTTGAAGGTGCGGAAGCTCTCCTCCAGGGCGTCGTAGGCCAGCAGCCGGCCCACCAGCGGGTCGCCGAGCTCGAGCAGGAGCTTGAGCGCCTCCACCGTCTGGAGGCAGCCGATGATCCCGGGCAGCACCCCCAGCACGCCGGCCTCGGCGCAGCTCGGGGCGAGCTCGGGCGGCGGGGGCTCGGGTAGCAGGCAGCGGTAGCAGGGGCCCTCGTAGGGGCGGAAGACCGTCACCTGGCCCTCGAAGCGGAAGATCGACCCGTGCACCACCGGGATGCGCTTGAGCAACGAGGCGTCGTTGAGGAGGTACCGGGTGGGGAAGTTGTCGGTGCCGTCGACGATGACGTCGTAGCCGTCGATCACGTCGAGGATGTTGTCGGCGCCGAGGCGGGTGTCGTAGGTGACGACGTCGACGTCGGGGTTGAGGGCCGTGATCGACTTCTTGGCCGAGTCGACCTTGCGCTCCCCGATCCGGTCGACGTTGTGCAGGATCTGGCGCTGGAGGTTCGACGAGTCGACGACGTCCATGTCGATGATGCCGAGCGTGCCGACGCCGGCCGCCGCCAGGTACAGCGCAGCGGGGGAGCCCAGCCCGCCCGCGCCCAGCAGGAGGACCTTGCTGTCGAGGAGCTTCTGCTGGCCGGCCTCGCCCACCTCCGGCATCAACAGGTGGCGCTTGTAGCGGTCGCGTTGGTCGTTGCTGAGCACCGCCGGCGTCACCCACGGCCGACCCTCGTACTTCCACCGGTCGAAGCCGCCGGCGAGCGAGACCACGTCGGTGTAGCCGAGCCGGGCCAGCGTCTCGGCCGCGAAGACCGACCGCACCCCGCCCGCGCAGTAGGCGACGATCGGCACCTGGCGGTCGGGGATCCGACTCTCGACCTGGCTCTCGAGGTGGCCACGCGGGATGTGGATCGTGCCGGGGAGGATGCCGGCGTCGTACTCGTCCTGCTCCCGCACGTCGAGGAAGACGGCCTGGCCCAGGAGCGGCTCCGCGTCGGCCGGGTCTATCTCCCGGACGTTCTCCCGGGCTTGGTTCAGCAGGTCACGAAAGGTAGGCATGGCTCGTCCTCTTCGGCCGTCGGGCGCCGGTCCGTACTCCGGTAAATGCTACCGCACGGGTCGGGTATTCCCCTACGGAGGTCCGGAGCGGCCCGCCTCGCTACCCTCCCGGCCCGTGGGGGGATCCGACGACCACCGACCCGGTCGCGACCCCGACCACGCCGGGCTGGCCGTGGTCGCGGGGTGGTTGCGCGACGCCGGCCGGGTGGTGGTGCTCACCGGGGCCGGGATCTCGACCGAGTCCGGCGTCCCCGACTTCCGGGGGCCGAAGGGCCTGTGGACGACCAACCCGGGGGCGGAGAAGACCGCCACGCTCCAGCACTACGTCGCCGACGCCGAGGTCCGCCGCCGGGCGTGGCGCCACCGCCTCGAGTCGCCGATGTGGCGCGCCCGGCCCAACGCCGGGCACCGGGCCCTCGTGGAGCTCGAGCGCAAGGGCCGACTCGACACGCTCGTCACCCAGAACATCGACGGCCTGCACCAGGCGGCCGGGTCGTCGCCGGGGATCGTGGTCGAGATCCACGGGACCGTCCACGAGGCGACGTGCCTGCAGTGCGGCTGGCGGGGGCCGATGCCGGCCGTCCTCGAACGCGTCGCCGCCGGCGAGGCCGACCCTCCCTGCGAGCTCTGCGGCGGGATGCTCAAGTCGGCGACGATCTCTTTCGGCCAGGACCTGGTGGCCGCCGACCTGGAGCGATCGCAGCGGGCCGCCGCCGGCTGCGACGTGTTCCTCGCGCTCGGGACGTCGCTCGGCGTCTACCCCGCGGCGGGACTGCCGGAGATCGCCCGGCGGTCGGGCGCGCGCGTGGTGGTGGGGAACGCCGAACCGACGCCGTTCGATCCCGCCGCGGACGCGGTGATCCGCCGGCCGTTGGGGGAGGCCCTCACCGAGCTCGTGTCGATGGTGTGACGCGCGCCGCTGCGACGCCGGCTCCGGGTGCCGCAGGCGCCGGAGAAGTGGGAGGGGCGCGCCGTGGGCGGCCGGCGCACCCCTCCAGGCCCCGCTGCTGGCGCCGCAAGGGCGGGCGCGGCGAGACGGGGCGATCCTAGGTCGTCAGCCCTGAACATGCATATTCACGACAAGAGCACCATCTGAGCCCTGGTCGGGGGTGTCCACGGCGCCCGAGGCCGCGATCGTGGCCTCGGTCACGGCCTCGAGAGCGTCGCGGTGCCGCCGGTAGGCCCAGGCGGCCGACTCCCCGCAGAGGCCGGGCTGGAAGCCGATCCCGTGGAGTATCCGCTCGACGTGGTCCGGATCCTCGCCCTGCTCCAGGAGGGTGAAGGCGACACGCCGGGCGCGCCGGCGCGCGGTGGCCGACTCCCCCTCCGACAGCCGGGCCGCGGCCCACTCGCTGTGGGCCTGCTGGAGGTCGGCCGGCAGGCGGCGGATGTGCCGCCGGTTGACCGGCGGGACGTTGGCCCGCACCGCGACCTCCTCCAGGGGGTCGCCGCACGCGAGGTCGAACTGGACGAGCCGTGAGAAGCTCCGCAGGAGCGGAGACGACGTCCCCTCGCGGTGGCCGAGCCCGAGAGCCTGCGAGGTGGAGGCCACGGGGAGGTCGAACCCGCCCGGCTCGCGCGCGAGGCGGGCGGCCAGGTGCCGGAGGAGCAGGAGTGTGCTGGGGCCGAGGGTGGGAAGCCAGAAGACCTCGGCGTAGATCGATCGGGCGTCGTGTCCGAGGGTGTCGATCACGGGGTCGGGCCAGGGGCGGACGGTGATGGTGGACGGCATGGCCTTCCTTAGGGTCAGGACGGTCGGGTCAAAGGGGGAAGAGCCAGCACCAGGCCGGGGTGGATGAGGTTGGGGTCGTCGCCCACGGCGGCGCGGTTCCGCTCGTAGATCCGCCGCCAGGCCACGTCGACGGCCGCGTTGGTGGCCGACGGTCCGAGCCGGCGGGCGGCGATGGACCACAGGCAGTCGCCGGGTTCGACGACGTAGGTATCGCCGGCGGCGTTCGGCCCCGACGCGGGCGGCCCGCGCCGGTCGGGGGCAGGCGCGTGGCTGTCGGGCACCGGCGCGCGACCGTCGCGGATCCTCGGCTTCGGAGTGCCGGTCCGGCGCTCGAGGGAGTCGCGGTCGGCGACGACGGGCGGATCGTCCGGCCCCGGTGCCCCGGTTCGGCCGGCGGCCACGCCGGTCGCCGTTCCCCCGACCAGCACCGCGGCGGCGACGGCGACCGCCGCGGTCCGGCGGAGGGGGCGCGGGGTGATCCGGTCGAGGACGCCCACCACCCGCCCGGCCCGGCCGGCGGCCCGCAGCACCTCGGCCGAGAGCGCGAGGGCCAGGACCGCCGACGCGATCACCAGCACCGCCGCGGCGGCGAGCGCCACCGGACCGCGCAGCGCGGCGTCGACGTCCGGTGTGCGCAGGGCCGCTGCCGCGAGCGTGTCCGATGAGAACATTTGTAACTGTGCCTTCAAGTACGTTGTAGTGACAACGGGAGCGTTGCAGAGGGATCGATTGTTGTCAAGTGCCACGGAAGGGGCCCGCCGCGAACGCGGCGAACGGTTGGACATGGCATCAACCGTGCGTTTACGGTCACTCACCGCATCAGGCATGGATGCCTGCAACCGACGTCGGTCGTCGGGCGGGAAGGGGCAGGAGGGCGGGGAAGAGCAGGGTCATGGACGACGACGAGTTCTGGGAGCTCACGGCCGACCTCACCGCGCCGCGCGCGGAGGACGACGCCGCGGCGGCCCACGCGGTGGTCGCGGCGGAGCGTCACCGGCCGTTCCTCGACGAGGTCCGACGGGTCCAGCCGGGTGAGGTGGTCTCGGTCGTGCTGCTCGACGGCACGGCGTGGCACGGCCGGATCACCGGCGTGGGGGCCGATTGGATCCGCCTCGACGAGGTGTCCGACGCGGTGGGCGCAGCCCGCGCCCGCACGGCGCGCGTGCACCAGATCCGGGAGGCGGCGGTGGCCCGGATCGTCAGGGAGCCGGGGCCGTGAGCGCCTACGCGGGGTCGGGGTCGGCGCCGGCGGCGCGCCGCTCCTCGCGGCGACGCCCGGCGTCGGCGTGCAGCTCGGCCACGTACGCCTCCAGGGCCTCGGGCGACACGCGCCAGACCCCGCGGCGGCCGATCTTGACCGCCGGTAGCTGGCCGGTGCGCATGAGGACGTACACCTGCGAGACGGTGACGCTGAGGATCTCGGCGACCTCGTCGGGCTTCAGGAACTTCGGGATCTCCGCCACCTGTGCCGCCCTCTCGTCGCTTGCTGAGCCCGTAGCATCGCAGAGCCTCGTGATGCCTCGCGGTGCGTTCCCGACCCTAGCTCCCCGGTGGGGACTCCCGTGACCGCCGTCGAGGCCCCGGCCCGCAACGGCCGCACCCGGGTGCAGGCACCCGCGGGGCGGGTGCGCGGATCGGGCCGGCGCCTGCGGCTCGATCCCCGCCTCGCCGTCGGCATCCTGCTCGTCGCCGTCGCCGTGGCCGGCGGCCTCCGGCTGGCCGCGACCGGCGACGACACGGTCCCCGTGGTGGTGGCCGTCCGCGACCTGCCGTCCAACCACCGGCTGGGGCCGGGCGACGTAACGACGGTACGGCTCGCCGCGTCCGGCGCCGTGCTCGACACCCTCGTGCGCGGCGATCGCGTCGCGTCCCTGACCGGGCGGGTCCTCAGCCGGCCGGTGGCCGCGGGGGGTCTCCTCGACCGGCGGTTCCTGGGTCCGGCGGCGCGACCGGTGCGCGAGGTCACGGTGCCGTTGTCCCCCGAGCACGCGCTCGGCGGGTCGGTGCGGGTGGGCGAGAAGGTCGACCTCCTCGCCAGCTTCGGCAAGGGCACCGCCGACGCCCGGACCCTCACCGTCGCGTCGGGGGTCGAGGTCGTCGCCACCGTCCGCGAGGAGGGCTTCCTCGGGCGCGACGGCAAGCTCTCGGCGCTCACCCTCTCCGTGGCGCCCGACGACGTCGTGTTCGTGGTGTTCGCGGCGCGCAACGGGGAGCTCGACGTCGTCCGGGCCACCGGCGGGTCGGGGAAGCCGCCGGCGCGCTTCGAGCGAGCGGACCTGCCGTGAGCCCGGGAGGATCGGCATGAGCCCGCCGGTGACGGTCGCCGTCTGCGGAGCCGGCGCTCCCTGGGAGGCGGCCCTCGTCCGCGGCCTCCAGAGGCGCGAGCTGGGGATCGAGGTCAGCCGGCGCTGCGTCGACCGCGCCGAGCTCCTCGGCGTGGCGCTCCGCGACCGGCCCGCCGCGGTGCTGCTGCGCGCCGAGCTCCCGTGGCTCGACCGCGATCTCGTCGGCACCCTCCACGATGCCGGTGTGGCGGTGGTGGCCGTGGAGCGCGAGGCGGGCTCGCGTCCGCTCGAGCGCATCGGCGTGACGCACCGCGTCACCGCCGACGCCACGGCCGACGAGGTCGCGGCTCTCCTGTGGAGCCTCGACGAGCCGACGCCACCGCTCCCAGCGGGTGGCGATGCAACCCGGTCTCAGGATCCGGCCGGTGGCCCCGCACCCGGTCCACCGGCGCCGGCTGGGGTCCTCACCGCCGTGTGGGGCGGTCCCGGGGCGCCGGGCCGCACGAGCGTGGCCGTCCACCTCGCGGTGGAGGAGGCGCGCCGGGGCCGGCGTTGCATCCTCGTGGAGGGCGACACGTGGGCTCCCTGCCTCGCCCAACTCCTGGGTCTGCCCGACGGTCCCGGCCTCGCCCAGGCCGCCCGCCTCGCGTCCGACGGCTGGCCCCGGCCGCTGGCGTCCGTGCTGCACGACGGGCCCCACGGCGTGCAGGTCCTAGCCGGGCTTCCGAGGGCCGAGCTCTGGCCCGAGCTCCGTGAGCGGGCCTGGCGGGCGATCCTCGACGAGGCACGCGACGAGGCCGACGTGGTGGTCGTCGACGTCGCCGCCCCGATCGAGGAGGACGAGGAGCTCTCCTTCGATCGGGTGCCGTTCCGCCGGAACCTGGCCACCCGGGTCGCACTCGCCGAGGCGACGGGGATCGTGATGGTGGTCGCCGGGCACCCCGTGGGGATCCGTCACGGGGTGCTGGCCCGCCAGCAGCTCGAGCGCGACCTGCCCCTCGCCGCGTCGCGGGCGTCCACCGTGGTCAACCGCTCACCTCGCGGCGCACGGCGGCTCCAGGACTGCTCCACGGAGCTGGCCCGCTTCACCGGCGCCGCCCCGGTCGCGTTCCTTCCCGTGGAGCCGGCCTTCGAGCGGGTGATCTGGGAGGGGCGGATCCTGCACGAGGTCGCCGCCCGGTCGGCCTGGCTGCGCGAGCTCCGGGGGCTGGTCGACCGGATCGAACCGGCGGTCGCGGCATGACGGCCCCGATGGCCCCGACGACCGCATCGTCGGCGGTGGAGATCCTCGAGGCGGAGATCCGCGAGAAGGTCCGCCACCGCGAGCTCGAGGCGGGGGCCGGTGGTAGCTCCGAGGTGTCACGCCTCGTCGAGGAGTCCGTCGACGACTACCGGGAGCGCTACCTGCGGGGCGGACTGCCCCCGCTCGACGACGGCGACGTGAGGCGGCTGCTCGACCGCATCAGCGGCTTCGGCGCGCTGGGCCCGTTCCTCGCCGACCCGGAGGTCGAGGAGGTCTGGATCAACGAACCCGGGCGGGTCTTCGTGGCCCGTCGCGGATACCGCGAGCTCACGACCGTCGTCCTGTCGCCGGGCGAGGTCGAGGAGCTGGTGGAGCGGATGCTGGCCCGCGCCGGGCGGCGCCTCGACCGGTCGCAGCCGTTCGTCGACGCCCGCCTCCCCGACGGGAGCCGCCTCCACGTGGTGATCCCTCCCGTGACCGACCACTGGGCGGTGAACATCCGCAAGTTCGTGGGGTTGCGCGCCCACACCCTCGACGAGCTGGTGGCCCTGGGATCGTGCTCGCCCGCCGCGGCGCGCTTCCTCGGCGCCGCGGTCGCCGCCGGGCTCAACATCGTGGTCGCGGGGCCCGTCGGGTCGGGGAAGACCACGTTGCTCAACTGCCTGGCGTCGTGCGTCCCCGCCGGTGAGCGGATCGTCACCTGCGAGGAGGTCTTCGAGCTCCAGGTGGCCCATCCCGACGTGGTGAGCATGCAGTGCCGCCAGCCCAACCTCGAGGGCGAGGGCGCGGTGACGCTGCGCGACCTGGTGCGGGAGAGCCTGCGGATGCGCCCCGACCGGATCGTGATCGGCGAGGTGCGCGGCGCCGAGGCGCTCGACCTCCTGCTCGCGCTCAACAGCGGCGCGGGTGGGATGACGTCGGTCCACGCCAACTCGGCCCGCGACGCGTTGCGCAAGCTCACCACGCTCCCGCTCCTCGCGGGCGAGAACGTCGACCGCCGCTTCGTCGCGTCGACGGTCACCGCCTGTGTCGACGTGGTGGTCTTCTGCCGCCGGCACCCGGACCGCAGGGAGATCGCCGAGGTCCTCGCCGTCGGGGAGCAGATCGACGGCGGCGACGAGCCCACCGCCGGCCCGGTGTTCACCGGCGAGGGCCCGTCGCTGACGTTCACCGGTGAGCTCCCCCGAGCGGTGGAGCGCTTCGTCGACCGGGGCATCGACCTCACCGCGCTGGTCGGGGGCGACGGGTGAGCACCGTCCTCGCCCTGGTCCTCGGCCTCGGCGTCTTCCTCGTGTACGACGCGCTCACCAGTCCGCGCGCCGGCGGGCCGTCCTCGCCCCGCCCGGGTCGGGTCATGTCGCGGGTGGCGCGGCTGATCGCCGAGGCCGGGCTCGACTCCGTGACCCCGCCTCAGCTCCTCGCTGCGTCGGTGGGGTCGGGCGTTCTCGCCGCCGCCGTCACGTACGCGCTGGTCGGGTCGGGTGGTGTCGCCGCCGCCGCCCTCCTCGGCGCGTCCTACGTACCGGTCGCCTACCTGCGGGGCCGTCGCCGGGCCCGGCAGCGCGCCCACAGCCGGTGCTGGCCCGAGGCCGTCGAGCTCCTCGCCGGCGCGGTCCGGGCCGGCGACACGCTCGTAGGGGCGCTGGGAGTCGTGGCCGAGCGGGGTCCCGAGCCCCTGCGTCCCGCGTTCCGGTCGCTGGTCAACGACCATCGGGTCTCCGGGGATCTCGACCGTGCCCTCGCCCGCTTCTCCGCGTCGGTGGCCGATCCCGTGGGCGACCGGGTGGCGGCGACCCTGACCGTGGCGCACCGCGTCGGCGGCCGCGAGCTCGGGCGGGTGCTGCGCACCCTGGCCGAGTTCCTCCGCGAGGACCTCGCCATGCGGCGCGAGGTGGAGTCGCGCCAGTCGTGGACGCTCGTGGCCGCCCGGGTCGCGGCGGCCGCGCCGTGGATCGTCCTGGTCCTGGTGGCGTCCCGTGACCAGGCCCGTCACGCCTACGACACCCCCGCGGGCCTGATGGTGCTCGCCGTGGGTGCCGCCGTGACCGTGGCGGGCTACCGCTTGATGCTGGCGCTCGGGCGCATCCCCGAGCCGGCGCGCCTGTCGGGCACCGCGCCGTGAGTCCGCTCGCGGGCGTGCTCGTGGTCGGGACCGGCCTCGGCGGGCTCTCGCTGGTCGTCGCCAGCCACCCCCGCCTCCGGCGACCGCGCCTGGCGGCCCGGCTCCACCCCTGGGTGGTCCCGCAGCGGGGACGGTCGGCGGCACCGGCGCCGGGGCTCGCGGGCCTCCGCGAGGTCCTGCGGTCCGCACTCGACGACGCCGGTCGGCGACTGCAACGGGCTCTCGGCGACGACGGCCGCGACCTCGAGGAGCGCCTCGCCGCGGCCGGCTCCGACCTGACGCCGTCGGGGTTCCGATCGGAGCAGGCCGCCTGGGCCATCGGCGGGTTCACCTCCGGCGTGGCCCTGGCTGCCCTCGCGGTGGCGTCGGGCCGGGCGTTCTCCCCGCCCGCGCTCCTCGGTGCGGCCGTCCTGTTCGGGGCGGCGGGGGCGATCGCGCGGGACCGGCTGCTCACCCGGGCGGTCGAGGCCCGCCGGGCCCGGATGGTGGCCGAGTTCCCCACCTTCGCCGACCTCGTCTGCCTGGCCGTGACCGCAGGCGAGAGCCTCCGGGGCGCCCTCGACCTGGTGATGTCGCGCTCCGACGGCCCCCTGGCCGAGGAGGTGCGTGGCGCCCTGCGCCAGGTCCGGACGGGGCTGCCCCTGGCCGAGGCGCTGCCGGTCGCGCAGCGGCGCATCGGTATCCCCGCCTTCGACCGGTTCGTGGGGGCGGCCCTGGCCGCCCACGAGCGCGGCGTCCCCCTCGCCGACGCCCTCCGGGCGATGGCCTTCGACGTCCGCCAGGACCAGAAGAACGACGTCATCGAGGCGGCGGGGCGCAAGCAGGTCTCGATGCTCGTGCCCGTGGTCGCGCTGGTCCTGCCCGTCTCGATCCTCTTCGCGTTCTACCCGGGCGTGCTGGCCATCAGGCAGATGGCCGGCTGAGGCCCGACCAACCCCGGCGGGTCCACGAGGGCCGGCCGGACACCCGAACCATCAGCAGGGAGGCGATGGTGATGAGAGAGACGCAAGGCAGCGCGCGACGGGTCGTCGCCCGAGGGGAGGAGACCGCCGGCGAAGTCGTGGCTCGGCGGGCCCGCCGGCGGTTCGACCCTCGGAACGAGACGGGCTCGATCCCGGAGTGGGTCATGCTCCTGGTGATGGGGATCGGGATCGTGATGGCACTGTGGGCGGTGGTGCAGCCCGACATCATCGGCATCGTCTCGGATGCCCTCGGCAAGCTCCGCGGCTGACCGCGCGCCGGCGCCGACCCCGGCTCCGGACCCGCCCGAGCGGGGCGCCACGATGGTCGAGTTCCTGGCCGTGGGGCTCCTGGTGGTCACCGCGCTCCTCACGGTGGCGCAGCTCGCCACGTGGGTGTGGGCCCGCAACGTGGCCGTCAACGCCGCACACGAGGGGGCCCGCACCGCCGCCGAGGCCGGGCGGGCGCCGCGTGAGGGCGCCGACCGGACCCGGGAGCTGCTGCGCGACGGCCTGGGTCGCGGCGCGGCGTCGTTCCACGTCCGGGCCGCGGGCGACGGACAGGTCGTCGAGGTGACCGCGTCGGGCCGCGCGCCCGCTCTGGTGCCCTTCCTCCCGCCGCTCGAGGTGACGGCCCGGGCGACCGCCTTCGACGAGGACGGGGGGTTCTCGTGACCCGAGCCGGAGCCGAGCGCGAGCGCGGCAGCGCGGTGGTCGAGATGGCCGTCCTCGGCTCGGCCGTGTTCGCGGTCCTGGTGCAGCTCGTGGTGGTCTTCGGCACCGTGCAGCGCGCCGCGCTCGCCACCTCGGCCGCGGCCCGGGAGGCCGCCCGGGTCGTGGTGGTCTCCGACTCCGGCCCGGAGGCCGGCACGAGGGCGCGGCTCGCGGTGGCAACCGCGGAGCGCAACCACGGTATGGAACCCGGTTCGCTGCGGATCTCGGTGGCCGGCACCCCGGCCCGGGCCCGGACGGTGCGGGTAACGGTCCGTACGTCGGTCCCGATCCTGCGGATCCCGTTCCTGGGCCGGGTCGGCCCGGCCGTGCTGCCGGTCGAGGCGACCCAGGTGATGCGCGTCGACCCGTACCGGAGCATCGGGTGACGGTGCGAGGTGAGCGGGGGCAGGCCTCGGTCCTGCTCGTCGGCTCGCTGCTCGCCGGCCTGTTGCTCCTGGGCCTGGCCGTCGACGGCACCCGGATGTTCGTGGCTCGTCGGGACCTGCACAACGCGGTCGACGCCGCCGCGCTCGCCGGCGCGGGCGTGATCGATGAGGACGCCTACCGCTCCGAGGGCGGGGCGATCCGCCTCGACGCCGCCGGCGCGCGCCGGGCCGCGGAGGAGAACCTCTACGCGGCCGGGTGGATCGGCCGCCCCGGTGTCGAGGCCTCGGTCGAGGTCGACCCGGTGGCGGGCCGGGTCACGGTGCGCCTGTCCCGCCCGGTGCCGACGGTGTTCCTGCGCCTGGCCGGCCTTCTCCAGGAGCGGATCGGGGCCCACGCGACGGCCGCCCCGGGGCGGCCCTGACCGGACGGTCGGGAACCCCACCCCATTACGCTGGCGGGCATGACGGACGACGAGCGCGCCTCCGGACGCCGCACCGACTCGGGCATCGAGATCCGCCCCGTCTACGACGCGTCCGCCCTGTCGGGCTTCGACCCCGACTCCCGCCTGGGCGCCCCGGGTGAGCCGCCCTACACGCGGGGCGTGTACCCCGAGATGTACCGCACGCGGCCGTGGACGATGCGCCAGTACTCAGGCTTCGGGACGGCCCGGGAGACCAACCAGCGGTTCCGGTACCTGCTCGAGGCCGGCCAGACGGGCCTGTCGTGCGCGTTCGACCTGCCCACCCAGATGGGCTACGACTCCGACCACCCCCGCTCCGAGGGCGAGGTCGGCAAGGTCGGGGTGGCGATCGACTCGCTCGACGACATGCGCGTCCTGCTCGACGGCATCCCGCTCGACCGGGTCACCACCTCGATGACGATCAACGCCACGGCGCCGATCCTGCTGCTGCTCTACGAGCTGGTGGCCGAGGACCAGGGGGTGGCGCCCTCGGCGATCGGCGGGACGGTCCAGAACGACCTGCTCAAGGAGTACGTGGCCCGGGGCACCTACATCTACCCGCCCCGCCCGTCGATGCGGATCATCACCGACCTCTTCGCGTACTGCAACGAGCGCATCCCACGCTGGAACACGATCTCGATCTCCGGCTACCACATCCGGGAGGCCGGCTCCACGGCCGTGCAGGAGATCGCGTTCACGCTCTCGAACGCGATCGCCTACGTGCAGGCTGCCGTAGACACCGGCCTCGACGTCGACGCCTTCGCGCCCCGGCTCTCGTTCTTCTGGAACGGCCACAACAACTTCTTCGAGGAGGTCGCGAAGTTCCGGGCCTCGCGGCGCATGTGGTACCGGATCATGACCGAGCGCTTCGGCGCCCGTGACGAGCGTTCCAAGCTGCTGCGCTTCCACACCCAGACGGCCGGCTCGATGCTCACCGCGCAGCAGCCCGAGAACAACGTGGTGCGCGTCGCGCTCCAGGCGCTCGCGGCCGTGCTGGGAGGGACCCAGAGCCTCCACACCAACGGCTTCGACGAGGCCCTGGGCCTGCCCACCGAGCGGGCGGCGAAGCTGGCGCTGCGCACCCAGCAGGTGATCGCCAACGAGTCGGGCGTGGTCGACACCGTCGACCCCCTCGCCGGCTCGTACTTCGTGGAGTCGCTCACCGATGCGGTGGAGGCGGAGGCCTGGGCCTACATCACGAAGATCGACGAGATGGGCGGCGCGGTGGCGGCGATCGAGGCCGGCTACATGCAGGACGAGATCGAGCGCGCCGCGTTCGACTGGGCCCGCGCCGTCGACTCCGAGCGCAAGGTGATCGTGGGGGTGAACCGCTACGTGGACCCCGAGCCGGGTGAGCCCGAGGTGTTCCCGATCGATCCCGAGCTCGAGCGCGGCCAGGTCGCGCGGGTGCGCGAGGTCCGGGCCCGGCGCGACGGTGCCGCCGTCAAGGCCGCGCTCGAGGATCTCCGCGGCGCGGCCCGGGGTACCACCAACCTCCTGGTTCCGATGCGGGAGGCCCTGCGGCGCATGGCGACCCTGGGCGAGGTCAGCGACGTGCTGCGCGACGAGTTCGGCGAGTACCAGCCCACCCGCTGAGCCCCCGGATCCCCCGCGGCCCGGCAGCCGGGGGTCGGTCAGCCGGCTCGGCGGAGCGGCTCGAACGGGGCCGGGGGGTTGGCGCGGTGGAGGGCCCGGCGGGCCGCTGCGACCCCACGGCGCCCGGACCGGCGGGTCTTCTCGTCGAGCTGCCAGACCGGCCGCCGCGGCGACCGGCCGGTCGACCCGCCGCGAGGCCCGCCGCGGGGCTGTTCGGGCCCGTCGATCCCGTCGATGAGGCGCAGTTGCATGCTCACACCAGGAGTATCGCCGGAGGGTGTGACAGGTATTCCGTGCCCCCCGACACAAGCGCCTCCCGTGTCCCACCACGGGAGGATCCCCGGCGTCGCCCGACCGCCCGACGGTCCGCATCCCGACACGAAAGGGTCGCTAAAGTTCCGGCCGGCACGGCCGACCCATACCTGAGCACACGACCTCCGAGGCCGCCTCAGTCAGTCTCCTGCCCGTCCTCCTGCCCGTCCACCCGGTTCTCACCGTCCTCCGACCTGGGAGCTCCCATGCGGATCCGCCGATCCCTCGCCCTCCTCGCCACCGCCTCGCTGCTCGCCGCCTCGTTGGCGGCCTGCGGCGGATCATCGGGCGGCGACAAGAAGTCCGAGAAGGGCAAGGACAAGGTGAGCGCGACCGCCGGGCCGTCGGGCACCGGGTCGCGGACCCTCAACGCCCTCTTCTACATGAACGGTCCCGACGGTCCCGAGGGCGGCACCAACCCGGTGGTGGTCAACGTGACCAACGGCGGCAGGGGCGTGAGGGTCAGCTTCACCGAGGACGAGGTCGCCGGCACCGGCGACCAGTGGCGCGCCGCGGGGTGGAACGCCGTGACCGTCGCCACCATGCTCACCGGGGCCTCGCTGTCGGGCCGGAAGGTCGAGTTCGAGGTGACGGGCCGCATCGACGGGCCCAGCGCCGGCGCGCTGATGACGGTCGGGATCCTCTCCGTCCTGCGCGGTGACCGCCTGAAGGACGACGTCACCATGACCGGGACCATCAACCCCGACGGCACCGTCGGGCCGGTGGGTGGGATCCCCTACAAGGTCGACGGCGTGAAGAAGGCGAAGAAGAAGCGGATGCTCATCCCGATCGGGCAGCGCAACTCCCGCATCGACGACGGCAGCAGCGTCGACGTGGTGGCGCTGGCCCGCCGCAAGGGCATCAAGGTGACCGAGGTGTCGAACATCTACGAGGTCTACAAGGCCTTCACCGGCAAGGAGTTGCCGCGCCCGCCCGAGGCGGCCGACGTGCGCCTCGACGACAAGACCTACGACCGGCTCAAGGCCAAGGTCAAGGGCATGACGAGCGAGTCGACCCAGGCCTTCGCCGAGTTCCAGACCCTCGACCCCCAGATCCAAGACGCGATGAACCCCGTCGTGGTGCAGGCCAACGCGGCCGCCGAGGAGGCCGGCAAGCTCTCGGAGAACGGCCTCCAGGCCGGTGCCTTCATCAGCTCGCTGGAGGCCGCCGCGTTCATGCAGGCGGCGCTCCAGACCGGCCGGGCGCTCGAGGTCTACTTCACCCAGGGCGTCGACGCCTTCGTCAGCCAGATCCAGGGCAGCCAGCAGCTCTCCCTGAAGGTGGAGGCCGCGGTCGACGAGCTCAAGACGTTCGAGCCCAGGACCGTCGCCGACGCCGCCGCCCTCATCGACGCCTACAGCAACGTGCTCGACGCCGTGAGTCTGTCGACGTACGGCGACAACGTGCTCGCCCAGGTGTCGCAGGCGCCCGACGAGGACACGGCGATGAGCCTCGCGGTCATGGGGGCCCTCTACTACGAGCTCGCCGGCACGCTGGTCGACGCGTCCCAGGACGTCTTCGACGTGAGCCGGGGCCTGGGCGGGGCCCGGCTCGACCCGAAGATGAGCCTCGCCGACACCGCCGACTTCTTCCGCAAGGCGTCGGAGGCGAACCTGAACGCGTTCGACACCCTGATCATCGACGAGATCGCCAAGGCCAACCAGGCCAGCGCCGACGTGATCAAGGTGCGCTTCGGGAGCAACGACATCGACTACGCCCTGGCGCAGAGCACCCTGACGGTCCTCCAGGGCGGCCTCGACGAGTACTTCGGCGACGCCAAGACGGCCGACTACGCCAAGCTCGGCGGCAGCGCCGGGCTCTACGCCCGCACCGCGCAGCTCCTGCTCAAGTACTACTCGCTCGACGCCCAGCTCGACGACGACCTGAACGTGGTCGACATCCGCAACCAGCAGGCCCTGAGCCGCTCGCTCGAGTTCGGCGCCGACCAGGTCCAGCGCGCCGTCGGCGTCCTGCGCGGCGAGAAGGTGGACCCGGCGCTCGTGGTCGCGGGGTACGAGAAGGCGACCGTCGACCGTGAGGGCGACGCCGACGACAAGCTCAACGCCCTCGGCAGCTACCTGGGGAGCTTCATCTCGAGCCGGGTGCTCGCCTACCTGGGCGGCTTCCCGACCGCCGGTCTCGACGGCGGCGGCTGATCCGGGGCGGGCCGGAGGCCGTGGGCGTGGCACACTCCGCCCATGGCCTACCTCGATCACGCCGCCACCACGCCGCTCCGGCCCGAGGTCGTCGACGCCATGCTCCCGTTCCTCACGGGCGGGCACGGCAACCCGTCGGGCGGGCACCGGGTCGCCCAGCGGGCCAAGGTCGCGCTGGAGGAGGCGCGTGAGCGCATCGCGGCCGTCCTCGGGTGCGCACCCGGGGAGGTCGTCCTCACCAGCGGGGGCACGGAGGCCGACAACCTCGCCGTGAAGGGCGCGGCACGGGCCGCCCGCGACGCCGGCATCGGCGACGGCGTGGTCGTGAGCGCGATCGAGCACAAGGCCGTCCTCGCGTCGGCGGAACGGCTGCGGACCGAGGGCTTCCGGGTGGGATACGCACCCGTCGGCCCGGACGGGATCGTCGACACCGACCGCCTCGCCGGACGGCTCGACGAGGACACGGTGCTGGTGTCGGTGATGCTCGTCAACAACGAGGTGGGTGCGGTCCAGGACCTCGACGCGGTGGCGGCGGTGGTGCGGGAGCACGCCCCTCGCGCCCTGCTTCACACCGACGCCGTGCAGGCCGCACCCTGGCTCGACCTGCGGGGCGCGGCCGCGGTGGCGCCGCTGATCTCGGTGACCGGGCACAAGATCGGCGGGCCGGTCGGTACGGGTGCGCTCGTCGTGCGCCCGCCCGCCACGGTCCGGCCCGAGATCGAGGGCGGAGGCCAGGAGCGCGGCCTCCGGGGCGGGACCAACGACGTAGCCGGCGCCGTGGGGTTCGCCACCGCGCTCGAGCTGACCGCCGCGCGCCGCGACGCGGAGGGTCCCCGGCTGGCGGGACTGCGCGACCGCCTGGCCGCCGGCCTCGCCGCCCTCGGCGGGGTCGAACGGCACGGCGACCCGGCCCGCACCGTCCCGGGCATCTGGAACGGTCGTATCGGCGGCGTGGAGTCCGAGGAGCTCCTGTTCCTCCTCGACGCGGCGGGGGTGCAGGCCGCGGCCGGAGCGTCGTGCTCGTCGGGGGCGGCCGAGGCCTCCCACGTCCTGTCGGCCATGGGCGTCGAACGCGGAGCCGCCCTCGAGTCGGTCCGGCTCAGCCTCGGCCACACCACCACCGACGCCGACGTCGACGAGGCGCTCGGGGTGATCGCCGCGGCGGTGGAGCGGCTCCGCGAGGCCCGGAAGCCGGTACGGCCCGCATCGTGAGCGGCGCTCGGGCCGAGCGGGTCCTGGTGGCCATGAGCGGCGGGGTCGACTCCTCGGTGGCCGCCGCGATGCTCCGCGACGACGGGCACGACGTCGCCGGTGTGACCCTGCGCCTCTGGGGAGGCGAATCCGACTCCGGGTGCTGCAGCGTCTCCGACGTGGAGGACGCCCGGAGGGTCGCGGCCCAGCTCGGCATCCCGCACCACGTGTTCAACCTCGCCGACGACTTCGAGGCCGCGGTCGTCGGCCCGTACGTGGAGTCGTACGCGGCGGGCGAGACGCCCAACCCGTGCGTGGAGTGCAACCGGGCCATCAAGTTCGGCCGCCTGCTCGAGCGGGCCGTCGCCCTGGGCTTCGACGCCGTGGCCACCGGGCACCACGCCCGGGTCGAGGCCGGGCCGGAAGGCCGGTTGCGGCTCCTGCGGGGTGCCGACCCGGCCAAGGACCAGTCCTACGTGCTGGCCGTGCTCGGCCGCCACGAGCTGGCCCGCACCCGCCTCCCCGTGGGCCGCATCACGAAGGCGGAGGTGCGGGCCCGGGCCGCGGCGCTGGGCCTGCGCACCGCCGCCAAGCCCGAGAGCATGGACGTCTGCTTCGTCGAGCGGGGTCGCCGGGTCGAGTTCCTCGCCGGCCGGGCCCCGGCCACGGTCGCGCCGGGGCCGGTCGTCGACCGGGCCGGCCGCCGGGTCGGCAGCCACCGCGGGGTGGCGCGCTTCACCGTCGGCCAGCGGAGGGGCGTGGGGGTCGCCGCGGGCGAGCGCCGCTACGTCGTCGACGTCGACGCCGCCACGGCGACCGTGACGATCGGCGGCCACGACGACCTGCTCTGCGACTCGGTCGCTCTCCGCTCGCTCACCTTCGTCGACGAGCCACCCCCTCCGGGAGCCCGCATCGCGGTGCAGAGCCGGGCCCACGGTGCCGCCGCGCCCGGGCGACTCGTCGGCGACCGGGTGCACTTCGACCAGCCGCAGGTCCGGGTGGCGCCGGGCCAGCTCGTGGTCTTCTACGACGGCGACGAGGTGATCGGTTCGGGCACCGCGACGCGGGCCTGAGCCGCGGCCGTCGTCTGCTCTCAACCCGCCGGCGCCACGGGGATGCGCCGAGATCCCGCCTCGGTGAGGAACGCCGCCGGCGCGACCGGGGCCACCAGCAGGGTGTCGGTCGTGAACGGGAGCGCCTCCATCTGCAGCCGGGCCGCCCGCAGGAGGGTGGCCTCCTCGGCCAGGGTCACGGTGACGCCGTCGCGGAGCGCGCCCAGCCGCAGGTCGAGCGCTCCTCCCGGGGCGCGGGGGCCGGCGCACGGAGCCAACGAGCGGATCCGCTCCCGCGGGAAGAGGGTCGGGTCGGCGAGGGTCAGGGGGTCGGCGATCACCAGCCCCGCGGGCACCAGCACCACCCAGCGGCGCGACAGCCGGTGGATCATGGGCACGGTGGCGCCCACCGCCGCCCAGCCGACGACGGTGAGGACCGCGCCGGCCAGCCAGTGGCGATCGGTCAGTAGGAGGGGCCCCGAGACCGCCCCCGCGCCGACGACGAGGACGGCCACCGGGAGAACCCCGACGAACAGCGGGGGAGGCGTCTTGAGCGGGAACCGGCTCTCGTCGCCGTAGGCGGCGCCGTTGGCGCAGGCCACGCCGAAGGCGGGCGAGCCCGACAGGAGCGCGGCCAGGCCGGTCGCGGCCAACGCACCCGCGCCCGGCGCCGCGGGCGATCCGTCGACCACCGCGGCCAGCGCCGCCGCGACGAACAGGGGGCCCACCGTGCGCGTGACGGTCAGGCCCCAGGGCCGCGGCGCGAACGTCGCCAGCAGGCCCGCGGCCCAGGCCACCCAGAGGATCGCGGCGGCGAGCGTCCGGGGCGGACCCGCCCAGGTCCGGAGCGCCTCCGCCGCGGCGGGACCGGCTGTGAGGGGGAGCGTCGCCCAGACGGCGCGAAGGAGCCAGATGGTCATCGGGGGATCACACCCATCGGTGGCGTCGCCCACCGTTCGTGGCCTCGGAAGCGTGGGTGATAGTACGGACGGATGGAGGGCACGGCGCAACCGGAACCCACGCCCGGCATCCTGCGGGCGGGTGTCACCACCGGCATCGGCAGCCTGCCGCACACCGATCCGGCGGCGGCCGCCGCGCTGTCCCTCGAGCTCACGCCCGGCCTGCCGTTCGCCCCCCAGCTCCCGCGCCGCACGCCGTGGGAGGGCATGGTCGCCCAGTGGGCGGGCGCGCTACCGGAGGTGGAGGTCTGCCCCGACGGTTCGGTGCGGGTCGACCCGGCGGCGACGGCGGGCGACCCGGTGCCCCGCTTCGACCCCGAGCGGCACGGCGGCCTCCTGGCCTTCCTCGACGCCGCCGGCCGGGCGCCCGATCCGCCGGACCGGGTCAAGCTCCAGGTGGTCGGTCCGCTGACCCTGGCGATGGCGCTGGTTCGGGCGGGTATGCCGGTGCCGGCGGCGTTCGCCCGGAGCACGCTGGCCGTCCGGGCGTGGGTGTTCGCCCTCGAGGAACTCGCCGAGCGGGCCCTGCCCGGCGCCGGCCGTCTCCTGCTCCTCGACGAGCCCGGCCTGGTGGCGTTCGCCGCCGACGACGCCCCGATCGACAACGATGCCGCCGTGGACCACCTGTCGCACGCGCTGGCGGCCGTGACCGGGGAGGCGGGCGTCCACGTGTGCGGCGACGGCGACGTGCGGATCGCGTTCGAGGCCGGACCCTCGGTGCTCGCGGTGCCCGCGACCCCTCACCTCGTCGGGTACGCGTCCTCGATGGCCCGCCACCTCGACTCCGGCGGGTGGGTGCTGTGGGGGGTCATACCCACCGACGGCCCGATCGGGGAGACGAGCGAGAGTCATTGGCGGACCCTGAGCGGCGTGTGGTGCGAACTCACCCGCCGCGGCTGCGAGCCGGGCGCTCTGCGCCGCCGGGCCCTGGTGTCGCCGGCCTGCGGCCTCGCCGGCCACGGCGAGAGCCAGGCCGTGCGGGCCCTACGGCTGGCCGCCGAGGTGGCGGACCGGGTCGGCGACCAGGCCCTCGCCGCCCGCCTCACCCTCGGCGCCTGACCCCGACCCGCGGCCCGGGTGCAACCTACCGGCGTCGTGAAGCGTGTGTCGGGGTGATGATGACCGACGGTGACACCCAGGCTTCCCAGGTGTTCGACGACGTGGTTCGGGCCGAGCGCTCCCGTCTGGAAGCGGTGGCGTGGGCGCTGCTGGGCGACCGGCACCTGGCCGAGGACGTCGCGCAGGAGTCGCTGGCGAAGGCCTACCGGCGGTGGGACGACGTCAGCCGGATGGAGTCGCCCGGCGGCTGGCTGCACCGCGTCACGGTGAACGACGCGCTGTCGCGGCGCCGCCGGATGACCAGCGAGCGCCGGGCCCTCGGCCGGATCCATGCCGTCGGCGAGGCGGACGCGGACCAGGGCGAGCGGACCGCCGAGGCGCTGAGGGTCTGGGCCGCGGTGCGGGCCCTGCCCCGCGACCAGGCCACGGCCATCGCCCTGCGGTACTTCGCCGACCTCGAGGTCGCCGAGATCGCACTGGTGACGGGCCGGGCGGTCGGCACGGTCAAGAGCGATCTCTACCGGGGCCGGGAGCGTCTCCGGGATCGCCTGCTGGAGGAGGATGCATCGTGAGCGACGTCCTGTCGGGTGACGACGCCGTCGACCGGTTGCTCCGGTCCACCGCCGCTCATCTCCGTTCGTTGACCGCGGCCGGGCCGGCCGCCGGGGCGCCCGCGCGCCGGAGACGGCGGGCCTACCGGATGCTGGCCGTCGCGGCGACGCTGGTCGTGGCGCTCGTCGTGACGGGAGTCGCGGTCCTGGGCCGCGACCACGCGCGGGTGACCACGCGTCGACCGTCGTCGACGGGCGTGGCCGATGTCGGTCCGGGGGCCGTCCACTACGACGTCGCCGCGGCGGACGTGCCGTCCGGGTTCCGGGAGGTCCCGGGGTCGCCGTTCGTCGACCGCGTGCCCGAGGCCTACCGGGAGCTCCCCACCCGCGCCGACCTCTACCGGACCGCCTCGGGCGGCCGGGCCGTGGTCGTCACCGGCCCCCACGACGTCCTGGAGTTCCTCCTGGGCGAGGAGCCCGACCCGGCGACCCCCACGACCGCCGTGTCGACCACCGAGGTGGCCCAGGCGTTCCGCCTCCCGAACGGTGGGACCGCGGTGGGGATCCGCGGCGTGGACCGGTGGAACTGGTCGGCCGTCGCGACCTCGACCGATGCCACCACCGCCGAGTTGTTCGCCCTGGCCGAGGCGGCCACCGAGGACCCGGCCGACCGGCCCGGCCGGCTCCTCGAGTCGGAGGAGGGTGGCGGCGCCGCGGCCATCGGCTCGGCGTTGCCCTCGATCAGTGTCCGCTACGTCGACGGCGACGGAGGCCGGGCGTTCTCGATCACGACCTTCCACGGGGGGGCGAACCGGGAGATCCTCGAGGCGCTCCTAGGCGATCACCGGGTGGTCGACGTCGACGGCTCCGACGCCTTGGTGTTCGAGGAACCGGACCGGGCGACGGCTGTGGTGTGGACCCCGGAGCCCGACCTCCTCGTCTGGCTCACCGGAGCTCCCGGGATGCCACGCGACGATGTGATCCGCCTGGCCCGGCGCACGAACCCCACGAGGGCGTCGGGGCCGGCGGGCGGGTGACCAACCCGTCGTAACCTGAGGGTGTGGCCGTACCTGCCGCCGCCGAGGAGCGGGCCCGGGAGCTGAGGGCGCTCGTCGAGCACCACAACGAGCGCTACTTCGTCCTCGATTCGCCCGAGATCTCCGACGCCGAGTTCGACGCCCTCGTGCGCGAGCTCGTCGACCTCGAGACCCGCCACCCCGAGCTGGCGACGCCGGACTCCCCGACCCGGAGGCCCGGAGGCGCGCCGGCGTCGACCTTCGCGCCCGTCCGCCACCTCGTGCCGATGTTCTCGCTCGACAACGCGCGCACCCGCGACGAGCTGGAGGCCTGGGGGACCCGGCTGGCCAAGGCCATCGACGGGGCGCGCTACGTGACCGAACCCAAGCTCGACGGCCTGGCGATCTCCCTGCTCTATCGGGACGGCCGGCTCACCTGGGCCGCCACGAGGGGCGACGGCGTGACCGGTGAGGACGTCACGGCCAACGTGGCGACCATCCGGTCGGTGCCGCGGAAGCTCACCGGGCGTTCGGTCCCCGAGGTGATCGAGGTCCGGGGTGAGATCTTCATGTCCGCCGCCGGGTTCGAGGAGCTCAACCGTCACCAGGCCGACGCCGGGCAGCACCTGTTCGCCAACCCCCGCAACGCCGCCGCGGGCTCCCTGCGCCAGAAGGACCCCTCGGTCACCGCCGGCCGGCCGCTGCAGCTCTTCTGCTACCAGACGGGGGAGCAGGACGGAGGCCCCCGCCTGCGATCTCACACCGAGCTCCTGGCCTGGCTCGGCGATCTCGGCTTCCCCGTCAACCCGCTCGTCGAGAGCTTCGACGACCTCGAGGCGGTGTACGGGTTCTGCGAGTCGATGGAGCAGCGCCGCCACGATCTCGGCTACGAGATCGACGGCGTGGTCGTGAAGGTCGACGACCTCGGCCAGCGGGAGGAGCTCGGCTTCACGAGCCGGGCCCCCCGGTGGGCGATCGCCTACAAGTTCCCGCCCGAGGAGATGACCACCGAGCTGCGCGACATCATGGTCAGCATCGGGCGCACGGGCCGGGCCACGCCGTTCGCGGTGCTCGAGCCGGTGTTCGTGGGCGGCTCCACGGTGGGGATGGCCACCCTCCACAACGAGGACGAGGTGGCCCGCCGCGACGTGAGGCCCGGCGACCGGGTCGTGGTGCGCAAGGCCGGTGACGTCATCCCCGAGGTGGTCGGGCCGGTGCCGGGGAAGCGGCCCGAGGGGAGCGAGCCGTGGTCCTTTCCCTCCACCTGCCCGGTGTGCGGGTCGCCCCTGGTGCGCCTCGAGGGTGAGTCGAACCACTACTGCGTGAACGTCGACTGCCCGGCGCAGCGCGTCCAGCGGATCGTGCACTTCGCCGGCCGCTCGGCGCTCGACATCGAGGGCCTCGGCGAGGAGCGGGTCCGCCAGTTCGTGGAGGCGGGCCTCCTCGACGACGCCGGCGACGTCTACTCGCTCACCGTGGAGGCGCTGGTCCCCCTCGACCGGATCGGGGCCACGTCGGCCGGCAACCTCGTGGCCGCGATCGAGGCGTCGAAGGGGCAACCGCTGGAGCGGGTGCTGGTGGGCCTGGGCATCAAGCACGTCGGCCCGACCGCGGCCGCGTCGCTGGCCCGCCACTTCCGTGACCTCGACCGCCTCGCCGCCGCCCCGGAGGAGGAGGTCGAGTCGGTGGCCGGGGTCGGCCCCACCATCGCCGAGAGCATCAGCCGCTTCTTCGCGGTCGACACGAACCGCCGCCTGGTCGCCAAGCTCCGCGACGCCGGGGTGAACCTGACCGCGGCGGCGGGTCCCGAGGTCGTGGTACCCGACGGGGTGTCGCTGGCCGGGGCCACCTTCGTCCTGACCGGTGCGATGCAGCGGCGCACACGCGACGACGCCGCGGCCGAGATCGAGGCCCGCGGCGGCAAGGTCACGGGCAGCGTGTCGAAGCGGACCACCTACGTGGTGGCGGGCGAGAACCCCGGATCCAAGCTGGCCAAGGCCCTCGACCTGGGGGTGGAGGTGATCGACGAGGACCACCTCGAACAGCTCCTGGCCGAGGGGCTGCCGGCGTGAGGGCCCAGGTCCTGCGAGCCCCCGCGCCGGCGGCGCGCCGGCCGCTCGCGCTGGTCGAGCGGCCCGATCCCGAGCCGGGGCCCGGAGAGGTGCGGGTGGCCGTGTCGGCGTGCGGGTGCTGCCGCACCGACCTGCACGTGATCGAGGGGGACCTCGACCCCGTGCAACTGCCCGTCGTCCCCGGCCACCAGGTGGTGGGCACCGTCGACGCCCGGGGCGACGGCTGCACCCGGATCGAGCTCGGGGAGCGGGTCGGGGTCCCTTGGCTGCACCACACCTGCGGCCGTTGCGATCCCTGCCGGAGGGGCGAGGAGAACCTCTGCGAGCAGGCCGCGTTCACCGGTTGGACCGTCGATGGCGGCTACGCCGACTTCGTGACCGTCCCCGAGGACTTCGCGGTGCGGCTGCCGCCCACCATGACCGACCTCGAGGTGACGCCCCTGCTGTGCGCCGGGGTGATCGGCTACCGGGCGCTGCGCCGCGCCGAGGTCCGGCCCGGCGAGACGGTCGCCCTCATGGGCTTCGGCGCTTCCGCCCACCTGGCCATCCAGGTGCTCCACCACTGGGGATGCGAGGTGATGGTGATGACGCGGGGTGAGGGGCACCGGGCCCTGGCCGCCGAGCTCGGGGCCGCGTGGGTCGGTCACGCCGACGAGCGGCCGCCGCGCCTCTGCGACCGGGCGGTGGTGTTCGCCCCCGCCGGCGAGCTGGTGCCGGTCGCGCTGTCGGTGGTGCGCCCGGGCGGCACCGTCAGCCTGGCCGGCATCCACATGACCCCGATCCCCGCCTTCGAGTACGGCCTGCTGTGGGGGGAGCGGTCCCTGCGGTCGGTGGCCAACATGACCCGGCGCGACGCGGAGGAGTTCACGGCTCTGGCCGCCGAGGCGCACATCACCACCTCGATCGAGGTGTACCCGCTGGAGGCCGCGGGCGACGCGCTCGAGGCGATCGCCTCCGACCGGGTGCGCGGCGCCGCCGTGCTGTCGATGCGCGGCTGACCCGGGGTCCTACGCGCCGACCCGGAAGGTCCAGGTGAAGGTCCGGGCGTGCGAGCGGCCCTCGGTCTCGGGCCAGTAGGTGACCGCGGCCCGGTGGAGCCCGGCGCCCCAGCGGGTCCACTCGCGGCCCGGCCCGGGGCGGAAGCTCAGGTCGGACGGTCCGGTGAAGGTGATCTGGTCCAAGGGGACCGGCCGGCCGTCGACGGCCAGCACGCCCGTCATCCCGTCGGCCAGCGTCACCTGGATCCCCTCCTGGGGGGTCACGAGGCTGTCGGGGGCGGGTTGGATGCGCCTCACCGCGTGCGGCACGGGCCGGGCCGGATCCGACCCGGTGTCGGACCGCAGCCCGGCGTACGCGAGGAGGTTCACGACGGCCAGGATCCCCACCACCACGACCGCCACCCGCCCGGGGTGCCGGATCGCCCCGCGCCGCCCGCGAGGGTCGGCCGGGCGGCCGGAACCCCCGACCCGGGGCAGTGCGGTGACGTCACCCGGCATGGGGCGACGGTACCGCGCTCCCCGCCGACCGGCGGCACCGGCCCCCTGACCGACGGGGGTGCTCCCGTGCGGATCCGGTCGAGGCTGCAATAGCGTTCCCCGCCATGCGGACCAGGAGGACCCGGCGCTCATGGACGAGCCGCCGGTGGGGGGTCGCCCTCGCCGGCCTGCTCGTGGTCGGGATGTTCGCCGAGCCCTCCGTCGCGGCCGGGCCGCGGCCCCGCCGGGGTGCGTCCACGCCGCCGGTGCGGGCGTCGCTGGTGTGCGCCTCGCCCGCCTCGTTCACGACGGGCGGGTCGCCGTTGTCGGAGGTCGCTACCGGCGGCTGGGACCCTACGCCCCGTGAGGCGATGCCCGACCAGTGGCTCGGCAAGCTGTACACCGAGGTCCTGGGCTGCGCGCCCGACCAGGCGAGCTACCTGCACAACCGCTCGATCGTCGCCGCCCAGGGCTGCGGTGTGGCGTCGTTGAGCGCGCTCGCGGCCGACTTCCTCACGTCGCGGCAGTTCCGGCGCAAGGCCTACGACCCGGCGCAGCGACTGCTGGTCCTGTGGAGGGTCGCCCGTGAGTCGGAACCGGATCCCGCCACGTTCGCGGTCCAGTACCGGCAACTCGTCACCCGACGTACGAGTTGGGGCCGCCTGGTGCGCTCGTTCCTCGCCGATGGCGGGTTCGCCGGCAACGTCCCCCGGCTGTGCTCGGGCGAGCGGTACGGGTGGGCGCCGGCGCCGGCGATCGACCTGCCCGCAGGCCCGTTCGACCGGCTGCTGCGGTTCCTGGGCGTCGTCGGTACCGGCACCGGCCGCGACCTCCAGCAGGCGCTCGACCGGGCCCGTCCGGGCGGGACCGTGCTGCTGGCCCGGGGGGCCGTCATCCGCATCGACGAACCGGTGACGATCCCCGCCGGGGTCCGCCTCGCGACCCTCGGGGCGCCCGGACCCGACGAGTACGCCGCGATGGCCCGCCTCGTGCGGACCCGCACCACCGGCCGGGCGATGCTCGTGGTGTCGCCCGGCGCCACCGTGGCCAACGTGTGGGTCGACGGCCAGCGCACCGACCCCTCGGTCGGCATCGACCACGACTCGATCGGCCTCCAGGTCTACGCCGGATCGGGCCGCACGGTCGTCTCCGGCAACCGGATCTCCAACCCGGCGGGGTGGAGCAACATGGTCCTCTCGACCGGGCCCGGCCTCACCTCCGACGCCCCCGCGTCGGTCACCGGCAACCTCTTCACCGGCTACAGCACCAAGTTCCACTACTCCGAGACCGCCGGCACCAACGACATGTCCACCAACCAGTGGGGCTTCGCCGACGCCGTGAGCAACAGCTACGGCAACACCGAGGTCGCCCACAACCGGATGGTCGACGTGACCGATGTGAGTGTCGTCATGTTCCGGGTGGGGAAGGCGACCGGCCACCAGCGCTCGGTCGCCCACGACAACGTGGTCGTCAACGTCGGCAACTCGGGGTGGGCCGCGTTCACCGTCGACCAGCTCGCGGGGCCGGGCGGCCCCTGGGACTTCTCCGGAACCGAGATCCGCCACAACCTGGTGTGGACGAGCCCGAACGCGTCGCTGCTGACCGTGGCCGGCATCGGGACGGAGCCGTGGTTCGGCGACGTGGTGGGCCACGGGACGGGGCCGGTGCGGTTCGTCGACAACACGACCGGGGGGGTCCGCATCAACACCCAGTCGGCGTTCATGGTCAGTCGCATGTCCGACGTGACGGCGACCGGCAACACGATCCTGGCCCTCCGCCGGCAGCACAGCGCGTGCCCGGCCGGCTACGTGACGGTCGACGAGGCGCCCGGCCTGGTGATCGACGTGCCGTACGAGGTGGTCTCGTATCCGTGGTTCCCGGAGATCCCGGCGTGGAGCCGAGGCTGCCTGATCGCCCACCTGTAGCGGTGGCACGGTCCCGATGGCTCGTCGCGGTCTCCGCGGCGCTGACGGTGGTCGCGGCGCTTCCGGCGTGCCTAGGCCGTCCCGGCCTGCGGCCGACCCCCACGGGCCGCCCACCCGGCTCCGAGGCGGTGCTCCCCGTCGGGCCGCTGCGTCCCGACGGCCGATGGATCGTCGACGCCACCGGCCGGGTGATCACGATCCACGGCCTCCAGCTCGCCCACAAGACCGCGCCGTACCACGCCCCGCCGGCGAGCTTCTCGGAGCGGGACGCCGCCCGCCTGCGCCGCTGGGGGTTCAACGCCGTGCGCCTGGCATGGTTCTGGAAGGGCGTCGAACCCGAGCGCGGCCGGATCGACCGCGGCTACGTAGCCGAGCTCGACCGGGTCGGCGCCCTGCTGGCCCGCCACGACGTGTTCACCCTGCTCGAGGCCCACCAGGACGGGTACAACGAGCGGCTCGGCGGCGCCGGATTCCCCGACTGGGCGACGATCGGCGAGGTGCCGCCGAACGCCGCCGGCCTCCTCGGGGAGCAGTCATGGGCGGCGTTCGAGAACCTCTACGCCGACACCGACGGGATCGGGACGAGGTTCGGCGAGGCGTGGCGGGTGATGGCGTCCGCCTTCTCCGACAACCCCCGGATGCTCGGATACGACCTCGTCAACGAGCCCGGGGCCGGCCGATCCTCGGTGGAGTGCCTCGGCGCGCCCGGCGGCTGCCCCGGCTTCGACCGCGGCGTCCTCCAGCCGTTCCAGGACGGCCTGGCGGCGGCCGTGCGGACCGTCGACCGCCGGACGATCACCTTCTACGAGCCGAACATCTTCCACGACGTGGGTGCCCCCTCCCGCCTCGGCCCACCCCCCGCCACGTCCGGACCCAGTGGCTTCGCGTTCCACGCCTACTGCATCAACCGCTTCGTGAACCCGGCACCCGACCGGGAGTCCCAGGCGCCGGGCTACTCGATCTGTGACCAGGCCGACCGCCGGACGTTCGCCAACGCCGCCGCCACGGCCGCCTCCATGGGCGTGCCGGCCCTGTTCGGCGAGTTCGGCGACACCGAGGACCTCGTCGACATCAGGCGCTACCTCGACCTCGCCGACGAGCACCTGATGGGCTGGATCTACTGGGGCTACAAGGACTGGGACGACGACCCGGGCGGGCAGGGCTCCGGTCCGCTCTTCGACGACTCCGACCACGACGGCACCCTGCGCGGCGAGAAGCTCACCCTGCTGTCGCGGCCGTACGCGATGGCGACGGCCGGCACGCCGCTCACCACCCGCTTCGATCCGGAGCGGCGCACCCTCGCCTACGAGTACTCCCCGGACCACTCGGTCACGGCACCGACGGTGATCTTCACCGCCCCGCTGACCAACCCGCGCGGGTACCGGGTCGAGGTCGAGGGCGCGAGGGTCGTCTCGCGGCCCCACGCGACCTACCTCCAGCTTCGGGCGCTCCCGGGTGCCACCCGGGTGTCGGTCCGCGTCGTCGGCCGGACCGGGGGCACCCCGTCGCCGTCGCGGCCGGGCACGCTCCGGGTGTCGAGCCCGCCTCCGGCTCCGGCGCCGGTCGTCCCGGCCGCGGTCGGGGCCGGCGGCACCGTCACGCGGACCTGCGCGGCCAACGCCGGCGCACCCGACCGGGTCGACCTGGCGACGGCCGTTCCCGGCGCTCCGCACGGACGGCGCCTGATCGGGCGGATGACCGCGACCGGCGGCCGGGGCTCGGTCACCACACCTGACGCGGTGCCGGTCGCCTACGCCGCCGGCGACACCGCGTGGTTCGACCTGGGCCCCTCCGGGCTTTCCGGTCCGGCCGTCGGTCTGCTCTGCCGGGTCGGCGGTTCGGCGACGTTCGCCGTCGGAACCGAGCCGGTGCCCCCGGTGAGCTTCACGGGCCGGTCGACCCACAACCGCAACGTGGCCGCGGCCGGGAGCCGCCTGGCCTTCCGCGTCCCGCGGCCGGGGCGCTACCGGGCCGAGGTCTCGGTCTCCGGCGGCCCGGTACGACTCGGCCTGCGCCGCCCCGACGGCTCGATGCCGGGAGCGCCGGTGCTGGCGACGGCGGCCACCGTGGACCTGGGGGTGCTGCGCTCCGGCTCCGCCTCGCTCGACGTGGTGCCCGGACCCGGCGCCG
>Ga0226835_1000445_pt1 | contig 48160 bp, 34 predicted proteins | sample LAC_MetaG_1_FD_163627 | JGI IMG/M metagenome (GOLD analysis project Ga0226835, IMG submission 163627) | Anaerobic ammonium oxidizing microbial communities from anammox membrane bioreactor (MBR) in UC Berkley, California, United States -... | ecosystem: Engineered > Bioreactor > Anaerobic >...
TGACGCGCCTCGCCGCCCCCTCTCCACACGCGGAGAGGGGGCAAGCCAAGCGTAGCCAGGCTGGGATGCAGAATTCTGAAACCGCAGAGGCACAGAGGACGCAGAGAAGAACGCGCACTTTATTTTTCTCCGCGCTCTCTGCGTCTCTGCGGTAATTCTTCGCTTCAGAGTCCAGCGCCGGTTGCGTAGGGGGGCCGCTCTGCCGCGCCAGCCCGAACGGGGGCGCGGTCGGGCCGCGTGCCGATTCGCCGGGCGTGTGGTAAGCTCGGCGCCGATCAGCTCGCTCTGACTCGTCTCGCGTGCAGAAGGACAACGAAAGGTCTCCCATGCGCCAGGTGTGGATTCCCAAGGCCGGCCCGCCGGAAGTATTGCAGATGCGCGAGGTGCCAGTGCCGCAGCCCGGCCCCGGCGAGGTGCGCGTCACCGTCGAGGCGATTGGCGTCAATTTCGCCGACATTGTCGGGCGGCTGGGCATGTACGCCGATGCGCCGCGCCTGCCCTTCGTGCCCGGCTTCGAGGTCGCCGGGCGGGTTGACGCGCTCGGTGAGGGGGTGGACGCTGCGCTCTTCGGCCAGGACGTGATTGGGCTGACGCGCTTCGGCGGGTACAGCGAGCAGGTGTGCATCCCGGCAGGGCACGCGCTGCCCCGCCCGGCGACGATGAGCGCCGAGCAGGGGGCGGCTTTCCTGGTGTCCGCGCTGACGGCCTATGCTGGGCTGGTGGCGCTGGGCGGCATCAAGCGCGGCGAGCGCGTGCTGATCCACGCGGCGGCGGGTGGCGTCGGCCTGATGGCGGTGGACATCGCCCGGCTGCACGAGGCGACCATCTTCGGCACGGCGTCGGCGGGCAAGCACGACTTCCTGCGCGAGCGGGGCGTGCAGCACCCGATTGACTATCGCCGGCATGACTTCGTGCGCGAAGTAGAACGGCTGACGAGTGGCGCGGGCGTGCATATCGCCCTGGATTCCATCGGCGGGCGCTCGTGGATGCGCAGCTACCGGACGCTGGCCCCTACGGGGCGGCTGGTCGTCTGCGGCGTGACCGCGCTGACGCCGGGGCTGCGCCGCTCCGTGTGGGGGCTGGTGCGGTTCGCGCTGGGCGTGCCCTGGCTGGCGTTCAACCCGGTGCGCCTGGCCAACGACACGCGCGGCGTGCTGGGCGTGAACCTGGGCCGCCTGTGGGATCAGGATGCGCTGCTGCGCGGCTGGGCCGAGCAGATGCTCGCCTACTACGCCGCTGGGCAGGTGCGCGTGCACGTGGATCGCGTCTTCCCGCTGACGGACGCTGCCGCCGCGCATCGCACCATTCAGGAGCGGCGCAGCGTGGGCAAAATCGTGCTGCGCCCGTGAGCGAGCCGCTCTATTCCGGCTCCGACTGGTGCAGCAATTCCTCGACGCGGGTGACGAGCGTGCCGATAGGCACTGGCTTTTGCAGCACGTCGTCGGCGCCAAGCTGCTCGGCCAACTGGTGCGCCGTCGGCAGCGCGGAGACGACCAGCACGCGCGTGCTGCGCAGATCGGGCGTGCTGCGCAGATGTTCCAGCACGGCCTCGCCCGAAGCCAGTGGCATCATCAGGTCGAGGATGATCAGCGCCGGGCGATGAGCGTTGATCTGGTACAGCGCTTCGATGCCGTTCTCCGCTGTGAAGACCTGGTGCCCGTGCTTCTCCAGCACGAGCTTGATCATACGCTGTAGCTGGGTGTCGTCTTCAATCACGAGTAGTATCGCCATTGGCCCCACTTCCTGTCTGCTCGTGTTTTCAGCGCTCCCTACCCCTTGCCCCTCATTGTACGGGCGCTGGCCCGCTCTGGCAAGCGCGAACATGGGACGCTCTGAGGGGGCCGGGGGGTTATCGCCGGGGCACAAAGGGAGAACACAGCGAGAGAATCTTCTGAGTCTTTCTCCGCGCTTCCTGCGTCTCGGCGGTTCAATATCCTTCGCCCCTGAACAGCCGTGCACACCCCTCTCGACAAGGCACGCCGGTTTCCCGTATACTGAGAGAAAGCGCCGTTCGCAGCGCGGGGACAGCCACACACAGCAGACTCACTGCCAGCCGGGGGCATAGGATGGCCCACCCTGCGCCAGCGAGTCCGCTGTGTTTTTGGGCGAACGTTCCATGCCAGGTGTGCAGGAGGTGCGAGATGGCCGTGATCACCATTTCCCGTCAGGCAGGGAGCGGCGGCGACGAGATCGCCGAGCGCGTGTGCGACCTGCTGGGCTATCGCTATTTCGACAAGCAGATGATGATCGAAGCCGCTGCCGCTGCCAGTCTGTGCGAGGCGGAAGTGGTGGATTTCTCCGAGGATCATTACAAGGTGCAGGACTTCCTCTCGCGCTTGCTGCGCAGCCGCCCGCGCACCGTGCGCCAGGTCCTGGTCCGCGAGGACGCCCACAAGCCGATTGACACGCTGACCGCCCGCGAGATGGACGAGGCGCGCTGTGTGGCTCTGATCCGCTACGCCATGAGCAGCGCCTACAAGCAGGGCGATATAGTCATTGTTGGGCGCGGCGGCCAGGTTGTGCTGCACAACAAGCCGGGCGTGCTGCACGTGCGCATCATCGCCCCGCTGGAACAGCGCATCCAGCGGCTGCGCGAGCAGGGCGTCAGCGGCGTGAGCGAGCTGAAGCTGACCATAGCCGACCGCGACCGGGCCAGCGCCGAATATCTCAAGCGCTACTTCAACGTTTCCTGGGACGACCCGGACCTGTACCACCTGATCCTGAACACCGGCCTGCTCGATCTCGATGCCGCAGCGGACCTCATGGCCGATGCTGTCAGGCACCTGGCCCCGGCACCAACTGTGTGAGCGGCGCTGCCTGCGGGCCTGCGCAGAGGACGGGCGGGAGATCATCGCAGAGGCGCGGAGCGCGCAGAGAAAAGATCGTATGGAGGGAGTGTTAGTTCTTCTCCGCGTCCTTGGCGTCTCTGCGGTTCAGGTATCTCGCTCCCAGGCTGAGTGCGCTTGTGCAGAGGGTACTGTATCCTTTGCGATTGAAACCCGTCACACGGGCATGGCCCCCCCTTCCCCCACGCTGCGCGGAGGGAAGGGGAACAGGCCCGCCACTTTCTCCCCTTCCCCCACGAGGGGGGAAGGGCCGGGGATGGGGAGATACGTGCAAAAGTTGACAGCGGCGCGCTGATTGACCTCACCCCCAGCCGCGCTGCGCTTGGCTTGCCCCCTCTCCGAGCGGGGGTGAGGTCAAGGGGGGCGCAGCAGGGCAGCGCCCCTACTGCCTGACAGATTTTGCACGCACCCGGATGGGGGGAGGCATACGGCAGCCAGTACCCACGCCATTTCAACCGAATTCGACACACTCCCGTGCAGAGCGGCCAGTACAGGCGCGCGCCAGAATGAGGTAGAATTCAGGCAGTCTCGGAGCGCTCGCGGGTGCTCCGACGGGCAGTACGGCACGCTGGCAACGCGCGCCAGGATGCGAGGAGAGACCGGATGGCCGTCATCACCATTTCGCGGCAGATCGGCAGTGGCGGTGAGCAGATCGCGCGCCTCGTCTGCGAGATGCTCCGCTATCGCTACTTTGATAAGCAGCTTCTGATTGAGGCGGCAGCTGAGGCGGGCCTGTCGCGCGAGCAGGTGGTGGACTATTCCGAGGATCGCTACGAGGTGCAGAACTTCCTGGCGCGGCTGGTGCGCCCAGGGCCGCGCCCCGTGCAGCGCGTCGAGGTGCGCCAGCAGGACACCGCCGGGCGCGTCCGCCTGACGGCGGAGACGGTGGACGAGGCGCAGTACGTCGAGCTGATCAAGGCAGCCATTCGCGCCTCTGCCGAGCAAGACGACATCGTGATCGTCGGGCGCGGCGGCCAGGCCATCCTGCAGGACGTGCCCAACGTGCTGCACGTGCGCGTCATCGCGCCGGAGGGCATGCGCATCGTCCGCCTGCAAAAGATTGAGGGTCTCAGCGTCGAAGCGGCGCAGCAGAAGATCGCCCGCCAGGATCGGGCCACTGCCGAGTACCTGGGCCGCTTCTTCGGCATCCGCTGGGACGATCCCGCCCTCTACCACCTGGTGATCAACACCGGCAAGGTTGGCATTGAAGGGGTCGCGCAGATCATCGTGGACACGGTGGTGCCGCTGCGCTCATTCCCCGCGCCCTGACCGGTTCCGGCCAGGAGACGCCCGCCGTGACCTCACCCCCGCGTGGCGCTGACGCGCCTCGCTGCCCTCTCTTCGCGTCGGAGAGGGGGCAAGCCAAGCGCAGCGCGGCTGGGGGTGAGGTCAGGCTTTGCATACCGAGATTTGAAGCGATTGCCCTGCGCACCAGGCAAAGCGGCGCGTCTGTGCTACAATCGTGTCACACTGATCATGCACAAGGAGACGGGCTTCTTATGGCCGAATTTCCCGGCAAGGGCAAGGTCGCTATCCTCAAGACGACGCCGGAGACAGTGCTCGACGACGTGCGCCAGGTCATGCGCCTGGCCGGTTACCAGGAGGCGCTGCCCAAAGACAAAGACACCATCCTCAAGATCAACATCTCCTGGGACACCTGGTACCCGGCCTGTTCCAGCACGCCCTGGCAGATCGAGGGCGTCATCCAGGAATTGCAGGCGGCGGGCTACCCGCGCCTGATCGCCGGGCACAACGATACGGTGGTCGTGGATGCGCGCGTCGGCGAGACGAACAACAAGCACCGCTTCGTCACCGACAAGTACGGCATTGAGAACTGGCATCTGTACGAGCCGCAGTTCGAGTGGGTGCGCTACGAGCCGAAAGAGCCGCTGCTCGTGCTCGACCGCGTGTATCCCGAAGGCGTCTACATCCCCAAGGATTTCTACGGGCGCAACATCATCCAGCTCCCCACCGTCAAGACGCACGTTTTCACCACCATCACCGGCGCGATGAAGAACGCCTTCGGCGGGCTGCTGGGCCGCAGGCGTCACTGGACTCACGCCGTGATCCACGAGACGGTGGTGGATCTGCTGCAGATTCAGCAGGATATTCACAGCGGCGTCTTCGCCGTGATGGACGGCACCTTCGCCGGAGACGGGCCAGGGCCGCGCGCCATGCACTGGCACGAGAAGGACATCCTGCTCGCCTCTGCCGACCAGGTGGCCATTGACGCCATGAGCGCCTACCTGCAAGGCTTCGACCCGATGACCCTGGACTTCATCCGGCTGGGGCACGAGCGCGGGCTGGGCGTCGGTGACCCGGACGAGATCGAGATCGTCGGCATGGACAAGAAGGACCTGCCGCGCTATGGCTTCATCCAGACGGATACCTTCGCCAGCAAAGGCCAGAAGCTGATCTATCACGGCTGGCTGAAGGGGTTTGAGGATGTTTTGCTGCGCTCGCCGCTGGTGCCCTGGAGCTACTGGGCCAGCAACGTCTACCACAACTACTACTGGTACCCGTTCGTCGGGCGCAAGCGCGTCGAGGCTGCGCTCGACACCAAGTGGGGGCGGCTGTTCGCGGGGTACGGCGACGGGACGGTGGTCATGCCCGGCGTGGAGCCGGAAGAAGCGCAGAAGCTGGCCGTGGCGGGCGCGGTGGCGGCGGGCGGCGCGCTGTTCCTGGGCGGGCGGTTGCTCGGCGACCTGCTGGGGCACAAGCGCCGCTGACGACCCCGTCCCCTGGCTTCGCCACATTCTGCGAGAGAACGCAAAGCGCCCGACCTCGCGAGGTCGGGCGCTGCATCATCCAGCGTTCGCGCAGCAGATGCCGGGGTTTATTCCGTCGTTTCTTCGACTTCTTCCGGCGAGAAGTAGCCACCGTGCAGGTCGGCGACGCACCAGTCATCGCCGCTCTTCTCCATCGTCAGCACGATGCGCGTGTTGATCCGGTTCTCGTAATCGCCATCGCCGTCCACGTCGTGCTTGTCGCGCACCACAGCGGCCAGCTCGTATTGCTGAGCCGAGCCAGCGATCACGTTGCCGGTGGCGCTCAGTTGCACGATGTCGTAGGAGCCAGTGACCAGCACTTCCTTGGAGTTGTTGCCCTTGCCCAGGTCGTACTTCAGGTCAATATCGCGCACGCCGCGCGACTGCTCGGCCCAACCGGCGCTGATCGTGGCGAGGGCTGCTGTGCCTTCCTGGAAAGAGGCGCAGGCGAATTTCTGCGCTGCCGCAGCGTCACCTTTGAGCACGGCCTCCATGTAGTCCTTCGCCGTCTCCGTCGAATCCGAGCCGCAAGCGACCAGCAGCAGCGAGATCGCCAGCAGGGCCGCCACAAGACCAAACCGCTTCACCATATTGGGTAACTCCCCTCTTGATCGGCTGCACATAGCGCGAGATAGGGCCTAGCAAACGGCCAGATGATACTGCTTTGTGCCCCGACGCGCAATAGTAGTTGCGCCACGGGTTGCGTGCAAAGGTTGTCAGCGACTCGCGCCAACGCCGAGCGGGGGTGAGGTAAGCCAGGGCGCAGCAGAGCAGCGCCCCTACCGCCTGACAGATTTTGCACGCACCCTGCGCGGGGGATTCACGAACGAGCTGTCAGGCCGTTGGCGAAGGCCCCCATCCCCACGACCCCTTCCCCTGGCGACAGATTGTCCGTAGACCCTGCGCCACGCGAAGCGCTTACAGCGGGTAAATGTCAATCCCCAGCGCCGTCGCCAGGGCAACCAGCGCGGGAGCGATGATCAGCCCCGGCAGGAAGTTGACCACGCGCGGCTTCTTGATGTCGAGCTGAATCAGGCCCAGCCCGATCAGGATCAGGCCGCCGACCGCCGTCATCTCGCTGATCATCGGGCCACTCATAACCTCGCCGGCCAGCGCGCCCAGCAGCGCCAGCCCACCCTGCACGCCCAGCACTGTGAACACGCTGAACAGCACGCCAATACCCAGGCTGGCGGCGAAGGCCATCGAAGCGAAGCCGTCCAGCGTGCTTTTGATGGCAAGCTGCTCAAAGCCGCTGGCCAGCCCCATGCCGTCCTGGATCGAGCCGACGAAGGTCAGCGGCCCCACGCAGAAGACCAACGACGCCGTGACGAAGCCTTCGATGAAGCGCGCCTGCCGCGCGTGAGCAGAGGCCGTGCCAGCGCCCGCCGCCTCGCGCTGCACGCGGCCTTGCAGCCAGCCGGCGAACTGCTCCAGCCGCAGATCGAGGCGCAGCACTTCGCCGAGGATCGCGCCGATGACCAGGCTGAGCAGCGGCAGGATGATGTTGCCCGTCTCGCTCGCGTTGGAGAACCCGACGAAGAGCGTCACCAGCCCCAGGCCGGTTATCACCGACTCCTGGATGCGCTGCGGCAGGCGGTTGCCGATCAGCAGGCCGGTCGAGCTGCCGAGCAGCACGGTGAGCGCGTTGAGCAGCGTGCCCCACATGGGTCCCCCTTGCGGCAAGTGGCTGGTGATCAGTGATTCGGTGATCGGTGGCCAGTTGTCACTGACCACTGACCACTGCCCACTCGCCCCTCACGGCAGCCACTCCGACGTGGGCGTGGCGACGGTCGGCGATGGCGTGACATAGGGCGCGATGGCTGTCGCCGTCTGCGCGGCGGACTGTGTCGCGGTCGCGTAGATCGCCTCGGCGGTCGCCTGTGCGTCTACGGGCTGCTCGCTGACTTCCACGCCGTACATCAGCGGGCGCACCACGTTGAACCACGTCTGGCCCGGCCTCAGGTGCATCGGCGTCTGGCCGTCCGGGTAGAGCAGCCACAGCCCGGCCTTGCCCTGGCTGTGCACCCAGATGCCTTCGAACCACTGCCCGTCGCGGAAGAGCCAGGCCCGCCCGCGCCCCCACAGCACCGTCTCGACAACCACGCCGCTCACTTCGCTGTCCAGGATGTCGGGCCGGTCAATGTGCTCGGCTTCGAGGATGACCACGTTATCGGCGGCGAGCTGCGCGCCGGTGATGGCGTCCACGTGCGGCAGGCCGTTGTTCCAGCGGTAGTAGCGCCCGTCGGCGGGATTGTACTGCCAGCGCGTGTCCTGGCGCGGACTCCAGTAGTCCACGAGGATGTCCTGGGCGGGCACTCCGCTGGGGTCCGGCACGTTGGAGAAGGCCAGGCCGCGCACGAGCAGCCCTTCGTTGATCTGGCGCTGCTCGGCCACGTCCCACATTTCGAACGTGTTGCCGAACAGGGTGTGCTCGAACGCCTTGCCTTCCTCTGGGAAGCGGCAGAAGGGCGGGCAGTTGACGCCCATCTGCGGGGTGAGGGCGCGCCACTTCCAGTCGGAAGCCAGGATGTAGTTGTAAATCCAATCGTTTGCGCCGCTGTAGGCCAGCAGTGCCTGGAACATGTCCACCAGCTCCAGATCGAGCAGGCGCGCGCTGCGAATGCTGCCCACTTTCTCTGCGCCCTGGCTGCGGTAGATCGCCGCGAAGCGGGTCACCGCGCCCTCGACCTCGTACTCGAAGACGATATCCGCCTTGTCCAGGCCGCTCTGCGGGCGCACGACTTCGGGGAAGTTGGACACCTTGACGATCAGGTTGCGGCGGTTGCGGGCTTCCTCGCTGGGGTAGGGCAGGCCGGTGAGCGGGTTGAAGTTGTCCGGGTATTCGCTCGGTCCGACGATGGTTGCTGTCGGGGTTACGGTGGGCGTATGGGTTGCCGTCGCTGTCGGCGTGAAGCTGGCCGTCGGCGAAGGGGTGGCGGTGGGAGTGAAGGTGGGGCGCGGTGTGTTGGTCGGCAGCGGTGTGGCGCTGGCCGTGGCCGTAGGCCGGGGCGTGTTGGTGGGCGGCAGGGTGGGGACGCTCTGCCCCGCTGCCGGGCGCGGCGCGCCGAGGGCGATGCCCCCCACCAGGGAAGCGATGAGCGCTCCGCTCAGGAGCATGATCAGCGCCAGTCGTCGCACGGGTGACTATCCTCAACAAGGTTAGGTTCGAGACGTGCCAGGAACGGCACGACCGCCCAGTATACCCGCGCAGCAGGCGCCTGCCTAGAGCGCGTTATGCACTTTTGAACCCCGATCCCCCGCAAGCAGGGAAAGGGGAGAAGCCCGTGCCCTTCCTCGCCGGGTGCTCACTTGCCCGCAGGAATTGCGCCGCCGTCCGGGGTGAGCAGCAGCACCTTCAGGCCGTTGAAGGTCTGAATCTCAAGCACCTGGAGTCGGTGCGCGCTCAGCCATGCGCCCATCGCCGACAGGTCGGGGTTGAATGGGTCGAAATCGGGCATCAGCCCCAGGCGATGGACATCCTCGTTCGGATTGCGGTACACCGCCCATAGCCGCCCTGCTGGCTGCCTCAGCGCGTCCGTGTCCGCCATTTCCGACAGAAGGATGAACGCGACATCCTGGGTTTCGCCCGCCTGATAGGGTGCGGACTGCTGGTAGTAGCGCGTGAAGGCTTCGAACGTGTTATCGCGCTCCAGCACGATGGCGTCGCCGTCCTCGGCGCGCTCGGCCACATAGGCCGCTGCGTCGCGCCAGTCGTCGCGGTGATAGCTGCCTTCCACGAACGAGAACAGCACGGTATACAGGCAGGTGACGAGGATCACACCGAGCGCCGCGCGCCACAGGCGCGGCGAGAAGCGCGCCCACGCCTGGATCATGAGCAGCAACAGCGCCGGCAGCATGACCATGAAGTAGCGATCCACGTAGATGGAGACGATGAGCGTCGAGAGCAGGAAGGTGAACGTCAGCGGCCCGACGATCAGCCACAGCCAGAAGAAGTTGCGCTCGTCGCGCTGACGGTCGCTCAGCGCGTAGCCCAGCCCCAGGAGGAGGCCCAGCGTGGCGATCAGCAGCCCCGGCGCCACCGCCCACTTGAACACGCCATCATAGCCGAGCGTCATATTCCAGAACGTCAGCGGGATGTCGCGCAGCTCTGGACGGGGAATCCAGTAGGAGGCCACCGGCGGCGGGTCGTGCAGCGCCAGGTACGTCCAGGTGAGCACTGGGACGGCAGCGATTGCCTGTGCGGCCAGCCAGGGGCGGAACCAGTGCGAATGCGCCCGCCAGTTGAAGGCGAAGATCATCGCCTGCGCGCCGAGCAGCCCCACCGCTGTGAAGTGGGTGATGTAGGCGATCGTGCTGACCACGGTGAAGATGCCCCACAGCAGCCACGAGCGCCGACCGCGCACCATGTGCAGGAAGAGCGAGGCGATCACCAGCGACAGCACGAACACCAGCGAGTAGGGTCGCGCCGTGCGCGACAGCCACACATGGAAGGGGTTGACCGCCAGCAGCGCCCCCGCCCACAACGCCATCTCCGGATTGCGGTACAGGCGCAGCGCCGTCGCCATGAGCAGGGCCACGCCCAGCAAGCCCAGCAGCGCCGACGGCAGCCGCAGCAGCGCCTCGGTCGAGTTGGGGAAGAGGCGCAGCGACAGGAAATAGATCGGCGTCTGGTTGCCCGCCGACATGATGGACTTGAGCGATTCTCGGAAGGGGGCCTGGGCGCGGATCGCCGTCAGCACTTCGTCCGTCCACAGGCTGGCCCCGCCCAGGTTCCACAGGCGCAAGACCAGGCCGATGATCATGATCAGCAGCGCGCCGGCCAGGAAATAGCGCGGCCCTACCGTCACCTGACGCCCGAAGCGCGCGTCGGTCCCGTAGACGCGCCGCGCATCAGCGACCGCCTGTCCAGCCTCAACCGCATATGACCGCATAGTTTCCTCATTAGTGCGAACGATGGCCCTGCTCACCCTTACGCATTCACGCGAGCAGGGGTTGCGCAAAGGCCGTTTGAGAGGCCGTGCGCCTGTCTTTGCCCCCCATCCCCGGCCCTTCCCCCACGAGGGGGGAAGGGAGAAAAGCGCGCTCGCCAAGCCCCTCCCTCCTGGTGGGGGAGGGGTTTGGGGTGGGGGGAACAGCTTCTCTCTCGGCGGTTTGTGCCTATTGTACCATGCGTTCTGCCGCGTTCAGCTCGCGTCCTTAACCGGCCTGCTAAGGCCAGCATAGGCGGTCCGAGCGGCTTATTGTGCCCAAAACACAGGGCTTGTCAAGCCGCTGCCTGCGCTGGGTGCGTGCAAAGGCTGACAGGTTTTGCACGCACCCTCTGCGCTTATCATCGGGGGCGGTGCGTGCTATAATCTCGCACGTATCACGGCAACCGGGCCGCAGGCTCGCTTGCCGGGCGGGACGGGGCGCGCGGGCGGAAGCCCCTGGCCCTGTCGCAAAAACCCTGACGCACCCGCGACCGATGGAGGAGTTGATGAACGATTATCTTGTGGTGTTGGTGACGGCTGAGTCCGAGGCACAAGCGCGGCGCATCGCGCGCCGCTTGCTCCAGAACAAGCTGGCCGCCTGCGTCAACTTCGTGCCCATGGAGTCCATGTTCCTGTGGCAGGGCGCGATCCAGGAAGAGGAAGAGGTCCTGATGATCATCAAGACGCGCACCGAGACATTCGACGAGCTGATGTCGGCGGTCAAAATGACGCATTCCTACGATACGCCGGAGATCATCGGGCTGCCGGTCGCTATCGGTTCGCGCCCCTATCTGAAGTGGATTGATGATGAGGTCACCGGCTAATTCTCATCCTGCACAGGAAGGGCGGCGCCTGTTGCTGTCCTTCGCCCACCCGGACGACGAGTCGTTTGGCATGGGCGGAGCCATCGCCTATTACGCGCAGCGCGGCGTGACCATCAGCCTGATCTGCTCGACCAACGGCGATGTCGGCTCGGTGGACGACGAGCACCTGTCCGGCTATGACTCGGTCGCTGCGCTGCGCCTGGCCGAGCTTGAGTGCGCGGCGGGCACGCTTGGCATTCGCGAAGTGATCACCTTCGGCTATCGCGACAGCGGCATGATGGGCACGCCGGACAACGCACACCCGGATTGCCTGTGGCAGGCCGACGAAGCGGCGGTCGTCGGGCGCATCGTCCGCGAGATACGCCGGCTGCGCCCGCAGGTCATCGTCACCTTTGACCCGTTCGGGGGATACGGGCACCCGGATCACATCTTCATGCACCGCGCGACGACGCGCGCTTTTCATCAGGCCGGCGACCCGACAGCCTACCCGGAGCACGGCGCCGAGAACCTGGCCCCTTATCGCCCGGCCAAGCTCTATTACACCGCGTTTCCTCGTATGCCGCTGCGCCTGATGATCTGGCAGATGCGCCTGCGCGGCCAGGACCCACGCCATATGGGCAAGAACGGCGACCTCGATCTCCAGGCGGCGTTGGACAGCCAGCTTCCGACACACGCGCGCATCCCTGTCGGGCGCTATCAGACAGCCTGGGATACCGCCGCTGGCTGCCATGCCAGCCAGCAGAATCTGCGCCAGTCGCGCAGCCTGACAGAGAAGATCAGCCGGCTCTTCTTTCGTCACCAGGCTTTCACTCGCGCCTGGCCCGAACCCGTGCCCGGCGAGCGCCGCGAGCACGATCTGTTTGCGGGCGTTGGCTGACCGATTATCCGTTTGAAGCACGCCATGAGTCTGGAGTCTGGCTTGTGGCGGGCGACTGGCCCGTGCGCTGGGCACACAGCGCATGGCTTGCGGCTCACAATCCCTGATGCCCATCTTTGGAGAGGTCTGCAATGCGCAAGTTTCTGTTGGTTCTGATCGGTTTGCCGGTGCTGGCTGCGGCGGCGGGCATTCTGTGGGTGGCTCATGGCCCTCAGCCCAGCGAAGCGCGCACGACCGGCGGTCTTCTCTTCACCCAGGCTGAAATCGCCGCGCAGAACCTCGCTGCGCCCGGCGCCGCCCCGCAACTGAACGCCATCACCGACACCACTGCCGGCGCGATGGCCGTGCCGGTGCAGCCGCAATTCTCGCGCGAAGTCGTCGCCAACCTCACGCCGGTCGCGCCGTCCGGGGCGAACGCGACCCCGCCGGGCGGGGGCGTGACGCTCGACAGCGCGACTGAGGTGGCCGTCGCGCCGCTGGATTCGGCAGCGGGCGTTCCCGCGCCCGACGGCACCGGCGGCATGGCGACCGTGGCGACCGGTTACGAGCAGCGCGTCATCGAGCTGGAATGGCCGTCCCAGTTCCAGGTGGGGCGTGCCGGCTCGCTGCGCGTCACGCTGAAGATGCTGGAAGGCGGGGCCTTGCAGCCGGTGGCCGAGATCGGCGACAATGAGGTGGTCGCCACGCCGATCCTGCTCACCGATCGTTATGCCACGCACGATGCGTTTGTGACGGCCACGCTGTCTGCGCCGGACTTCTCGATAAGCGCGGTCTCCCCGGCAGTCCAGCAGTTGCAGCGCGGCGGTGAAGTCACCTGGCGCTGGACGCTTCGCGCCGACAGCTCGCAGAAGGCGGTCATCGCCCTGGGCCTGTCTATCACCTGGCAGCCCAAGCCCGGCCAGCCGTCCGGCCCCAGCAACGTTGCGCTGTGGAGCCAGACCGTGCAGGTGGACGTCAACCATGTCTTTGGCATGTTCTCAGTGCCCCAGGCCACCATCGCCGGGACGGTGCTGGGCGTGCTGGGCTTCGTAGCGGAGATGCCGCTGGTGGGCGCTTTCTTCCGTCTGTTGTGGCGCATTCTCTTTGGGCGGCGGCGTCCATCGCGAGACAATCGCCGGGGCCGCCGTTAGGGCGCGCGTCCGGGCCGAGGGCTGCTTCGCCCTAAGCTGCCACCAGAGTCCCCGCTCCACACGCGGGGCGGGGACTTGAGAGGATGGGGCAGCCGGACGCGGGCCGAGCGGTACCCCTGCGCGCCGCAGACCCCGTTCCAGCCAAGCCAGGGCAGGGGAAACCGCCGGGCCAGCCGGCGAGCAAAGGCTTTGGCTCACCCCTGATCTCCGAATCCGGCCCGTCTCACTCCCAGATGCGCAGCCCGAATCGGCTGAGGTAGATCGGCAGGCTCTTGTACATCGGGTTGGCGCGCTCGATGGCCTGGATCATCTGCCGTTTCTCGCTGGAAGTGGGGCCGCACAGCAGCGTGATCGAGCCGCCATCGCCGCCCGCCCCGTTGACCTTCCAGCCAATCGCGCCGTTGGCCTGGGCGACTTCGATGATGCGGTGCGCGTCGGCGCTGATCAGGGCCGGGTGCAGCTCGCCCTGCGCTTCCGTGTTGATGATCATCGAGCGCCCCAGCGTCGTCCAATCGCCCGCGTACACGGCGTCACGGGCCATCTCCGCCGTCTTGCGCAGCTTGTCGAGCGCCTGGTGCTCTGGCCCGCCCGCTTCCAGCCGCTTGATCACCTGCTCGTGCACCGCCGACGACTGGTGCGCCTTGCCCACGAAGACCAGCACCAGCCGCCGCTCCAATTCCCACCAGACCGAGTTGGGCACCTGGATGCTGGAGACGGTGGCATAGGGGTACTGGAACATCTCGATGAAGCTCACGCCGCCATAGGCCGCGCAAAGCTGATCCTGGATGCCGCTCTGCAGGCCGAGCATCTCCGTCTCGACGCGGTGCGCGGCGTAGGCGACCTCGTGGGGCGTCATGGTGCCGGGCGTCAGGCGATCCAGCGCGCCGATCAGGGCGACGGTGATCGAGGCCGACGTGCCGGTGGAGCAGCCAGCGGGCACTTCGGAATAGACGGTGATGTGCAGGGCCATGTCGTCCGGTATGCGCATGTACTCAATCGCCGCTTCGAGCAATGGGTGGCGATCCCAGGCGCTGCGGTCGTTGTGGCCCGGCGCAATCGGGTAAACATCGCCGAAGTTTTCGGCGAAAAGGATGATGCGGTGCTGGCGTTCTCCGACCGGGAAGACCTTGATCTGCACCTCGACATAGGGGTAGACGCCGATGTTGAAGATTTCGCCATGCCCCGAAAACCACGTATCCGTCCAGCCGCCGTTGTCGCAGATGCGAATCGGCGCGACGCTGTTGATCACGCGGAGGGGCTTCGCCTGACCAGTGCTCACGGGAGAATCCTCTCTGTGCACGCGAAACCAACGCTGCACGCTCAAGTATACTGCGCAGCTCAGCGCCCGGCGACTCATGCTGATGCTAAGGTGCGCGCAAGAGTTGTCGGCGACTCGTTTGCTGCCGGGCGAGGCAAGAGTTCCGCAGGGGCGCAAGGCCGTGCGCCCTGGTGCGGGGATGTTCGACGGGCGGACTTCGCGAGTCTGATGCAGCGCCCGGCCATGCGCAAACGCCGCCGCCCGCTATAATTGGGCGCTCGTGACGACCACCCAGTGAACGAGGATGCTCTCATGATTCGCCGCCTGCTGCTCGCCGCCCTGACCTTTTCTGCCGGCTTGCTCGCCGCTATGCCAGGGACGACACACGCCCAGGATGCCGGTTCATGCGCTGCTGTTTACCAGGCGGCGATGACGGGCATGATGGAGCATTGTTTCGCCGCGTCGCCGGAGAGCGCCTGTGTCGCCGCCGGCGACGTGACCCTGACCATGCAGTCGGGCCAGCAGGTGGCGGGGGCGGGCAGCCGGGCACGGCTTGGCGGCTTGGCGGCGCTCCGCGCTCGACCCGGCGACGGTACCGCGTGGGGCCTGGCCAGCCTGACCGTGCCCGACCTGGTGAACAGCCAGCGGGCGGCGACGCTGCTCGTGCTCGGCCCGGCGGAGCTGGTCTTTGACAAGGAACCGGCTTTGTCGCCCGGCGCGGCGTTCGCTTTGCAGGCGGCGGCGGAGCCGTTCCCTTGTGACGGGGTCGCGCGTCCGGGCGTGCTGATCCAGTCTCCGCCGAACGTGCTCACCTTGCTGCGCGTCAACGGGCACGACCTGGCTGTGAACGGGTTGGCTCTGCTCAACAGGGACGGCGACGCGCTGATCGTCAGCGCCCTGACGCGCGAAACTATCCTGTCCGCCAGCGGCACCGTCGTCTTCGCCGGGTACAGCGTCGCGGTAAGCGCGGAGGGCGTCTCCGCCGCCGCCCCCTACGATCCGGCGCTGGTCGCCCATCTGCCCACTGAAGTTCTGCCGGTGATCGAGGTCGTGGCACTGCCCGGCAACGCCGACGTGATCCAGGCGTCGCCCCTGTTCAGCCGCCCCCTGTTCGCCGCCGCCACCAACAGCCAGGTGCGGGCCGGGCTGCCGGTCAACGTGTTGGGGCGCAGCAGCGACGGGCAATGGCTGCACGTGCGCACCTACGATGGGCAGCTCGGCTGGATGCCGCTCGCTGCTCTTGACGTGCACGTGCCCGGCGAGATGCCGGTCTATGACGAAGCGCCCGCGTTCCCTGTCCGCCCGTTTGGATCCATGCACAGCGTCGTCAGGACGGATGCCGAGCGCAACATCCTGCGCGCAGGGCCGGGGCAGGGGTTCGAGATGGTGACGACCGTCCCCTTCTGGACTGACCTGGCAGTCTACGGGCGCAGCGCGGATGGCCAGTGGCTCTATGTGGAGACGGGCGACGGCGTGCGTGCCTGGATCAGCACGCAGCTCATCAGCCCGTCCACGCCGTACTCCCTGGACGAGTTGCCCTACGCGCCTGGCGAGGAGCGGTGAGGGTTTCGGGTGGTGAGCGGTGGATGATGGGGTCGGCGAAGGCTGTCCCTTGCTGACAAACTGCCGCTGCGATGGCCGTATTTCCCTCAGGTGCCCAATTGTGACGAATGTCACAGGTAATGACGCCTTTGTTCCCTATTGAGCGCGCAGGCGGCAGAGTATGCTAGGGGTGTGTGACAGCAGGCTGATGAGGCGGTCTTCGGGGATCGTGCTCATTAGCTGGGACGGTGTTTCTCTTCTGCCTCCTCAAACTTAAAGTTATTTCGGAAGCGCCGCATCTGGCTGGGGAGTCTGGATGCGGCATTTCCTTTGTGGCGGGGGGAGGGCCGGCCAATTCATATGTGACAGCTATCCGAATTCTATGTGCAGCTTGTCACAAGCTATCTGTCGCATCTTGGGCTATGATAGAGGCATGGTTGGTTTGGTAGAGGGTTGACGAAAACCTAACCCCTTTCGCGCAGAGTTGCGCCAATGTTTTCCTCCTTGTGCTTCAGCGCACGACGTTCCTAACGTCGTGCGCTGAGTTTATGCGCCTTGCGCGTCGCTGGCGGGTGAGGGGCACACGGCAGTACGCCCTCGTCATCACGCCCACAGGCGAGCCAGCGCCCAGGCCGCGTGCTCGCGCACCAGGCCGGACTCATCCTGCCGCGCCAGGTGATCGAGAGCCGGGGCGAACTCCGCCAGGCCGCTGTTGCCCGCCGCGACGCAGGCATTGCGCACCAGCCGCTCTCGCCCGATGCGCCAGATGGCCGAGTCGCGGAAGCGGGCGCGGAAGCCCTCTGCGTCCAGCGCCAGCAGGCCGGCCAGCGGCGGGGCGGCCCGCTGCACGGTGAGCGGCCAGAAGGCGCGCTCGCCCGTCGGTGCGGAGAATTTGCGCGTGAAGGGACAGACCTCCTGGCAGATGTCGCAGCCATAGACCCAGTTGCCCAGCAGCGGGCGCAGCTCTTCGGGGATGGCCCCTTTCAGCTCGATGGTCAGGTAACTGATGCAGCGCCGCGCGTCGAGCACGTAAGGGCGCGGGAAGGCCCCGGTTGGGCAGGCGCTCAGGCAGCGCGCGCACGTCCCGCAGAGTGTCTCGCGGCCCGGCGCATCGTAGGCGTCGAAGGGCAGGGTGGTCAGCACCTCGCCCAGGAACAGGTACGAGCCGCGCCGGGGGTGGATCAGCAGCGTGTTCTTGCCGATGAAGCCCAGCCCGGCCCACTGCGCGTGATCGCGCTCCAGGATCGCGCCCGTGTCCACATAGACGCGGCTGGCGATCTCCTGGCCGGACTGCTCGCGCAGCCAGGCAGCCAGCGTTTCCAGGCGCGGCGTCATGAGCGCGTGATAGTCCGCGCCCCAGGCGTAGTTGGAGATGCGCCCCCGCCGGGGATCGCTCAGGACGGACGACGGGATGGCGCCCGTCGCGTAGTTGAGCGCGACGACGATCAGCGAGCGCACGCCGGGCAGAATGACGTTGAGGTCGCGGCGGCGGGCCAGCCGGTCGGGGCGGGCCAGGTAGCCCATTGCTCCGTGCATCCCCGCCTCGATCCAGCGCAGATAAGCGTCCAGGCGCGGCGACGGCGCGGCAGGGATGATCCCCACCTCGGTGAAGCCAAGCGCGGCGGCCTGCTGGCGGGTCTGTGCGGCGGAGAGGGGTGCGGTCATGGGGGGCTGCTCTGTTGGGCTGTCTCCTGGCGCGTCCTCCACGCCCTGGCTGACCTCACCCCCGCTCGGCGCTGACGCGCCTCGCCGCCCCCTCTCCACACGCGGAGAGGGGGCTTTGCTGGGCGGGACTGAGAGTGCAGAATTCTGAAACCGCAGAGGCGCAGAGGACGCAGAGAAGAACGTACCCTTTATTTTTCTCCACGTTCTCTGCGCCTCTGCGGTGATCCTTTACCCCAGAGTCCGGCGCCGGTTGCGTAGGGGCGCTACGCTATCGCACGGGGCCGTGTGCCGATTCGCCGGGCGCGTGGTATGCTCGGCGCTCGCCAGGCCAGTTATACCCGGTCTGGCTACGGAAGGGCAAGGCGAGGCTCCCTCTCGCACCAGGCGCGCCGTCCAACACCCGCTGGCGCGCCCCTTCGCCGCCGACAGCCCTTTGCGCTCCCAGGAGGCAAGCCCGCATGACCGCCCATACCCGCGCTGCCCTGCAAGCCCTGTTCGTCACGCTGCTGTGGTCTACGTCGTGGGTGCTGATCAAGATCGGCCTGGACGACATCCCCGCGCTGACCTTCGCCGGGCTGCGCTATGCGCTGGCGTTCCTGTGCCTGCTGCCGCTCGCCTGGCGATCCGGGCAGCTTGCCGCGCTGCGCCGCCTGCCGCGCACTGGCTGGCGGCGGCTGATCGCGCTCGGCCTGCTGTTCTACACGGTGACGCAGGGCGCGCAGTTCCTCGGCCTGGAACGCCTGCCCGCCGCGACGGTGAGCCTGCTGCTCAGCTTCTCGGCGGCGCTGGTGCCGCTGCTGGGCATCCCCCTGCTGGGCGAGACGCTGACTCGCAGCCAGTGGGGCGGCGTCGGCGTCTATCTGAGCGGGGCGCTGGTCTACTTCTACCCGGTGAGCATTCCGGCGGGAGAGGCGGTGGGCCTGCTGATTGTGCTCGGCGGCGTGCTGACGAACTCGCTCTCAACGGTGCTGGGGCGCGATGTCAACCGGGCGGGGACGCTGCCCGCGCTGGCGGTGACGGTCGCCAGCATGGGCGTGGGGTCGGTCACGCTGCTGGGCGCGGGGATCGTCACCCAGGGACTGCCCGCGCTCAGCGCGAGCGGCTGGCTGATCATCGCCTGGCTGGCGGTCGTCAACACTGCGTTCGCCTTCACCCTGTGGAACCACACGCAGCGCACGCTGCCCGCCGTCGAGACGAGCATCATCAACAACACCATGCTGATCCAGATCGCGGTGCTGGCCTGGGTCTTCCTGGGCGAGGCGCTGAACGCCCGCGAGATCGGCGGGCTGGCGCTGGCGGCGGCGGGCACGCTGCTGGTGCAGCTTCGCCGGCGGGGATGAGTCGCTGAACCGTAAGGACGCAGAGGGCGCAGAGAAGAATCTCCCTGGCTCTTCTCTGCGCCTCTGCGGTGCTGCTCTTCCGACCCACTGAGCCAGGATTACGCCGGGGCGGGTGCCCAGAAGGTGCCCGCCTCGACCTGGGCGCGCATCTCGGCGGGCTTGGTGAAGTTGGGATTGTAGGAGATGGCCTTACTGAACTCGTCGAGCGCCTCGCTGCGCTGACCGAGCGCTGCGTAGGCCATGCCGCGCCAGTAGTACATCTCCTCGACGTACTCGGTGGTCGCCAGGGTGTTTTCCGCCAGGGTGATCACGTCGTTGAAGCGCCCGACGTTCCAGTAGGCTTCCAGTGGGCTGAAGACGTACCAGGTGACGCGGTAGGGCATCCCCAGCGCGAATGCCTGATCGAAGGCGGTGGCCGCGTCGTGGAAGTTGCCCAGCCAGGCGTAGGACATGCCCATGGTGAACCACGCCCAGGGGTTGCCGGGGTTGGCTGCTGCTTCCTGGCGGGCGGTGCGCAGGGCGATCTCGGTGGCGTTCTGGGGGTAGCCGTAATCGCCGAGAGCAGCCCACAGGTCGGCTTCGCGGTCGAGCGTGAAGAGGACGATGAACGCCCGGTTAAAGTGCTGCCACCAGGTGTCGAAATCGGCATAGCTGTGCGGGCGTCCCCAGCCGTCGTCTGGCCCCAGGTAGCTGTCGAAGACCCAGATCGTCTGCGAGGGATCGTCGTAGGCGACGACGGTCTCGTAGTGGCCCATCCAGCCCAGGTTTTCCACGTCGAAGCCGCTTTCGACGATGACCGGGAAGCCGTCGGCAATCAGCCGCTTGATCAGGTCGAGGCTGCCGCCGAAGCGCCAGATGGCGCGCACGCTGGGCAGCGTCGTCTGCACCTTGTTGACGTAGTCGGTCATTTCCCAGGGCGAGACGTTCTTATCCTCGATGTTGGGCTTCAGCCAGCGGCGGGCGACATCCTGGTCGAAGCCCCAGCCGAAGTAGGACAGGCCCATGCTCAGGTTGGCGCCGCTGCAATTGTTCCACGTCTGGTATTGGTGCGTCAGCCCGTTGAGGCGGGCCGAAGGCGGGTTGCTCTGGGCGCGGACCGGCCCAGGGAAGGCGCTGAGGGCGATCAGCGTCGCCAGAATCATGGCCAGGGCCGGGCGGTGCCACTGCCGGAGACGGGAGAGAATGGCTGCGTTGGTCATGCTTGCTGCCTCGATGGAATGTCCCAATACGTCACGGTGTCTGCTTATTAACGTAGCGCAGGGTGCGGCGGTCATGCAAGGGGCCGTTGGCAGAACGTAGGATGGTCAGTGGGACGCCAGGGGGAGCGTTTCCCCCCGCCCGACGCCAGGGCAACGAGCGGGGGCGAAGCCTGCGCAGGCTCAGCCCTGCACGATCACCCTGACCGGCTCGACGCGGTAGATCACGCGCGTCTCTTTGCCCTTGGCCCCCGGAGAGAAGTCGTAGTAGTCCTCGATGCCCGTGTACAGCTTGCACAGCGCGTTGATGTGCTCGATTCCGCCTTCCTCGGTGATCGCGACGACCTGGCCACGCACCTCGATCCAGCGGTAAGGGTTCTGCGGATCAATGGCCACGATCGAGACACGGGGGTCGCGCCTCATGTTGCGATCTTTCTGCCGCCCGCGCGCGCTGTTGACGAGCACGTAGTCGCCGTCCGTGTTGCACCAGACGGGCGTCGCCTGGGGCCGACCGTCGGGCATGAGGGTCACTAGCGTGATGAACACCGGCCCGTCGAGCAGGTCCCGATGGCTGGCGGGAATCTGGGCTGCCATGCGTCTCTCCTCCTGATGATACGCGCCGAACGCTTCGGTAGTGTCGGCAATGCTCATAGTATTAGGTTATAACAGATCAGAGCGCGAAATGTCAGGCTAACTGCCGGTTTTTATGCGCGTGGTCGCGTATTGTCTGGAGTGGACGATGGCCCGCATCTGGTTTACCTCTGCCCCGCTGCCCGGTCACCTGGACTGGGGCGGGCTGCTCAAGACGGCCCAGGCGCTACGCGGCGCTGGGCATGATGTGTTGTGGGTTTCTGAAGAGCGCATCGGGGCGCTGGTCGAGCGGGCGGGCGTGCCCTTTGCCGCCATTGCCCAGAGCGGCTGGCTGTGGCCGCCGCCGCCGCTGCCCTCGTCCGCCAGCTTGGGCAGCGAGGACATGACCGCGCTGCGCTATCGCCGCGCGCTGGACACCTGGCTGAGCGAAGACCTGGTCGCCGAGGGGGCGGCGGCGCTCTACGACCTGGCCGGGCGCGCCGGCGCGCCCGGCCTCATCGTCACCGACCCGTTTCTGTCGGCAGGGGCGCTGGCCGCCGAGATGATCGGCGTCCCGCTGGTGGTCGGCGGGTGGGCGTCCGGCCCGCCGGTGGACGAGGACGAGATGCTCTATATCCAGCGCCAACTGGGCGGCGAGGCGACAGCGCGCATCGAGCGGCTGTGCGCCCGGCTCGGCGTGACGGGGGTTAACTTCAGCGCCGGCCCTGCGCCCAGCGTGCAGAGTCCGCGCCTGCACATCAGCTACTTTAACGCCACCTGGCACCAGGGCGAGCCGGTGCTACCGCAGACCGAGTTCGTCGGCGGGATGGTCACGCCGCCGCAGGGCGATCCTCCGGCGTGGCTGGCGGACATCCCCGCCGATCAGCCGCTGGGCATGGTCACGCTGGGCAGCACCTTCACCGGCGACCTGAACTTCTTCGCCCAGGGCGCGCGCGCGATTGCCAGCGCGGGAATGATCCCGCTGGTCGTCCTCGGCCCGAATCCGATCGCGCCAGGGAAGAAGGAATGGCTCAAGGCGCGTTTGCCGGGGGGCACGCGCCTGCTCGACTGGGTGGACTACGATCACGTGCTGCCGCGCCTGCGGGTGATTGTGCATCACGGCGGGATGGGCACCACCCACGCGGCCATCGTCCACGCCATCCCCCAGGTCATCGCGCCGCACGCCGCCGATCAGCGTGGGCAGGCGCGCCGTGCCAGCCAGGCAAAGGTGGGGCTGGAGCTGAGCGCACGCGACATCCGGCGCGGACAACTGGGGCCTGCCGTGCGCGCGATCACGTCCACCGACTGGGTGCTGGACAACGTCCGGCAGTTGGCGGAGGATTTCGCGGCGTTGGGCGGTCCGCCGCGCGCGGCGGAGCTGATCGCGAGGGTGGCAGCGGAGGAATAGGGCTACAGGGCGCGCAAGAACTGCTTGAGGGGGTCGAAGACGGGGCTGTTCCAGGGCCAGTGGCCAGCTTTGGTGGCGTCCCGTAGGGACAGCCCTGGCCGCGACCGGGAGGCCAGGAACGCCTGCAAGCGAGGCTTGTCCATGTTGCCGGGCACGCTACTGTTCGCTGCCACGCACTCGAAGTACTCGGCAACGCAGGGCATGATGGGATCGCTCTCCACTGACTGGAAGCACAGCGTCTCCAACATTCCGGGACTGGTACAATCTGGCAGCACAAACACGGACACGCTGGGGCTGCCGCTCGCAGAGACCATAGGCCGCTGGGGAACGCTCAGGCCGGCTTTTCTCAGGCTCCCGCACACTGATTGGAAAGCAGACTGCGCGTTGTTTTCGGCGTCGCGCACAATGCCCAGGGAGATCACCTGGCTGAAACCTGATGTGCCAAGCAGCGTGCGCAAGAATGAGGGCAGCTCGGTGAAGCCACCGAAGTCCTGCGTCTGGACTGTATCAGCCAGGCCCATCTGCTCCAGCAATACGTCGAAAAACACGCGGGCGTCCGTCCCTTCCACGACGAGGAGTTTGGGCCGGGTGATCGGCGCGGGCATCAGCGCACCTCCAGCCCTGCTTTGATGGCCGTGTCGAGCATCTCTTGATCCAGACTCACTGCACGGATGTCGCCGTTAGCCCATTCCAGACGATGCAGCCGGAAATCGTAGAGACTGTCGCTGGTGAATGCTTCATGCGCGGCGCAGATGCACTCCCAGCTATGAGTTGTCGCGAAGACCTGCACGTCCGAGGCGCGCGCGGCCTGGGCGATAGCGCGCCAGACCTTGCTCATTACCGAATAGTGCAGACCGTTCTCTACTTCGTCAATGAGGACTACACTAGCCTGCTGGCTGACAATGGCTAACAAGATAGATAGCAGGCGGCTCGCTCCCTGGCCCATCAAATCAACCGGGATCAAACGCCCAAGACCAATGTCGCCGTATATCAGGGCCATATTGCCCATGGCCTGTACTCCGAGGCTGGAAAGACGCGGCTCGATCAGTTTCAGTGTTTCTACCAGTGGCTGCTGACGCAGTTGTACAGCCAGCTCACTGAAGCGTTGCGCGTCTTCGGCTGGACTGTGATAGCGTGTTGCCAGGAAGAGCGCCTGTCCACCCCAGGGCTTCCCTGCCTGGACTCGTAATCCTTCAGCCATCAACCATCCATTGGAGATCGTGCGTTTCCCCAAACTGTCCGCGTACTCAAAGCGCACCTCGCGGGGACTGATCGCGGTTGAGAGCGAATCCGGACGGTCGTTGCCATTCGACGGTCCCAATGCTGCCAGCGAGCTTTCGACCAGGCGAATGGTCAGAGAACGTTCAATTCCCTGCGCGTCCTTGCTGGCAATCTCAACCGCTGGGTCGAGAGCATATCGGTGAAAGAGCGGCACAAAAAGGTCGTCAAGCTCAGCCTTGAACGCTGTCAAGCCGCGAAAGATGTTGATGCGCATGCCGAGTTCTGGATTGTGCGCGCCAACATGCAAGAACAGAGCCTCTAGCACCGCTGTCTTCCCCGCGCCGTTTGAGCCTGCTAGCAGGTTCACCCGTTCCAGGCCGTCAAGGGTCAGGTCGGAGAACCCTCGGAAGTTTTCGATCCGGACTGTCTTCAACATGGCTTCCCGCTCCTCTATCTGACCCAATTGTAACACACCCCTACCACCCCTAGTTCAGCCGGCCCTCCTCCCGACCAGCAGAAACTGGCGGATGCTGAAGCGCGCGTCCGCTGAGGCCGGCGACTGCGGGCGCAGCCAGGCGGCAGCCGGCTGCGGTGCCTGGGCGAGCAGGGCGCGCAGCCGGGTGATGGTCGGCCCGTCGCAGCCCATCAGCTCGGCCCAGGCGACGAGCGCCTGCTCTTTGTCGAACTCCTCATAGTGCACCACTTCCAGCCCGGCGGCGCTGAAGAAGCCGCGCCACTCGGCGCGGTTGTAGGCCCACACGTGGCTGGGGTCGCGCAGCCGCTCGAAAGCGTTGACGTAGCGCGCCGTCTGCGGGTCGGGCGGGGCAAGCTGATCCACCACACCAACCAGGCCGCCGGGCCGCACGGCGCGCGCGCATTCGCGCACGAACCGGGCCACGTCCGGGAAGTGGTGCGGGGCGATGCGGCAGGTCACGGCGTCGAAGGCGGCGGCAGGGAAGGGAAGCCCCTCGGCGTCCAGCCGGACGAAGGTCACGCTGCGGCTGTCGCCCAATTCGGCGGCGATGTGCGCGCGGGCGGCGCGCAGCATGGGCGCGGTCAGGTCGCCGGCGACGACGCGGGCACCGGCGCGGGCCAGGGCCAGGGCGGTATGCCCGCCGCCGGTCGCCAGGTCGAGGATGCGCTGGCCAGGGCGGGGCGCGATCCACTCAATCAGCCGGTCGAGGCTGTACCCGGCGCGGTGCGTCGGCGAGGCGACGTAGCCCGCCGCGTGCGCGCCGAACTGCTGCTGCGCCAGGGATTTGGCGTTGTGAGTCATGGGGCGCTCCGTCCGGTCGCCGGTGAGAACGCGATGATGGCCCTGATCGTAGCACAGAACGGGCGCGGCGGGTTTGCCCATCCGCCAGCAAACAACACGCCCCGGCACATGACCAGGGCGTGGCGATAGCTAACGCGCTGTGCCGCTAGCGGTCGCGGCTGATGATGCGCAGGATGTACAGGAACAGGTTGATGAAGTCCAGGTAGAGCTTGAGCGCGCCCATGATCGCCACCTGGCGCACGACAGCGGCCCCGGTGTTGGCCCCCTGCACTTCAAGCTGCTGCGCCTGGCGCTTGATCCACTGGGTGTCGTAGGCCGTCAGCCCGACGAAGATCAGCACGCCCGCATAGCTGACCAGCCAGTAAAGCGTCTCGCTGGCCAGGAAGATATTGACAATGGTGGCGGCGATCAACCCGATGAGGGCCATGAAGAGCAGGCTGCCCAGGCGCGTCAGGTCCATCTCCGTCGTATAGCCGACGATGCTCATCGCGGCGAACATGGCCCCCGTCGCGAAGAGCGCCAGGTAGATGTCGGTCAGCGCGGCCCAGTAGAAGACGGTCGAGAGCGTCACGCCCATCAGGGCGGCGAAGAGCAGGAACACGTTGGTGGCCCGGCTGGCTTCCATGCGCGTAATGCGCGCGCTGAGGTACCACACCACGCCGATCTGGGCGAAGGGCGCGATAATCAGCACCGGGAAGATCGCCTCGGTCAGCCCGCTGAGAGCGAAGACCAGGGCAACAATTGCGCTGGTCAGCAGGCCCAGCGTCATCCATAGATAAACTTCCTTCATCACGGCGCGTATGTCCACGCGCGTGCCCAGGGCGCTTGCCTGCGGCTGCGGGCGATAAATGTCCATGTGTGTCCTCCGTTGCGTCAACGCGCGTCACTTCGCTTGCTATGATTATACAGGCAGAACGACCGTTTGGGGCGCGCAAACGTTAAATTGTCATTAGATCGCTGGAAGTGACAGAGGGTGCCCGTCCGGCCAGGCTATGATTAGATTATATTAAGTGGAAGTTATCATAAAATATGAAAAGGGCTGAGAGTTTTGTCCGGTTGGGGTTCGTGCTATACTGGGACTCAAATGGGTGAGCGGCATCATTCCTGGCTGGATGCGGTGTGTGGGCCGGGGCCATCACGTGTCACTTCGAGGGCGACCATCCATGGACGAGCGGCAGAGCGGATCCGCCGAGCAACCATGCGCCGTAGTGTGGCTAGGGCCAGATGATCCGCTGCTGCGCGCCATCGCCCCCCAGGCTGACGTGCTGCATGTCATGACGGCCCGCACGGCGCTCCATGCGCTGGAGCACGGCACCGCCTGCTGCCTGGTCGTGGACGTGGCGCTGCTCGATTCAGACATTAGCGCGCTGCTGCGCGAAGTGCGCCACCGCTGGCCGCACATTGGGCTGGTCATCACCGGCGAGCACCTGGATGGGACGGCGTCTGGGGCGGTACCCTTTCCCGAAGTGGATCGCTACGTACCGCGCGACACTCTCCCGCAGGACCTGCTCACCACCCTGGCCTATCTGGCCGAGCGCGCCGCGTACCATACCACCGGCGGCGACTATCGCACCCTGCAAAAGCGCGCCCGCCACCTCGAAGGGCTGCTGCAGGCGTCTTTCGCCATCTCTGGCACGCTCAACGCGCGCACCATTGTCGGCGACCTGCGCGAGATCGGGCGGACGGCGGTGGACGCCGATGACGTGGCCGTGCTGATCGCCAGCGAAGACTACAGCGATCTGTTCGACGGGCTGCAACTCGGCGTCCCGACGGCCTATCTGGACGTGTGCCGCGCGACTCTGGCTGCGCTCGCGCCGGACGAGCGCGTGTCTTACCTGTCGGACGAGGTGCTGCTGCGCGAGCGGCTGCCGGACATGCTGCCCACGGCCATCCGCGTGCGCGAGGCCGCCGCTGCCGAGGCGTGGTCGTACATGCGCGTGCCGATGACGGTGGACCAGAACCTGATCGGGTTCGTCGCCTTCTTCGCCGACCGTCCGGGGCGTTTCAACGGGGCGCACCTGCAGCTAGGCCGTCTGTTCACGGCCCAGGTTGCGGCGGCGGTGCGCAATATGCAGCTTTATCTGCGCCTGCACAGCGCCGAACACCGCCAGAAGGCCGTCAGCCAGGTGGCCAGCCTGATCGCCGATAACCTGGCCATTGACATGGTGCTGGCGCGCATCGTCGAGGAAGCGGTGCGGCTGGTGGACGGGCTGGCGGGCATGGTGCAGCTTGTCCAGCCCGACCGCAGCCTGGTCGTCAGCGCAGTGTATAACCTGCCTGATGGCCTGGTCGGGCAGAAGGTCGGCTTCGGCGGCGAGCATTCGGGGCGCATTGCTTCCACGGGCCGCCCGCAGATTCTCTCCGGGCCGTATGACTGGAATGGCGCGGGCACGCTGCTGCACGACTTGCTGCCCAGCGACGCGGTGTGGTTCGGCGTGCCGCTGCTCTACCGGGGCATGGTGCTGGGCGTGCTGCAGATCATCCGCGAGCGGCGCGGCCTGGTGGACGTGCAGGACATCCAGGACGTGCTGATGATGCTCGCGCCCCAGGCAGCGACGGCCATCGCCAAGGCGCAGCTTCATGCCATTGTGCGCCAGGAGCAGCGCCATTTGCAGACCGTGCTCAACCATACGCCCGCCCTGGTGCTGGTCTGCGACGCTGAAGGGCGCGCTCAGCTCGCCAACCGCGAGGCCAAGCGCGTGCTGGAACGTTGGGGGCTGTCGTTCGAGAGCATCAAAGGGGAGTATGTGCTCGACATCGTGCAGAGCCTGCTGCCCGACGGGGGGCCGCCGCTGGACAGCCTGATTGATACGCTCGACCACGCTCTGGAGGTTTCGTTGGGACGAGCGGGCACCTACCTGCTGCAGATCGCCTCGATCAAGACGCCGGACGGCGCGACAGAAGGCTACGTGAGCGTCGCTCAGGACGTGACCGAGCTGCGGCGCGCCGACCGCACGAAGGCCAATCTCACCCGCGTGCTCACCCACGATCTGGGCAATTTGCTCATGCTGGCCCATAACCCCATCCAGCTTCTGGACGAGCCGGACATTACGCCGGCGCAGCGCGAGATGCTCCGGGGGATGCTGATCACCAGCCTGGAACGCATGGAAGCCCTGGTCCGCGACGTGACCGACCTGGAGATGGCTTCCTCGCTGGGGTACGACACGATGGCCCCTTACAAGCTCAGCACGCTGGTCGAGCGCGTTGTGGCGCGCAGCGACGAAGAAGCGCGCCGCCGCCAGATCGCCATCACGCTCACCCAGCCCAACTCGTCCATGCCCATGCTGATGGGCCACGCCGTGCTGATCATGCAGGCGGTGGATAACCTGGTCAGCAATGCCATCAAGTACACGCCGGACGGAGGGCAGGTCACCGTCAGCACGGGCGTGGAGGGCGATTACGCGGTTGTGCGCGTGAGCGATACCGGCTATGGCATCCCGCCCGACAAACTGGAGGCGATCTTCGAGCCGTTCGTGCGCGTCAAGAACCCGCATACGGCCCACATTCACGGCACCGGCCTGGGCCTGAGCCTGGTCAAGACCTTCGCCGAGGCGCACGGGGGCACCGTGAGCGTGCGCAGCGCCCAGAACGTGGGCAGCGAGTTCGCGCTTCATCTGCCCATACGACCGGTGGAGGTGCGTCCTTCGCAGCCCAGGCACTTCGTCCAGTTGGACCTGTCGGCGCTGGTCGCTCACCGGCTGCCGCTGGCCGGGCGCTGAGCGCGGGGGCGCTGCTCGGCTGTACTCTGCTTGACCTCACCCCCGCTCGGCCTAGATGCAGAATTCTGGAACCGCAGAGACGCGGAGGGCACAGAGAAGAGCGTATACCCCGTTTTTTCTCTGCGCTCTCTGCGTCTCTGCGGTGCTTCTTTGCTCTGGAGTCCGGCGCTGGGTGCGTGGGGGGCTGCGCCCTGGTTGACCCCGCCCCCGCTCGGCGCTGACGCACCTCGCCGCCCCCTCTTCCCCTTCGACCCTGCTTGCCCGTCGCCGAACCCCTGAGGTAAGCTAGGGCATGACCTGGCCGCGTCATGGGGTGCGGCATGGCAAGAGAGGATGATGAGCATGGCGGGATCGCAGGAGTCGTCTGGCGAGCGGCGCGGCGCGGGCACCTATCAGATGCTTTGGGACTGCAAGTTCTGCGGGACGCAGAAGCTGTTGGGCGTGACGCACCGTCACTGCCCGAACTGCGGCGCAGCCCAGGACCCGGAGCAGCGGTATTTCCCCGCCGAAGAGGACATGGTCGCGGTGGAGGATCACCCCTACGTGGGGGCGGACAAAATCTGCCCGGCCTGTCAGCAGCCCAACAGCGCTGCCAGCACCTACTGCACCGAGTGCGGCGCCGACCTGGCCAGCGGCGTGGTCGCCCCGACACAGGGTGTGCGCGAGATCGGCACGGGCCGCGCGGAGACGGATACGCGGCGCGATGTCGTCAAGGACAAGTTCGACGCAGAGATGGTGCGGGCGGGCGTGACCAAGCCGCCGGGACGCACCTTCTTAGGACTGAGCAGAAACGTATGGCTGGCCATTATCGCCGCTGTGCTGCTGATAATCTGCTGCGGTGGGGCGGTCTATGCGCTCACCTACCGCGCGGACGCCGAGGCGACGGTGAGCGCCGTAAGCTGGGAGCGCACCATCACCATCGAGAGCTTCCAGGCGGTGCCCGACTCGGCCTGGGAAGATGACGTGCCCGGCGATGCCTACGATATCTCGTGCCAGCGCAAGCAGCGCGACACACGCCAGGTGCCGGATGGGTCGCACGAGGAATGCGCCGATGTGGATCAGGGCGATGGCTCCTTTCGGCGCGAGTGCCGCACGGTGCAGGACTATCGCGACGAGCCAGTTTACGATGACTGGTGCAGGTTCACGGCCAATCGCTGGGTGTACGTCCGCGACCTGAAGGCCAGCGGCGCGGGCGACGATCCGCCCGCCTGGCCGTCGCAGACGCTGGCGCTGAGCACGGGCGCGCTCACCACCGGCCCCGCCAGTCTCGGCAGCGAGCGCGAAGGGGCGCGGCGCGAACAATACGCGGTGGTGATCCGGCTGAAGAATGGCAAGGAGCAAACCTGCCGCTTCGACAGCGAGGCGGACTGGACGCAGTACCGGGCGGGGCTGGCCGTCTCGCTGAAGCTGGATATTGTCGGCAATGCGGACTGCGCTACGCTCAAGCCCGCCGGGTAGGGGTAGCTTTTGGCGGGGTGTGTGGTTCTACGCCCCGCCTCTCCCCCTTTCGGGCTGTGTGCACAGACCGGGGGTGAGGTCAATCCCCACACCTGGCCCACTCCAGGTAGTCCGCCAGGAAGCGCCCGGTGTGGCTCTCCGTCACTTGGGCCACTTCTTCGGGCGTCCCCTCGGCGATCAGGTAGCCGCCCTCTTCGCCGCCCTCCGGCCCCAGGTCAATGATGTGATCGGCCACCTTGATGATGTCCGGGTTGTGCTCGATGATCAGCACGGTGTTGCCCTTGTCCACCAGCGACTGCAACACCTCGATCAGCTTGGCGACATCGGCGGTGTGCAGGCCGGTGGACGGCTCGTCGAGCACGTAGAGCGTCTGACCGGTGGCCCGCTTGGAAAGCTCGCGGCTCAGCTTGACGCGCTGCGCCTCGCCGCCGCTCAGCGTCGGCGCCGGCTGGCCGATGCGGATGTAGCCCAGGCCGACCGCCGCCAGCGTCTCCAGCTTGCTGTGGATGGCCGGGATGCTGGCGAAGTAATCCAGCCCCTCGCTGACGGTCATATCGAGCACGTCGGCGATGCTCTTGCCCTTGTACTTGACCTGTAACGTCTCGCGGTTGTAGCGCGCACCCTTGCACACTTCGCACGGCACGTAGATGTCCGGCAGGAATTGCATCTCGATCTTGAGCTGCCCCTCACCGGCGCAGTTTTCGCAGCGTCCGCCCTTGACGTTGAAGGAGAAGCGCCCGGCCTTGTAGCCGCGAATCTTGCTTTCGGGCAGCTCGGCGAACAGGTCGCGGATGTGGTCGAAGAGCTTGGTATAGGTGCCCGGATTGCTGCGCGGCGTGCGGCCAATAGGTGACTGGTCAATGTGGATGACCTTGTCCACATACTCCAGCCCGTCAATGGCATCGTGCACGCCGGGCCGATCTTTCGCGCCGTAGACCGTCTGGGCCAGCTTCTTGTAAAGCACCTCGATCATCAGCGTAGACTTGCCCGACCCGCTGACGCCGGTGATCACGACCAGCTTGCCCAGCGGCACGGTCACGTCGAGGTCCTTCAGGTTGTTCTCGCGCGCGCCGCGAATGGTCAGGTGATGTCCATTGCCGGGCCGGCGCTGCGTGGGCAGGGGGATGCATTCGCGCCCAGACAGATACCTGCCGGTGATGCTCGTCGGGTGATGCATGATCGTCTCTGGCGGCCCTTCGGCGATGACCTGACCGCCGTGCTCGCCCGCGCCCGGCCCCAGGTCAATGATCCAGTCGGCGGCCAGCATCGTCTCGTGGTCGTGCTCGACGACGAGCAGCGTGTTGCCCAGGTCGCGCATCCCTTCCAGGGTGGCCAGCAGGCGGGCGTTGTCGCGCTGGTGCAGGCCGATGCTCGGCTCGTCCAGCACGTAGAGCACGCCGGTGAGCTGGCTGCCGATCTGCGTGGCCAGGCGGATGCGCTGCGCCTCGCCGCCGCTGAGCGTGCCCGCAGTGCGCCCCAGTGTCAGGTAGTCCAGGCCCACGTTGACCATGAACTGCGCCCGCGCTTCGATCTCCTTAAGAATCTGGTGGGCGATCTGCAGCTCGCGCTGCGAAAGCAGCGGGTGCCCGTTCACATCCGGGCCGGTCCCGCGCAACGCCTGCACCCAGCGCAGCAAGTCCTTGATCGGCAGGGCGGTGATCTCGTGGATGGGGCGATCGGCAACGGTCACGGCCAGGGCTTCGGGGCGCAGACGGTGGCCCTGGCACGCATCGCACGGGCGCTCGCTCATGTACTCCTCGTACTTAACGCGCATGTACTCGGAAGTGGTCTCGCGATAGCGGCGGGCGATGTTGTTGAGCACGCCTTCGAACTGCGTGTTGAACGAGAAATGGCTGCCATCGTCGCGGCGATGCTCGACCAGGATCGCCTGGTCGGAGCCATAGAGCAGCAGATGTTGCTGCTCACCGCTCAGCTCGCGCCAGGGCGCGTTGGCCGGGATACCGAAGTTGCGGCACGCCTCCAGCAGGATCGCCCGCGTCCAGCTATCGAAGCTGTTGGTCGCCCAGGGCGCAAGCGCCCCTTCGCGCACCGACAGATTCGGGTTGGGCACCATCAGGTCGGGGTCGAATTCGCGGCGCACGCCCAGGCCCTGGCAGGTGGGGCAGGCCCCGTGCGGGCTGTTGAAGGAGAAGGTGCGCGGCTCGATCTCCGGCAGGCTGACGTGACCGTGCACGCAGGCCAGGTGCTCGCTGAAGAGATGATCGATCGGGTTGGCGGGGTCGGTCACATCGTTGACGATGATCACGCCGCCGCCCATCTCCATCGCCGTCTCGACGGAGTCGGTCAGGCGGCTGCGCGCGGCGGTGGCTTCTTCCCCTTCGGGATCGTCGTAATGGCGCACGACCAGCCGGTCCACGACGACCTCGATGGTGTGCGCCTTGTAACGTTCCAGCGCGATCTCCTCGTTGACATCCCGCACTTGGCCGTTGACGCGGGCGCGCACGAAGCCCGCCTTGCGGATGTCTTCGAGCACCTTCTCGTGGCGCCCCTTGCGATCCTTGATGATGGGGGCCAGGATTTGCACGCGAGTGCCGTCGGCCCAGCCCTCAATCGCCTCGACGATCTGCTGGGCGGACTGAGCGACGACTTGCTGGCCACAGACGGGGCAGTGTGGCACGCCGATGCGCGCGTAGAGCAGGCGCAGGTAGTCGTAGATCTCGGTGACGGTGCCCACCGTCGAGCGCGGGTTGTTGCTGACGCTCTTCTGGTCAATGGAGATGGAGGGCGACAGTCCCTCGATCTGGTCTACGTCTGGCTTCTCCATCTGGCCGAGGAACTGCCGGGCGTAGGCCGACAGCGACTCGACGTAGCGGCGCTGCCCTTCGGCGAAGATGGTGTCGAAGGCCAGCGAGCTTTTGCCGGAGCCACTCAGCCCGGTGATCACCACCAGCTTGTCGCGGGGGATCGCCACGTCAATATTCTTCAGGTTGTGCTCGCGCGCGCCGCGCACAACGATCTGGTTCTGGGCCATAAGGTAGATTGATCCTCAGCAACTGCGCTTGCGGACAACGGATACGGGTGAGAGATCATCGAGATGTCGAGCGCCAGAGAGAGGCGTTCGGAGGCGAGAATCGCGTGAACAGATGGTCGGAACGCCTGTTCTACAGTGTAACGCCAGACAGGACGGATGTCAACACCCTCGCGCCCTCGGCAACGACACACAGGCCAGCGGAGAGTCTAGCAAATTGGGGGGTGGGGAGCAATGCCCAGTTGGGGCGGGCGCGCGTGCGAGAGACCTGTCCGGCGGCGGGGCCGTGGCAGTGTGTCCCCCGCTGTAGGGTTATACCAGGCCGGTGCGGGAAGCGGGCGGGTTTACCTCACCCCTCATTCCCCTCTCCACACGCAGAGAGGGGACGGAACCCCAGCAGACCGCCCCCTCTCTGCGCACGGCGCTATATTACTCACATCCTGGATCGCGCTCGCTCCGCCATCCTCGGCCCTTCTCCCACAAGGGAGACTGTTGGCGAAATATCTCCGTAGGGGCGTATGGCCATACGCCCCTACGGGGCCGCAGCGGAGCAGCGCCCCTGCGAAACCAGCGCGCGCTAAACGACCGTCCTGAGATGGAACGACTTGGGACGGGTGAGCTGTTCGTACCCCAGCGCCGACAGCGTACAGCCGCGCCCGGTATCCTTCACCCCGGTCCAGGCGAGCGCCGGGTCCAGATAGTCGCAGCGATTCATGAAGACTGTGCCGGTTTCGATCTGCTGACCCAAGCGAAGAGCAGCGTCTTCATCGGTTGTCCAGACCGAGGCGGTCAGCCCATAGGGGCTGTCATTCATCAGGCGGATGGCTTCCGCCTCGTTGGCCACTTTCATGATGCCGACCACCGGGCCGAAGCTCTCTTCGACCATCATGCTCATGGTATGGTCCACGTCCACCAACACCTGGGGCGCGAGGTAGGGCGTCCCAGGCTGAGACCGGTCAAATCTCTTCTCGTCAATCAAGGCCCGCGCCCCGGCGTTCACCGCTTGCGCGATCTGCTCCCGCACAAAGGTCGCGGCCCGCGTCGTCACCATCGGCCCCAGGGTCGTTTCGGGCTGAGTGGGATCGCCCAGAATGTATTGATTCGTCAGGTCTACAAACCCTTCGACGAAGGCGTCAAAGATGGCGCTGTCCACGTAGATACGCTCGATCCCGCAGCACGACTGGCCCGAATTGAAGAAGCTCCCGTCCACCAGGTTTTCGACCGCGTGGGCGAGATTGACATCGGCGCGGACATAGGCCGGGTCTTTTCCGCCCAGTTCCAGGCCAGTCCCGATGAAGCGCGCGCTGGCGGCCTGCTGGACCGCGTGACCCCCGGAGACCGAGCCGGTAAACGCGACGAAATCCACGTCCTGGTGGCCGATCATGCTCGCAATGCCTTCATGGGTGGCGTGCACATACTGGAAGACGCCCTTCGGGAAGCCCGCAGCGACGCTCGCCTGTGCGATGCGTTCCGCACACAGCGGGGTCTGGTGGGAGTGTTTGAGGACGACCGTGTTACCGGCCAGCAGCGCCGGAACAATCGAGTTCACCGCCGTCAGATAGGGGTAATTCCAGGGAGCCAGGACCAGCACGACGCCTACCGGGTCGCGGCGGATGAACCGTGTGAAGCCGGCCAGCGGCTCCACCTGGACATCGGCCAGGGCTTTGTCGGCGATGCGGATCATATGCCGCGCGCGCTCCTCAAAGCGCAGCACTTCCAGCGGGGAATAGCGAATGGGACGCCCCATCTGCCAGGTGATCTCTTCGGCGATCCCGTCCTTCTGTGCGACAAATGCGTCCACCATCTGGCTGCACAGGCGGGCGCGTTCCGCCAGCGGGAGCGCGCGCCATTCGGCCTGGGCCTGCCGCGCCAACGCCAGAATCGCGTTGATCTCGCTCTCCGTCACCGTCTCGCGCTCAACATAAACACGACCATCTACAGGGGAAATAGTTTGAAACATGGTGCTCTCCGGGTCTGTTCTGAGAAAAAGGCCTCTGCCCATCGCTGCGATAGGCTATTGTGCTGAGCGATGCTGCTTAACTATACATCCTCATGACCGTCCAGGGAAGTCGAATCGCGGCGCTGAATTCGCGAACGAGGTGTCACAGGCCCGTCACTTCCCCGCTTCACCCCTGGCGATTCTGTTGACGAGCGAAGCGCGCCGGTTTCGCGGGGGCGCTGCTCTGCCGCATCCCGCAGGGGCGTATGGCCATACGCCCCTGCGAAAGCATTTCGCCACCAGTCTTCCCTCGTGGGACAGGGGCCAGGGATGGAGAGACGAGCCAGGTCAGCCTTCCGCCCTGGCAGGCCAGGGAAGGGTGGACGGTTGGCCGGCTCGCCCTACTTGGCCCCTCGATACTCGTGGGGAACCGGGTCGGCGCCGTCCCACACGATGCGCCGGAAATGGTTCGGGTCGGTGTTGCCCTCGGAATTGACCAGCAGAATCTGCGAGGTGCGGTCGAGCTGGAGTTTCTCGCGCAGCTCGGCCAGCTCCGGGCGCTCCATGATGAACATGAGCGCGCCGAGCGTCACCGCGCCAGACTCGCCCGATACGATGAACGGATCGCCGCTCAGCGGCACGCCATAGACGCGCATCCCCTTGGCGGCGACGTAGTCCGGGCAGCTCAGGAAGACATCCGCGCAGTCCCACAACACCTTCCAGGCCACCGGGCTGGGATCGCCGCAGGCCAGGCCGGCCATGATCGTATCCAGGTCGCCGGCGAAGCTGTGCGGCTGCCCATCGCCGATCTCGACGGAGCGGTAGAGGCAGGCGGCTTTGTCCGGCTCGACCACGACGGACAACGGGTCATTTTCGCCGAACAACTGGTGGTAGAAACCGATCACCGAGGCGGCCAGCGCGCCCACGCCCGCCTGCACGAAGAGGTGCGTCGGCTTGACGATGCCCTGCCCGGCAAGCTGCTCCTGCGTCTCGCTGAGCATGGTCGAGTAGCCCTGCATCACCCAGCGCGGGATGTCCTCGTAGCCTTCCCAGGACGTGTCGGAGATGACCTGCCAGCCGTTGGCCTGCGCGTCGGCGTTGGCCTGGAGCACAGCGTCATCATAGGTGCCGTCCACAATGCGCACTTCGGCCCCGCAACTGGCGATGGAGTCGATGCGCGCCTGGCTGGTGAACTTGTGGACGTAGATCACCGAGCGAAAGTGCATGGCGCTGGCGGCCCAGGCCACGCCGCGCCCGTGATTGCCATCCGTCGCAGCGGCGAAGGTGATGTCGCCCAGCTTGCGCCGCACGTCGTCCGAAGTCAGCTCGGCGAAGGGAATCTCCTGCTCTACGCCCAGCATGGACTTGACGACCTGATAGATGGCATACGAGCCGCCCAGAATCTTGAACGAGCGGAGGGCCAGGCGCTGCGATTCGTCCTTGACCCAGATGCCGCCCAGCCCCAGCATAGCCGCCAGGGTGGGCAGGCCCTTCAGCGGGCTGATCTTGTAGCCGGGCAACTGGCGGTGAAAGCTGCGCACCTGCCGCGAAATGCCGGGCGGGAACATCGCGCTCACCGTCTCGCTGAGCCTGACCGCATGGGCGCGCGGATTGGCGCGCCATTTCACAGGAAACGCGCTTGTCACTTCTGTTTTCTTCCTCCACCAGATTCGCCTCTCCGGCCCCGGAGAGCGCGTCCTTATGCCGAAAAAACAGACAGCGGGGGATGCACTCGCTCAACGACCGTCGCTGCCGGGTGTCTCACCTGCCGTCGTGTGGAACAGTGCGCCGACTATACCCTGTTTGCGCGATAAAAGCACCGTCGCGCCAGGGCGGAGGGGTCCACGAACGGGTTGTCAGGCAGTGGTCGAAGGCCCCCATCCCCTAGCCCCTTCCCCCAGCAAAGCTAAGGGAAGGGGTGAGCGGCCTGCCAGGTCGTCCCCCCTCTGGCTCGGCTGGAGGGGAGATTGAGAGACCCTTTGAGAAGCTGTTTCCCCCCACCCCCAAACCCCTCCCCCACAAGGAGGGAGGGGCTTAAGGCCGGCGCGCTTCTCCCTTCCCTCCTCGTGGGGGAAGGGCGGGGATGGAGGGACAAAGGCAGGCGCGCGACTTCCTCAGGCGCCGCCGCTTCTCTACGCGCGGCTGTCGCTTGCTCTACGCCTGGCACGCTGTTACTGTGCGGCCCCTTGAGTCACAAAGAAACTTGCCGTACACTGAGTTCATCAAGACGTGCACGCCCATTATGGGCACAATGAGGGAGTGGGACAATGAAACGCCTGTATCGTATTCTGAGCATAGCGCTGGTCGTCGCGGTGTTGGGGGGAAGTTTCGGCCTGGCCGCCACTGCTTCCGCGCAGGCGCCGACGGCCACTGTCAACACCGGCGCACTGAACATCCGTAGCGGCCCCGGAATCGGCTACGGCGTGGTGTTCTCGGTCTATCGGGGCGTGGCCATGACGCTCCTGGCCCGCAATGCGGATGCTTCGTGGGTGCGCATCAGCCTGGATAATGGCATCCAGGGCTGGGTCAACAGCGGCTATATCGCCACGAGCTACCCGCTCTACAATCTGCCGGTGGACGGTTCAGGCGGCCCGGTGACCGCGATCATGGGCACTGTCACATCCTGGGCGCTCAACGTGCGCACGGGGCCGGGGATCGGCTACGCGCGGATCACGGCCATCGCCAACGGCACGTCCTGGACGCTGCTCGCCCGCAGTGCCGACTCGGCATGGGTGAAGCTCCTGCTGTCCAATGGCGGCACCGGCTGGGTCAACGTGAACTATCTGCGGCTGTCGGGGCCGGTCTCTTCGCTGCCGGTCGAGGGGGTCGTCGTGCCGCCGCCGGTCACCCCGCCCCCGCCCACCTATCGCACGCACGTTGTCCAGGCCGGGGAGAACCTCTTCCGCATTGCCCTGCGCTATGGCGTGAGCATGTGGGATATCGCCAGCCTGAACAACATCCACAATCTGCGCCTGATCTACGCCGGACAGGTGCTGCTCATCCCGTGACGACTCCGGCACTCCGCGCCCCCTGACAGCTTGTCGCTGCCAGGGGGCTTTTTTGTCCCCGATGCGCTTCGGGGTAAACTCCGCGACCGTTGTTCCGCGCCTCGCCGCATCCGCTTCAGAGGAACTGATGAGCGACGTCCTCATTCTGGTACCCGTCGCGCTGGTCGTCGGCGTAGTGGCGGGCGGCCTGGGGCCGATGCCCAACGCCCTGATCGTCCCACTGCTGAGCACGACCATGCCCGTCACCGAGGCGGTCGGGATCACGCTGCCGCTGTTCATCGTCGGCGACTGGTTCGCGCTGCCCGTGTACTGGCGCAGATGGGACGGGCCTGCCCTGCGCCTGATGCTGCCAGCAGCAGTGGTGGGCGTGGCCATGGGGGCCGCCTTGCTGACCACGCTGCCCAATGATGTGCTGCGACATCTCCTCGGCTTTTTCACGCTGGTCGTCGCCGCCTACAAGCTGGGCAGCGACTCGCTGACTGTCCTGGCCTATCGCTCGCGGCGCTGGCATGGCTGGCTGGCCGGCTGGGGGTCGGGCTTCGGCTCGGCGCTGGCCAGCGTGGGTGCGCCGCCGATCACCGCCTACCTGCTGCTACGACGCACCGCGCCGACCACGTTCGTCGCCACGACTATCGCCTTCTTCCTGGTCGTCAATCTGCTCAAGCTGCCGATCTTCGTGGCGACAGAGGTCACGGACGGGCCGCGCTTGCTGCGCGCGCTGTGGGTGTTGCCGCTGATTCCGGTGGGCGTCTGGCTGGGCAAGGAGCTGTTGCGGCGCATTGACCAGAAGAAGTTCGAACGGCTGATGCTGGTGCTGCTGGTCCTGACGGGCGTCTCGCTGCTGGTGCGGTGAAGCGGTCAGTGATCGGCGATCAGCTAGCAGCCATCAGCGATCAGTGCCCGGCAGGTGACCGGGCACAGCAGAAACCAACCACCAATTACCAACCACCCTCTCAATACTTCCGCAGATAGCCCAGCCCTTCATCGTGCTCGCCGTCGAGCACAATTTCCAGGTGACGGCCGTCCGTCTCCGCTGGCACGTCAATCACGCGGATTACGTCGCTCAGGTCCGCGTCGTCGGGCAGCAAGTCCGGGAGCAGGTTCTGGGCGGAGCCGAAGAAATCCCAGTTGTAGATCGCGCTGGGATCATTGGGGAAGAGCGCCAGCGGGAAGATCTCCGCTTCGACCAGGTCCTGGAAGAAATGGGTGCCATAGGCCATCTCCGGCGCGGCGTTGCTGTCGGAATAGGCCACTTCGATTAGCGCGCGGCTGTTGTAGATGTCGGCGTAGGATACCTTGACGCCCAGATTGAGGTCCGAAGTTCCCCAGCGACCCGGCCCGATCAGCACGAATCGCTCGCTGTGCAGGCGCTCGTTGATGCGCCCCACCGTGCGCCCCACTTGCAGGCGTCGCTCCACGCTGGGAATCTCCTGGTAAACCAGGGGGTCCACATAGACGATGTAGCGCACGCGCTCGACCAGCCCCTGCGGAATCTGCTGTCGGGCGGAGAACAGAATATCGGACGCGGGCACGTCGCTGGGGATGCGGATGGCTGCCCCGGTGCGCCGCTCGCTGAGCGGACGGCATTGCAGCAGCGAGAGGCGATATTCCGGGCGCGGCCAGGAGCGGGTGACTTCGACGGCGAACTCGATATCCACCGGATGCTGGTAGTGTGTCTCCAGGAAGGCGAGCAGGCGGCGCAGGGCGCTGGTGAAGGTGGCATCGCGCGCCAGCCCATCGAAGGTGAAGACCAGCCGCGCTGAGTCCAGGCTGCCGGGCCTGGAGATGAAGGGCTGCAAGTCCTGCCCATCGTCGAGTGCCGCCGCCAGGCGCAGGGCAGGGAAGTCGGGGCCGATCACGCTGCCGATGGGCAGCGTTTCGAAAGAGTTCTCTTCCAGGTTGAGCACATCAATCAGGTGTTGCGAGTAGTGACGGAGCTGCTCGACGCGCGTCTCCGGGCGCAGATGGGGATGGGACAGGGCGATCATGCGCGCGTAGTCGTTGTCGGTGCGTTCGACGGCGCGCGTGCCCAGCCCGCACACCAGGCGCAGCAGGCCGTCTTCGCGGCGAATCTTGGCCGACCAGCGGAACGGATTGCGGCTGAAGCCCACCCCGGCGATCATCGGGAAGTAGTAGGGTCCCCAGCGCTGCCCCTCGACCTTCTGGATGAGGATCGCCATGCGCTCGTCGAAGTCCACCAGACCCATGCGCTGGCGATAGATCAGCGCGTCGGGGCTGAACGTGCTGGCGTAAATCTTGAGGATCGCGTCTTTGGCGGCGCGGAAATTTTCCTCTGGCGTGCCGCAGTTGGGCAGGAAGAAGCTGTCGTACTTGCCGGCGAACGACGTGGCGAAGCTGTCTTCGAGCAGGCTCGACGAGCGGAAGATGAGCGGCGCCGGGCCGATGTGCTCCATCAGCGCGCGCAGTTCTTCGGCGATGTTCGGCGGCAGATCGGCCTGGCGGTAACGCTCGGAGATCATCGGGTAGTCGTTGACGATCTCCTCGCGGGACTTGTACTTCTGGTTCATCATCCCGTGGAAGTCGTTGTAGGCGTGTACGTCGTAGAACACGTCCGCGCCGACGTAGTAGGAGTCCGGGATGGTGATCCGGTCGGGGTCCAGCCCGGTCGAAGCGCCCGCGTGCTGCAACAGCTTCCAGGCCAGTTGCATCCCGGCGGCCTTGCCCCCGATCTTGCCGCGCCCGATGCGCCGCGCGCGGATGTCCTTGAGGTCCTGGATGGTGAAGACCTCTTTGGCCAGGCGCACGAAAGCCAGGTGATCGCTGATCATGCCCTTGATCAGCACGACGATGATCTCGCGCAGATGGTGCTGAATCTGGGCGCGCTCGTCCGGGGGCAGGCTCTCGTAGCGCTTGCCTTCCGAGAAGAGCAGATCCCAGGGGGCGATCTCCGGGTTGAACGTGAGGCGCACTTCGCGATCCGGCTCGCGCTGATGCAGCGCGTCGGCCAGAATCCCCTCGAACAGCTCGTAGGGCAGGTTGTAGGCGAAGTAGAAGTCCGTCAGGTGAGCGCGAATGTAGCGCACGCGCTTGTCCCAGTCCGCCGGCGATTCCTCGAAGAGCGGATCGCTGAGTCCCTCGCGCTTCTGTGATTCGATGGCCTTGTGGTGCACTTCGCGCTCGAAGTCGGCCTCGCTGACGATGCCGCGCCCGAACAATTCCTCGCGCATCCGCTGACGGATTTTGCGGCTGAGCACAGGGTACTGCGAGATGACAAGGTAGAGCTGGAGTACCTTGGGCAACTGCGGGTTGTCCGAGAAGGAGCTGGTTTCTTCGAACATGGTCCCCCCAGGTGGGGCAACTGGGCGTGCGATCGCCCCACTTTTTAGCAGGTCTGGGGCGAAAACACAAGACGTGCGCGGATGGAGTCTGCGAACGAGTTGCCGGGCAATTGCCAGAGCATCCCTGTCTCCCGGCTCCTTCTCCCGCGCTAGTTTCGCAGGGGCGCTGCTCTGCTGCGGCCTCGCAGGGGCCTATTGCAATACGCCCCTATGGGTATTTCGCCAACCGTATCCCTTGAGGGAGAAAGGCCGGGGACAACAGCAACCCCTGCCGGCGTGGACTGGCTCCCTTTTGCCGTCGCAAGATGCGGTATAATGGCAGGTCACGAGCCGAACGTACCCGCATCTGGAGAGCGTGTGACCGCAGCCCTGGCCGCAGACCTGGAACAGACCATCCTGGCCCATCGCCCGCTGGACGCCGACGTGCCCTGGGCGGGCGAGATCGTCTTCCCCTATTACGCCGGGCTGTCCATTCGCAACCTGGCCCACACCGTCGTCCGGCTGATTGGCGGGACGGCGGCCAATGGGCGGCTGGGCCAGTCGCCGCTGGATGCGCGGCTGTGGACGCCGCTGGACGACCGGGTGCGGCGTGCGGTGCTGTTCATCACCGATGGCCTGGGCTGGCGGCTGCTGCAGGAGATCATGGCCGAGGACGCGGCGGTCGCCCAGACGGTGGCCGACCTGGTGGGCGAGGGCACGCTGACCCCGCTGACCTCTATCGCGCCCAGCACGACCGCCGCCGCGCTGCCCGCGATCTGGAGCGGGGCGGGGCCGGCGGCGACCGGCATGGTTGGCACGCGGCTGCTGCTGCGCGAGTTCGGCGTGCTGGCCAGCCTGCTGCATTTCCGCCCGCTGTCCGGCAGGCATCGCAGCGAAGTGCTGGAAGAGTGGGGGCTGGATTTTGAGACATTCCTGCCGATTGAGACGGTATCCGAGGTGCTCGACGCGCGGGCCATCCCAACCTACGCGCTGCTGCAGAAGGACCTGTACGGCAGCGGGCTGTCGCGGGTGATGCATCGCGGCGTCAAGCGGGCGGTGCGCCATTACGGGTACACCGACCTGTGGATCGAGCTGCGCAACCTGCTGCACGCCACGCGCCGCAATCGCTGCTTCATCAGCGTGTACTGGGGAGCGGTAGATGGCGTGTCGCACCTCTTCGGCACTGTGACCGAGCAGGCCATCGCCGAGGCGCGCAGCCAACTGCGCGATCTGCGCGACGTGCTGCTGGGGCCGGGCGTGGGCGACCGCCGCACGCTGTTCATGCTGGTCGCCGATCACGGCCATTCGCCGGTGCGCGAGCGCATTGATCTGAGCGCGCATCCCCCTCTGGCCGAAGCGTTGCGCTGCGGGCCGGGCGGCGAGGGGCGCTTCGCGTACCTGTACCTGCGCCACGATTACCGGGCGAGTGTGCGCGACTATGTGCGCGAACATCTGGGGGATCGCCTGGCGACCTTCGACCCGGCGGAAGCGCTGCGAGCGGGCCTCTTCGGCCCGGAAGCGCCGCACACCGAGACCGGCCCGCGCCTGGGCGACCTGACTCTGGTCGCCCGCGAGGGGGTGGTGATTCAAGAGGGGCCGCGCGCTGGCTTTGTGTCGGCCAGCCGGCATGGGGGGCTGTCGGCGCGCGAGATGTTGGTGCCGCTGGTCATGCGCATGATGTGAGCAGCGGGGGGGGGTAGTTGTCAGTGATCGGCGCTTGGCTAGCGGTCAACGATCTGTTGGTTGGTGATCGGTTGTCAGTTCTCGGCGATCAGTCAGAGCGCCGCGCCTGTAGCGCCAGCCGACCACTGATGGCCGAATAACTGATGACTGACAACTGACAACTAATCACCGGCAAAGGAACATGTATGCAAAAGTTCTTCAAGCGGCTACTGGGCGAGACGGGGGCACCGGCCCGCTCTGTGCTTAACCCGGCGCAGCAGGAGATCAACGCGCTGCTAGAAACAGGGGCGACGGCCTATGAGCAGGGCTTCAACGACACGGCGCTGGAGATCTATCAGCGCGGGCTGACGCTGGCCCGCACTGCCGGCGAGCAGGCCAGCGTGGAGCATTTTCTGAGCGGGATCGCGTCCGTGTATGTGGATCGGCGCGACTTCGACGCGGCGCGCCCCGTCCTCGACGAAGCGCTGCAGATCGCCCGCGAGCAGGGCGATCCGCGCACTCTGGCCCGCTGCCTGAACAACCTCGGCTCGTTCTTCGCCGCGCAGGAACAGTGGAGCGTCGCCCAGACGTACCACCAGCAGGCGCTCGACGAAGCGCATCGCGCCAATCACCCCGAAGGTATCGCGCTGACGCTGGAAAACCTGGCGCAGGATTACCTGGCGCAGGACAACCCCAGCTATGCGCAGCATTTGTCGAAAGAAGCCGTCGCCATCGCCCAGGCGGGCGGACTGAGGCGGATCGCGCCGCGCGTGGTGGGGCTGCTGGCCGAGGCGACGCTGGCCGTCGGCGAGCGGGCCAACGCGCAGAAGCTCTTGCAACAGGCCGTGTACCTGGCGCACCAGGCGGGCCAGGAAGGGCAGGAATTGCGCTGGCTGCAAGTGCTGGCGCGCGTGGAGCTGGGCAGTGGCGATTTCGCCCAGGCGATCACACATCTGCAGGCTGCCGAAAACCTGGCGCTGCGCCTGGGCAACCAGCCGGTCGAGTTCTTCATGAACAGCGCGCTCGACCTCACCGCCGCCTACCAGCGCAGCGGCAATAGCGCCCAGGCCGAGGAGTACGCCACGCGGGCGCTGGCCCAGGCGCGCAGCACGGGCAACGCCGCCCACGAAGCGATGGCCCTCACCCGGTTGGGCATGGCGGCGCACGGGATGGGCGATTTCGCCCGCGCGCGGAGCTTCCTGGACGAAGCGCTCGCCTTCTACGACGATGGCCGCCTGGACGATCGCGACGAGCATCTGCAAATTCTGCTCACGCTGGGCACATCAGCCATGCGCCTGGGCGATCAGGGGCGGGCGATGGGCTATGTGCAGCGCGCCCTGAGCTTCGCCGGGGAAGACGTCGAGCCGAATCGCCGGGCCGAAGCTTATCACCTGCTGGGCAGCCTGGCCAATCAGCGCGGCGACCGTAGCGCGGCATTGGAGCATTGGGGCGAGGCGCTGCGCCTGCTGGAGAACGGCCAGGGCACCGCGCACCACGCTCAGATCGCCCGGCTGCGCTGCGACGTGGCCCAGGCGCGCCGCGAGTTCGGCGACCTGAAGGGGGCGCTGGACGAGTACGAGAAGGCGCTCGTGCTGCTCAACCACATCACGCACCCGCCGACGCGCGGGCTGGTGCTGGCGAACGCGGCCACGCTCTACACCGAGCTGGGCGACGTGGATACGGCGCACGCCTTCTACGACGAGGCGATAAGTATCGCTCAGGCTTCGGGCGACCGGCGGGCGGAAAGCCTGCGCCTGGGCAATCTCGGCTGGTTCTGCTCGCTGACAGGCCGCCCGCAGGCAGCAGTTGAGCGGCTGGAGCGGGCGCTGGCCCTCAGCCGCGAGCTGGACGACACGCTGATGATCGCCGTGCAGACCAACAACCTGGCCCGCACCTACTACTTTCTGGAAGATTACAGCACCGCCCGCACGCTGTTCAAGCAGGCGACGGCGGCGGCGACCGCGCTGGGCCACGTGCGCTGGCTGGCCCTGTTCCAGGCGGACATGGCCGAGACGCTCATCGCGCTCAATCAGCCCGACGAGGCGCGGGCGCTGCTCGAAGCGGCGGTGACGGGCAGCGAGCAGACCGGCGACCTGGAGACGAATTGCCGGGCGAAGGCGCGGCTGGCCGGGCTGTACGTGCGCCTGGGGCGGGTGGATGAGGCGGTCGCCCTGGCTTCCGCCGCCGAGAGCCAGGCGCGCAAGATGTTCTACCAGCGCGGCATGGCCGAAGCCGCCCTCGCGCTGGGCGACGCGGCCCGCGCCAGCGATGACGCGGCCCTCGCGCGCAAGCATCACGCCGAAGCGCACCGCCTGTACACGATCCTGCATTCACCGCTGGCCGAGCGCCTGGCCGGGTATCTGCCGGGCGAGGGCTGACGGGCGGCTGCCCATATTCCCTGGAGGCGAAAAACACGGCACGCGCTCAGGCGTGCCGTGTGTTGTGTTGAGGGGAAATGTGGGCGGCGCGAGTCCACGCGGCCTTGCAAGCGCCCTTCGCTTCACCGTCAGCCGGCGGCAGGGGCTTCAGTCGCCTGGACGGTGAAGCGAGCAATCTTCTTCATGTCATTGTCCACATAGACTTCCACCTGCCACTCGCCCTCTGCCCAGAAGACAGCGCCCTGCGCTTCCCAGTCCAGGCCGAGCACCACGTCGGTGACCGTCTCGCCCGCTTCGAGCGGGTCGGTGACATAGACTTCGCCCCCCGGCCCGGTGAAGGTGGCCGACACGATCAGCTCGCGGTTGTGCGCGTTGAGCCGGACGACCACGTTCAGGTCGTCGTCGCCGCGAAAGATGGTCGTCCTGACCAGATCATCGGGCGTGGAGCCGTCGCCGGAAGCGGTGTACACATCGCGCACGAGCGCGCTGCTGCAGGCGGTCAGCAGGGCGACGAGGGCGATGGCCCCCACGAACAGGGGCAGTCGAGCGAGGTAGCGGTTCATGCGCAGCATCCTTCCTGGTGCGAGCGTCTTGCCGCGCGGCGAGGCGCGGGATCGCGTGTCTGTGCTGTCAGCAGTACACGCGCTGGTGCGCATTTCATCATACCGTAATTCGGGCGGGCGCGATACTTATGGTTGGGGCGGGGTGTGCACTGGCGTGCGCTCTCTGCTTCGCCTATACTGGGCGCATGGGGTTGGTCCTCGCACGACGGATGGGGTGACGCACGATGGGCATGAACAATCTGACCGGCCAGACGCTGGGCCAGTACGAGCTGCGCGAATTGCTGGGTGTGGGCGGCATGGGCGCGGTGTATCGCGCTTACCAGCACAGTCTGCAACGCACAGTTGCGGTGAAAGTGCTCAAGCCGGAGCTGACCAGCGACCCCGGCTATATCGAGCGTTTCACGCGCGAGGCGCGCACCTCGGCGGCGCTTGAACATCCGCACATCGTCCACGTCTACGACTACGGCACGCAGCAAGACGTCAGCTATCTGGTGATGCAGTTGCTGACCGGCGGCTCGCTGAGTGAGCGCCTTGCTGCGCGGGCGAGCACGGAGCGTCCTTTGCCCTCGCTGGGGGAGATTGCGGACCTGCTGCGCCAGATGAGCAGTGCGCTGGACTACGCGCACAGCCAGGGTGTGATTCACCGCGACATCAAGCCCAGCAACGTCATGTTCGACAATCACGGCAACGCCTACCTGGTGGATTTCGGCATTGCCAAGCTGCTGGAAGCGACCGCCACCGGCCTGACGGGCGCGGGCGCGGTAGTGGGCACCTTCGGCTACATGGCCCCGGAGCAGTGGCGCAACGCCCCCCTGACGCCTGCGACCGACCAGTACGCGCTGGGCGTGCTGGCCTATTCGCTGGTTACGGGGCGGATGCCCTTTGAAGCGCCGACGCCGGCGGGGGTGATGCACAAGCACCTGAGCGAGCAGCCCACGCCGCCGCGCGTGCATCGCGCTGACGCGCCGGACGCGCTGACGCCGGTTATCGAGCGGGCGCTGGCCAAAGACGGTGCGGATCGTTTTCCGGCGTGCACGGCCTTTGCCCAGGCCTTCGACGGGGCGATTCGCGGCAACACGGGGGAGCGGACGGCGTTTTTCACCGCGCCAGTGCTGCGCAAGCCGGCGCAGCCGCCCGCGTACACGCCCAGCCCCAACGCGCCTGTGACGGTGGCGCGCCCGCTGCACAAGACGCCGGCGGTGTGGGCGATGGGGGTGATCATCGCGGTCATGGCGGCGGTGATCGCCTTCCTGGTGCTGGGGCAGGGCGGGGAGAAGGGGGCGGGCGGCCTGGCGTCTGCCGAGCAAACGGGGACGGCGCTGGCCGCCTTGTCCGCGCCGACCGAGATGCCGACCGTGCCCGCCCTGGTGACGGCGACTCCGCTCGCGTCGGATACGCCCAGACCGACCGAGACATCGGAGCCGACGGCGACCGACACGCCGCCGCCGACGAACACGGTGATTCCCGTGCCGACAGATACGCCACAACCTACCATGACGGACATTCCACAGCCAACGGCCACGCTGACGGCGGCGGCGGGGTTGATCGTCCAGCCTTCGGCGACGCGCACGCCCACCCTGACGCTGACGCCCAGCGCCACGCGCACGCCTACCCTGACGCTGACACCCTCAATAACGCCTACGCCAACCGCCACCGTTGACGCGCGCGAGATTGCCCGGCAGACGCGCAGCGCACTGCTGACCCAGACGGCGACGCAGTGGACGCTTACGCCGTCGCTAACGCCTACGCCGACGCTAACACCCACGCTAACGCTGACCTACACCGCGACGCCCAACCTGGAGGCGACGATCGCCTTCGAGCTGACGCAGCTTCATTACGAGGACGCCACCGCCACCGCGACGCTGTGGACGCCGACGCCCGCGCCGACGAGGACCAATACCGCGACGCCCACGCCTGTCCTCACGCCCACACCCCAGCCCATCACCAGCGCGAACGCAGAGCGGCTGGTGGAACTGCAACGCCTGGGGCGTGGCACGATTGAGCAGGTAGCCTGGTCGCCGGACGGGGAGACGCTGGCCCTGGCTGGCTCGCGGGGGGTGTGGCTGTACCGGGCGGACGATCTGCAGGCGGAGCCGCGCCTGCTGGAGGGGCACGAGAGTTATGTGAATAGCGTGGCCTGGTCGCCGGACGGGCGGCTGCTGGCGTCGGGGGGGAGGGACGGCGCGGTGCGGGTGTGGGAGGCGGCGACGGGGGCGCTGCTGCGGGTGCTGGATGGGCACACGGATTGGGTGCGGAGTGTGGCCTGGTCGCCGGACGGGCGGCTGCTGGCGTCGGGGAGCGATGACAGGACGGT
>Ga0226835_1000446_pt1 | contig 48086 bp, 37 predicted proteins | sample LAC_MetaG_1_FD_163627 | JGI IMG/M metagenome (GOLD analysis project Ga0226835, IMG submission 163627) | Anaerobic ammonium oxidizing microbial communities from anammox membrane bioreactor (MBR) in UC Berkley, California, United States -... | ecosystem: Engineered > Bioreactor > Anaerobic >...
GTCGGCACCTCGAGAAGCAGCTCGCTTCACACTTGATAGCCGCTTGCGCTCTCCACAAACCAGTCGCGCGTACCCTGCTGCTACCGATGGCCGCCTAGACCTGCCACCCTCTTCCCAATCCTCTAACACTCTAACCGCGTCGCACGGCTTTATCTCCGTGCTCTTACTGCTGCCTGCGCTTACTCCAAACGCTCGCCTCCGCCGGATTCGACACCACTTTTCACCTCGAAATCATTCCGGTACCCACCCCTATCGCCCCTTCCTGTCTGCGTCTTTTGGTTAGGTATGACCTCGAAAACCAGAGGACAGAGACGTCCATTATTCCTAGGGATTCAGACCACAGATACCGCACCGACTTCAGTGATATCGTTTGAGAAATCAAAAACCACCGAAAATTATTCCTCAAAAGATATCATGAGCCGATTTGATATCGTTTGAGAAATCAATTTGAGGGACCATTGACTCATGAATGCACCGGTCGGTCGCAGGAATTAGAAAAGATGGCAGGAGTCGGCAGTCCATCTCGAGTACTCGGCACAACCGTTCGATTGTACTCAATCGGCAATCAAGCATTCCTTGCTCAATCCTCGACACGATCGATTGAGTAACACGGGACCTCCGGGCTACCTCCCTCTGACTCATTTCAAGCATCTTTCTCCTTTTCGAGATCAGAACCCCGAATACCGATCGAACACTTCCGCCACCAGCCAAATGGCAGCATTCGGAGCAAGTCTGAAGACCGTGCTTCGCTACGGCCTGGTGCACTTTACCTGTTTCAACCCAGCGATTCATGCGCTCGCTCGAGTCACGGTAACTGAGGGGATTCAAGCTACCCTCCCAGAAGATACTTTCGTCGATGACCACCAGCTTCTCATGAATAGCCGGGCGTAGATTGACATGAACACCAATAGACTTCAGATTGGTTATGCCGAGATCGAGAGAATTGCATCTATCCATGTACTCGATTTCACTGCCAAAGCGAGAATCTATTGGGCGCACAAATGCGCAAACACGAACGCCTCTTTCCACGCAGTCGGAGAGAAGAGAGCGAAGAGAATTAATTCGTCGATTCGTCAAAAAAGGACTCTGAATCAGGATAAGAGACCGTGACTTCCTGAAGTCCTGGTCAAGTTGCGGATAAAAGCTCTTGTGATCGAATACTGCATGCATCCCTAATTCCTTCTCTACCGACTGCTGGAGTTCTTTATCAATCTAGCTCAGTTTCGCTCTGGTAAAAGGACTTGACGCCAGGATCTGAGAATAGCGGTCTTACGAGAAAAAGTTTTATGCTGTTATATAGTAGTACGCAAAAGAAGAAAGACGGCAGGGGAGCGAAGTTTGCTCCCCTGCCGCAGTCTCGTATGAGATTCCAGACGGTTTGAGATTCCAGACCGACATGCTTGCGCGGGTGGTCCGGGCAAACCACTTGCTTGTTATTTCCCGGTTCCCATGTAGGCTTCCAGGAGACCGCGCGGAGACGGGCTGGCGCTCAGGGTACCGAAAGTGTAGCCGTGCTGGGAGCCCAGACGCGAGCTGATGAAAGCTTGAGCCGAGGAAGGCTCCGCGAACTTGATCATCTGGCATGCTTGCAGGGCGAGACCGGTGCGCTCCACTAGACGGCGGGCGGTGAGCTGGGACTTCATGACCGCGGCTTCGCCACGGGCGAGGCTTGCCTGCATCTCTCGCAGGGCCTTCATGATGCTGGCAACATACCGGTCATAGGTCCGGTTCTTGCCCCGGGCGCTCTCGAGCTCGGTGCCGATGGCATCGAGGGTATCCGGCTCCTTGGCCAGAGCCCGGATGACATCCAGACAGATGACATTGCCCGAGCCTTCCCAGATTGAGTTTAGGGGGCTCTCGCGCAGCAGGCGAGGCATCATCGACTCTTCGACATAGCCGTTGCCGCCCAGACATTCGAGGGCCTCGGCGACGTGCATGGGAGCCCGCTTGCAGAGCCAGTACTTGCTGACGGCGCTGGCGATGCGTCGGAAAGACTCCTCGAAAGCGCTTTCGAAAGCGAGATCGTAGGAATGAGCCAGACGCATCATGAGCAGCTCCGCCGCCTGGGCTTCCAGGCTCAGGTCGGCAAGAACGTTGATCATCAGCGGCTGATCGACGAGCAGCTTGCCGAAGGCTTTGCGGTGGCGCGTATGGTGCACAGCCTGGACGGTGGCCTGCCGCATGAGCGCCGCCGAGCCGATGGCACAGTCGAGACGCGTGTGGTTGACCATCTCGATGATAGTGGGCACACCGCGACCTTCCGCACCCACCAGATAACCGGTGGTGCCACGGAATTCGACCTCCGAGCTGGCATTGGACTTATTGCCGAGCTTGTCCTTGAGCCGTTGCACTTGAAAGACGTTGCGGCTGCCGTCCGGCAGAAAGCGCGGCACTAAGAAGCAGGAGACCCCGCCCGTCGCCTGGGCGAGAACGAGGAAAGCATCCGACATGGGCGCCGAGCAGAACCACTTGTGACCGGTGAGCTCGTATGCCTGACCTGGTCCGCCGGAACCGACAGGCTCCGCCACGGTGCTGTTCGCTCGGACGTCTGAGCCACCCTGCTTCTCGGTCATTCCCATACCGAAGATGACACCGGGCTTGAGATTCGCCGGCATCAAACGACCTTCATAACCATTGCCGGCGATGAGGGGCTCCCACCTGGCGAAGAGGTCCGCCTGACGGCTGAGAGCCGGCACCACCGAATAGGTCATGGAAATCGGGCAGCAATGCCCGGCTTCGGTCTGGTATGCCATGAACATCATGGCCGCGCGAGCGACATGAGCTCCCGGTCCGGGACTGGCCCAGGGGAGATTGTGCACGCCGTACTCGCAGGAAAGCGTCATCAGTTTGTGATAAGCAGGATGGAACTCGACCTCGTCGATGCGATGACCGGTGCGGTCGTGGGTCTTGATCTGGGGAGGAAAGCGATTGGCTTGCTCAGCCCATTCGAGGACCTCGGCACTGCCGAGCCTGGCACCGAATGAAACGAGTCGATCATGGGCCCAGGAGGCGCCATAACGATGAACAGCCGCCACCAGCGTCGGGTCAGCGGTGAAAATGTTGGTGTCCACCAGAGGCGGCACCTGGTTGAGAACCTCATGAGTAGCGGCAAGCCCTTTACGGCTTTCGGTGGTGACAGTCATATGCGTACTCCACGATAGGTGGGCCCGGACTCCTGTTCGAATGAGTATACCGCCTCGCCTCTTGCGAAGATCGGGACACAGAAACAGTAGAGCCGAGGATGTTTTTGAGATCAGTCTTTTAAAGACTCGCTAGTTTGAATAAAGGAAGTTCCTGGATACCCTATTATCTGTTGATCTCTGATTCAAGAGCCACCACCGGCGAAGCATCCTTACGGTCCGGGATGAGCTCCTGTTACGCCTCAATCAGCTGATTCAGCTTGGCAACAAGCGGTCCGGCGGAGAACCAACCGGGCGAACTTAGCGCAAACCGAGCGAGGACGGCATATCCAGCGCAACAGTAGCGACATTACAAATAAAACTATATGAAGCTCAAACAAGCCATAAGAAGGGCCTCGAGCTACTTCTGTCAAGTTAGTTACAAAGGTAAAGAGATTAGGGATTCAAAGAGTAATCCTGTTACCGTGCCGATCTGTTTCAGATGTTTTCATCCTGAGTTCAAACAGGTCTAGAAGTACTGCCAATCCCGAAAAGAGCCTCCGCGATTCTTGTCCCCTGACAAGAATGGCTTTCTCGGCTTGATTCGGAGCAAGCAGTGCACTCCCAGCAGCCAACCACCGATGGATACCACATGACGAAATCGAAGACGAAAACCCCGTGCCGGAACTCCGCTCTTATCGCCTGGGTCGACCAGATGGCCGCCCTCACGAAGCCAGATCGGGTGCACTGGTGCGACGGCTCGCAGGCTGAATACGATCAGCTTCTCTCCGAGATGACCGCTGCCGGCACCCTCATCCCCCTCAACCACGCGAAACGCCCGGGCAGCTATCTGGCTCGCTCGGACGTGTCGGACGTCGCCCGGGTGGAAGAGCGCACTTTCATCTGCTCGGCGAACCGAGACGACGCCGGCCCGACCAACAACTGGCTCGCTCCGGAGGAGGCTCGCAAGACCCTCACCGGGCTTTTCGACGGCTCCATGCGCGGGCGCACGATGTATGTCATCCCCTTCAGCATGGGCCCTCTGGGCTCCAAAATTTCGCACATCGGCGTCGAGATCAGCGACTCCCCGTATGTGGTGGCAAGCATGCGAGTCATGACTCGCATGGGCAGCGCTGTTCTCGACGCGCTGGGCAAGAACGGGAAGTTCATACCCTGCATGCACTCGGTGGGCATGCCACTTGCCGACGGGCAGAAGGATGTCGCCTGGCCCTGCAACCCCGACACCAAGTACATCTGCCACTTCCCCGAGAGCCGCGAGATCTGGTCATACGGCTCCGGCTACGGCGGCAACGCGCTCCTGGGAAAGAAGTGCTTCGCTCTGCGCATCGCCTCCGCCATGGCCCGCGACGAGGGCTGGCTCGCGGAGCACATGCTCATCCTCGGTCTCGAGTCGCCGGAGGGCAAGAAGAAATACGTGGCAGCTGCGTTCCCGAGTGCCTGTGGCAAGACCAACCTGGCCATGCTGGTGCCGCCGGAGTCTCTTCCGGGCTGGAAGGTGACTACCATCGGCGATGACATCGCCTGGATCAAACCCGGCAGGGACGGCAAGCTCTACGCCATCAACCCCGAAGCGGGCTATTTCGGCGTCGCGCCAGGCACTTCGGCGAAGACCAACCCGAACGCCATCGCCGCGGTGAGCAAGAACTGCATTTTCACCAATGTGGCTCTCACCGATGACGGCGACGTCTGGTGGGAAGGCCTCACCGACGAGCCTCCGGCGAACCTCACCGACTGGCAGGGCAAACCCTGGACCCCTGGCTGCGGTCGCCCGGCTGCCCATCCCAATGCCCGCTTCACGGCGGCGGCGATCAACTGCCCGTCGCTGGACCCGGACTGGGACAACCCGAAAGGCGTGCCCATCTCGGCCTTCCTCTTCGGCGGTCGGCGTGCCACCACCATGCCCCTGGTGCTCGAGACTTTCAGCTGGACCCACGGCGTCTACATGGCATCCACCCTCGGCTCCGAGACCACCGCGGCTGCTGCCGGCAAGGTCGGCCAGGTTCGCCGGGACCCCATGGCCATGCTGCCCTTCTGCGGCTACAACATGGGCGACTATTTCGGGCACTGGCTCACCTTCGGGAAGTCGGTGACCACGCCGCCCATCTTCCTGGTCAACTGGTTCCGCCTCGATGAAGCGGGCAAGTTCCTCTGGCCGGGCTACGGCGACAACCTCCGGGTGCTCAAGTGGATCTTCCAGCGCACCGATGGTGTCGCCGCCGCTCGCACCACGCCCCTGGGCATGGTGCCCGGCAAGACCGACCTGGACGTGAGCGGCCTTGCTGCTCTCAAGTCCGGGGCTATCGACAGGCTTTTTGCCATCGACCGCGAAGAATGGCTCAAGGAGCTTGCCGATCAGGAAGCCTTCTTCGCTCGCCTGGGCGATCGTCTCCCTGACGAGCTCGCTGCCTTCCGCGCCTCCATGGCCCTGAGCTTCCAGGAGGTCTCGGCTTAAGCCAGTCCGGCAAGACGAGAGACTCAGCCTGCCTGCTGTATGACTGCGCAGGCAGGCTGAAACCAAAATCCGACCAGAGCGCTATTGCCTTTCGACCGGCTGTTCTTATCCAGGCAGCCGGTCGAATCTTTTTCCGGGGCAGCCGGTCGAATCTTTTTCCGGGCCCGTTGTTTATACTATAACGTTTAATAAAAAAAAAACGGAATGCGCCGAAAACGGTCCCGGGGAAGTTCCCGGGACCGCTGCAAACAGAAGGATGCTGCAAACAGAAGGATGCTGCAAACAGAAAGATAGGGCTCTTGATCGGTTCTCGAAGAAGCCTTCTTTCGTCCAGTTTCTTTACTTGGCTTGAACAGGCATGAGCAGATATTTGTACTGCTCGTCGTTCTGCCCCTTCAGTATCAGGGGCTTGAGGGAGCCGAGCATTTCGAGACGAAGCTCTTCGACGCTCAGACGCTGGAGCACATCCACCATGTATTTGACATTGACGGCCACATCGAGACCTTCGCCTTCGAAAGTGATGGCGAGCTCTTCCTGGGCGCGTCCCACGTCTGGTGTGTTGGCTGTGATCTGAAGATTCTCTTCTTCGAAATGAAGCTTGATCAGGTGGGTCCGGTCATCGGACATAACCGCCACACGATCGATGGCTTTCATGAGCTCTTCGCGATTGAAGACCGCGAGGAACTTGTAGTCCGTTGGGAAGAGGTCTTGATAGCGAGGATACTCCCCGCTGATCAGGCGGGTGGAGAGGAAATGGCTGTCGGTCTCGAAAACTATCTGACCATCGATCAGTCCGATACGCACTTCGCGGACCTCGGCGGTCTCGGTTTCGCCTTTGCCGGCGGCCTCCTGGGTCTCGAGCAGCTTGACGATCTCAGTGCAGGCTTTGGCCGGTATTATCGCCTTCAAGGAGCTGGGCTTCTCGAGAGTGGCTGTGCTTGCTGCGGTTTCGCGCTCTCTGTCGGCCTCGACGGCAGAAGCTGTGGGAGCCAGCACATTGAGCTCCTCCCGGCGGTGAGCCAGGCGGCTGCCATCGGTAGCGGTGCACTCGAAGATGCCCTTGTCGATCACGATATAGACGCCGCCGAGGATACTGGAAGCGTCATAGCTGGCTGCCGCGAAGGCTGTCTGGGAAATGGCTTTCTTGAGAATCGAGCAGGGCATGAGAAGGGCTTCTTCCGGTCGCTGCTCGGAAAGCCTCGGATAGTCTTCAGCAGACAGGCCGGCAAGACTGAACTTGGAACGCTTGCAGGTGACGGTGGTCTCGAAATTCTCGCTGTCGACCTGAAAGGACACCAGCTCATTCGGGAGCTTGGAGACGACTTCCAGGAGCTTTTTGCCAGGCAGGGTGATCGAGCCCTGAGTATATACAACAGCCGGTGTCTTGGTCTCGATGGTCAGGTCGAGATCCGTTGCTTGAAACTTGACTGTCGACTCGTCCACCGACTCGATAAGTACATTACTCAGGATAGGCTGGACAACCCGGGTTGCCAGGGCGCTTGTCACGTCTTTGAGAGCGCGAACCAGCGTGTCCTTCTGGACTGCAAAATGCATATGGCTTACCTCGCCGGAAAAAGAGTTTGAGAACGCTTATAAGGATACCGTTCTGAACCGCAAGTTTCCTTGGAGTACGTTTACTTAGTATTGCCTCCTAATTGAAAAATCTAAATAAATAGGAGTAGTAGGGCCGCGATTTTTCTGTAGGAAACCCGATCAATGGCAACAATATTCCGAATCGTCTTGTAGAAAAGCTGGAGATTATCTGTTTGTGCTCAAAGTGGGCTTCTGTCAGGATTTCGATTGAATGACAGAGGGCCGACAGTGAAAAAACAGATTCCGGACAGTTTTTCTACAGTGTCTCAATTGCTTATCTTCTGCCGGATTGAAGCGATCATCGCAACAAGCTTCTGGTCTTTCCCAAGCAGGTCCTTGATTCTGGAATGCGCATATAGAGCGGATGTATGCTTTCTATTTCCGAAGGCTTCCCCGATTCTCGGATAGCTTACGCCCAGATCCTCATGAGCGAGATACATGGCGATATGCCTGGGCAGGGTGAGGTCCTGGGAGCGCTTAGAGGACTTGAGCTCGGCGGGTTCCAGATTGTAGGAGGAGGCCACAGTGGCAATCAGGGACTCGATAGTGACCGGCTGACTGTCGCTCAGCGGCTTGGAAGGGGAGAGCATATGCTTGAGCATGGAGGGGTCGGTATCGCCGCCTGTCAGGCTCGAGTAGGCGTGTACCCGGATGAGAGCGCCTTCGAGCTCGCGGATATTGGTGGTGATCGAAGAGGCTATCTGATCGAGGATCATGTCGTCGATTGCAATCCCTTCGCTGGCGCATTTCTTCTTGAGAATCGCCAGCCTCGTCTCAACATCAGGTATCTGAATATCGGTAATCAGTCCCCACTCGAAACGGCTCTTCAAGCGCTCTTCCAGTCTCGATAGAGCTTTGGGCGGACGATCCGAGGAAATGATGATTTGCTTGTTGGCTTCTTTGAGAGCGTTGAAAGTGTAGAAAAACTCTTCCTGGGTGGATTCCTTGCCTTCGATGAACTGGATATCGTCGATGAGAAGAACGTCTAGCTGGCGATAGCGTTTACGGAACTCCACCATGCGATTCTCGCGTATCGAGTTCACCAGGTCGTTGGTGAAACGCTCGCAGCTCACATATTTGACCGCCAGGTGCGGAGAGTGTTTGAGGACCTCATTGCCTATGGCGTGCATGATATGGGTCTTGCCGAGACCGACACCCCCGTAGATGAATAAAGGGTTGTAAGCCTGTCCGGGCTTCATAGCTACTGCTGCAGCGGCGGAATGCGCGAAGCGATTATTGGAGCCGACCACGAAGGTATCGAAGGTGTATTTCGGATTGAGGTTGGCCCTGGCCACCAGATCCACCCGACCAACGGAGGGTTGGCCGAAGCCACCACTGCGAGCAGCGGCTCGCCTGCTTGCCTCGGCGGAGTAGGAAAGAGGAACTTCACCGACAGGAGCCTGGGGAGGCGGGGCACTGATACTTGATATGGTGCCGGTATAGACATCGTGAGTAAGGCTGTCGTCGACGGTAACCTTGATGCTAACAGGTTCTTGCAGGAGCTCGACAAGAGCCTGGACGATCGGCTCCCGGTACTGTCCGGTGATCATGCTCCCCATGAAATCGTTGCAAACACCGAAAACGACTTCGCCAGGACTCACCGAGACGATGGACAGGGGCGCTATCCAGCTGTGATAGACCGGTGCCTTCAAGCGCTTGCCGAGGAGGCACTTCAAGTCCTCGAGCAGATCGGAGTTCGATTTCACCAGGCGGATGTCGTTATTGGTTGGCATTGTTGGCATCGATGAGATGAATCCTCGTTAAGAAGATTGGCTGTGAGTGACTAGAGACGGAGCGGTCTTCAGGGACGGTATATCGACTGGATGTGCCGTCCCTGTTGAGCCCGACTGATGGACGACACAAGTCAGCCCGCGCCAGAGATAATTTGCGCAGACCGTGGAGTCGTCTCTATATTCGTAAATTTTTAGCCGCAGCCCTAGGCTGGCCGACCGTAAATTGCTTTCTGGATGATAGCATAGCTGTTCATCTCAAGAACACGCCAACATTTTTTATGTTGGCAGGCCAGGAGTATCGCTTCATGAAGAGGACTCTCAGAGGCTCGACTCGCAAAGCCAAGAAAAATGGCGGCTTCCTTTCGAGAATGGCTACTAAAGCCGGTCGCAAGACCATCAGAAGAAGACGCCAGAAAGGTCGCTATCGTCTGGCGGTCTAGTGGTCGACATCATTGTTGCCACAGACCGAAAGACTAAGGCGAGCGAGCGCATTCCAGCGAGCATATCAGGAGCGGCGGGTGATAAGCTCGCCGCAATTGAGTTTGTATGTGATTCCCAGACAGGGCCACGCCGGCCGGCAGAGCGGCGACTGGAGGCCCCTGACCGGATTTGTCGTAAGCAAGAAAGTATCCAAGAGCGCTTGCAAGCGAAACCGGCTCAAGAGGCAGGTCAGGGAAGCCTATCGCCATCTGCGGGAGCAGGTCTACTCAGGCAGGAAAGCGCATTATCGCCTTAATCAATGGTATATCCTGGTTTTCACCATTCACAGCCAGGCTCTCAGCAGCACCTACGATCAGATTGCAAAGGCGGTTGAGAGCTGTTTAATTCGGGCTGATAAGCGCTTCGGCAGATCTCCTTCCGAAAAGGAGACTGTGAAGAAAAGGCCGAAAGATGATCACGATGTTAACAGAAGGGCTTCCCTGCCAAGAGAGATGGATAATGAGCAGGTGTGATCGCGCTCAAATCAGGTGTTTTAGATAGATCAATGCGATTCAGCCCGACCAGCGTCAGCAAAGGAATCTCGACCATCCTCATCCGGGGCTGGCAGGCGACCAGGATCTTGAGAAGGCCGTCATGCAGGTTTTATCCATCCTGTTCAGAATATACGCTAGGTTGCATCCTGCGCCACGGCTTGGTCAGGGGAGTTCTTCTGGGCGGCTGGCGCGTTCTCAGGTGCAATCCCTGGAATCTTGGCGGAATCGATGAGGTCCCGGAGGCTTCGAGCTTCGTCAGCCTGTTCCGAAAAAGTGCTTCAACGAGGTAGCCCGTGGACCTGACCTATTCATTCATGATCCCGATTCTCGAGTACTTCGAGCAGTTGACCGATAGTTATGGCTGGGCGCTCGTGAGTCTAACCATCCTGGTCAGGATCTTGCTCTGGCCTCTGGTGGCCAAGCAGACCGAGAGCATGCAGAGGATGAGCCAGCTCTCGCCTATGATGAAGAAGCTCAAGGAGCGGTACGAGAAAGACCCGGAGCTCTACCAGCGCAAGACCATGGAATTCATGATGAAAAATCGCGTGAATCCCATGTCCAGTTGTTTGCCCCTGCTCATTCAGTTGCCGATTTTCATTGCTCTGTTTGCTACCTTTTCCGGTCCGCCTTTCGGGGACAAGCCTGTGGACGCTCATGTGAAAGTGGTCAAAGAGGCCGCCGCTTCCCGGGAAGTGACCAAGGAGACATCAGGAAGCGCTATTCCGTATGTGGGTGGCGATGGAAAAGTAGCGAAAGTGGCTATTTTCCCCGGCGATCTTAAAGTACCGATGGGTGATTCGGTGGAGTTCGGCGGTCGGGCCGTTGAAGGCGAGCTCTCGGATGATTTCAAGCCGAGCTGGGAGATCCATAAGGACAACAAGAAAGTCACCGACAATGCAGTAGCCGAGATCGATGATAGCGGCCATGCGGTTTTCCATCAGGACGGCGAGTACAAAGTAGTGGCGATTATCCATGGGATAGCCAAGGATGAGAAATTCGGTTTCATCAATGGTCTGGGCAAAGTCGCCGTTGGCAAGGATCTTCTCAAGCAGGAGAACTTCGACGCTATTCTGCTGATCTTCGGCTTCGGTTTCACCATGTGGCTTTCCCAGAAGCTCAGTGTAACCACCCCGAAAGCCAAGCCCGGTGAGCCTATAGATGAGCAGCAGAGGGTCCAGCAGGATGTGATGAAAGTCATGCCCCTGGCGCTTACCGGCACCTTCGTTTTTATCCCCCTGCCGGTGGGAGTGCTTGTCTATATGGTCCTCTCGAATATCATCCAGTCCGGCCAGACCTGGTTATTGATGCGCCGGCCTGTTCCTCCTCTGATCGATGTCATGGATGACGATGGGGGTGACATAATAGTCGATGCCGCTGATCCCGGGAAGAAACCGCCCGGTCTTCCGGATGATCGTTCCGGAAACGGCAAGGAGCCGGGCAGCAAGATAAATATCAAGAAGGGAAGCTCCGAGGACAGAGATCCTCAAGGTGTCAGCAGTAAACGCAGGAACAAGAAGAAGAAGAAATGACTCAAAGCATACTTGGCGATAGCGCTCAGTCCTATCTGGAGAAAATTCTCGCGATTCTCGACATCGAGGCACAGGTGGTCGAGGAAGAGCTGGATGATACCACGATTTGTTACCGGATCGACTGCCGGGCTGACGATGCTCGTATGCTGATCGGTCGTAACGGACAGACGCTGGAAGCCCTTCAGTTCGTGGTCCGGCAGATGTGCAAGACCAACGCAATAGAAGGCGGCCCGTTCGTTGTGGATGTTCTCGATTATCGGATAAGGCGAAGGCGCACCCTGGAGGATCAGGCAAAGCAGGGCGCTGTGGAAGTGCTCAACGGTGAGCAGGAGCGTTTCGCTCTGCCCCCCATGAACCCTTACGAGCGCCGGCTGGTCCACAATTATCTGCACGAGAATTTCCCCGAGCTCTCCTCCAACAGCGAAGGGGAAGGACCCGATCGTCATATAGTCATCAGTTTCGAGGGACTTCCCGAAGGTGAATCCGGCAAGGTTCGCTCCACCGACGATGACGATGATTTCGAGCCCGAAATCTTCGACGAAGATGAAGAAGATTCCGATAGTGAGGCCGACGACGACCAATAACGCTGGTTAAGCACCTCAGCCGGGCATAATAATCTCTGTCAGCTATTTATAATATTAGAGAGATGGTTGGAGGAAGAGCCGTGTCTGATAAGGCCGATGACAGATTGAGTGCCGGGGGAGAAGCCGCCTCTGCTCGGGATACGGTGCAAACTCCGCGCAGACAGGGCTTGAAGAACTTCTTCCTGGCCCTCAAGCATATCAACGAGGCTTCGGTCGCCGAGAACGTCAAACAGCGTTTCTCCGACTATGTGACCATCGCTCTGGTGGTGCTCTGCATTCTCAGCCTGGTAGTGGCTGTCTCGGTCCAGGTTCCCCCGGGCATCAAGCTCCTGCCCCTGCTATTCACTGTAGGCGCGGTGCTTTTCTATATCATCAACCGCATGGGCATCATCATCTCGCTGTCAGCCAGACAGGCTCTCATTGTCTGGCAGATACTGGTGGCGGGATTCTGGCTGGGAGTGACCAGCGCCATGCTGGTGATGCTAGCTTGCTTCTATTTCGTGTCTCAGACCGGACCTTGATAAGCTGAGGGTTTGTGCGTTCTCCAGAAGGGGAGGCTCTTTGCAAGCGAATTGCTGGCGTTCTCTGCCTGGCAGTCGCCATTTTCGGCTTTCTTGCTTCTTGCAGCCTGGTCGACGGCGTAAGCACTGCGCCAGGCCGGATTGTCGTGGGCATGCCCTGGGAGCCACGCAGCTTCGATCCTTTCAACAGTGTCGACTCGGCTTCTTACTACGCCCAGTCCCTCATTTATGAGGCTCTTGTTCGTTTCGGTCCCGATCTGCAGGTGGAAGGCGCTCTGGCTGAGCGCTTCGAGGTGCTAGATGGAGGCAGGCGTTATCGCTTCGTCTTGAAGAAAGCGAGCTTCAGCGATGGGGTCCCGGTGAAAAGCAGCGATGTCAGCGCATCCGTGGCTGCCGCTCTCGGGAAGAAGTCGCCATTCCGCCGGAATTATGACGTCATCGAAAGATGCCTGGTGGTGGACGATACCACCATCGAGATGGGTCTGAAGCGACCGGATCTGACCCTTCCCGAGCGGCTTACCGAGCTCAAGATTCTGCCCGAGCGAGTTCTCGAGCTTTCGGGCAAGGAGAGTAGCCTGGCACGCCATCCTGTCGGAACAGGTCCATATCGGCTCGGCAAGTGGATTCCTGGTGTACAGCTCGAGTTCGAGCCTAACCTTGCTTATCATGGCGATCAGGAGAGGGGTGCGGAAAGGCAGAAGATTGTCTGGCGGGTCATCCCTGATAAAAGGGAAGTAGCAATGGCACTGGTTCGCAAAGAGATCGATCTGGCTCAGATCGACGGACGCGATGCCAAGGAATTAGCCGGTTCGGGAGCGAATCTGGTGATCGAGAATGCGCCCGGCTCGCGGACGATCTTTCTAGGATTCAATACCAGCGAATGGCCATTCGATCAAAAGAGAGTCAGGCAGGCACTTTCGATGATGGTGGATCGTGATGAGATTGCCGACAAGCTCTACGGTGGCTACTGTGTGGTGCCCAGGACTGACTTTCCCGAAGAGGCGGTAAGAGACGCTGAGATCAAGAGCTGGCCTTATGATCCGGTAGCAGCAGCGAAGCTGCTCGTCAGCGAGGGTTTCGTCCGCGACAGCGATGGTGCCTGGTCGTCCCCTTCCCCTGCCAGCGGCAGGGACAGGCTCTCTATGCGGATCCTCACCTTGAGAGACTTTCTAGATGTCGCTCAGGCCGTCGCTTCATATCTCCAAAAAAGCGGTGTGCTTTGCGAGGTCTCAGTAGTGGAGTATGCGACTCTCAAGGATCAGTATCTCAAGAAAGGAGACTACGATGTGGTTCTCTTCAGTCGCACCGTGGGTCCATGGCCTGATTTCCGCATGGTCTGGAGCAGCACCGGCAGCCTCAACTACTCGAAATTCCACAATTACGAGCTCGACCGTTTGATCCGCCTGGCTATCGAAGCCGGAGACAAGCAAACTATGGAGCGATACTGCCGGGACGTCAGAAGAATTCTCGCTGAAGAGCAGCCATGGATCTTCCTGGCTCAGCCTCGCCTTCTTCTGGTCCACCAGCCCTGGGTCCGGGGTATTCTGCCGGAAGCCCCCGGGCAGGTTTCGCGCCGGTCGCTTCCCTGGGACAACCCCTTTTTCAATGCCAGGTTCTGGAGACGAGGCGGTTGAGCAAGAGTCTGTCTGATAAATCGTAAAGCAAAGCAAAATGGCCTGTCTGTGAGGACAGGCCCAACAAAATTGTTATCAGACTGCCAACGCCAGCTGGCAGGAGATGAATCTGTTATTTGCTGGCTTCTTGAGTGATGCCTTCGATATACGAGCCAGGGCAAACGAGTACGTTGCCGTTGTGCTCACGATACCAGCGAAGGGCTTTGGCCTTTCTGTGGATCGTCTGTCTTCTGTGACGCGGCCAGGAATATTCGGGCGGCGAAAGGTGGAAGTATCTACCTTCGTCACCACAGGCTTGAGCGTAAACCGGTGCGCTAACCATGGTCAGGACGGCGGCAAATAGAAGTGATCTCATGAAGTTCCCTCTCCTTTTCTGAGGTTCTTTATCTAGTGACCTACTAAGGTGGTCATGAACTAGACCGGTGAGCTCGGTTTAGGAGCCCATGTTGATTGTACTATTCCCAGCGAGAATGGAAATATGTCAAGTTTGCCGGAGCACCGGATCCGAGGGTGAAAAGACCCGTATGGCAGGGTTTTCGGAAGTTATCGAATTTGTTTCTCTTAGTATCGAACTTATATATCGCTCAAACCAATATTTATCTGATACTTCTCTTGAATAAAGATCCATCTGCCGGGGAAGGTTGAATTTAAGGCTGATTCCGTTTCTTTTGCAGAGTTGTCAGAAGGTCCCCGCGATCTGGCTGGGTGTCAGGGTCGTCAAGGGATTGGCTAATCCCGAAAAAGAGTTCCAGTGGCAAAGCGTCGCCGTCCCGATTTGAAATCAAGCAGAGTGCCTCCGCAGCCCACCGACTGCCGGGATGCCATGCACTGGTTCGTGGACAACTACGGTCTTTATACGGGCTCGGTGCGAGGGCTTTTCGCCAGCGATTGCGGTGCGGAGCAGGAAGCCTATCTCGAAGCTGCGATGATCAACCTGCGTTCGAGAGGAATCGAGCCTTTCATCATCACTGGTGAGCAGGTTTATGCCCAGGCTGATCTGGTCTGGCAGAATGCCCTGGCCCAGAGCCGCTTCGGACAACCGACCGTGAGCAATGTGGAGCTCGACTATCTGGCTTCTGAAGTAGCGGTCGTCAAGGATCTGGAAGCTCCGACCCTCGGGCATCATATGTGGTACCTCTACCACTATCTTCTCTATCCTCGCGTTCTCTACGGGAAAGCTACCGTCCTGACCACTCCGCTTGGCCTCGATGAGTTTCTGGCCTATGGAGCAAGGTGCGACGACAATGACTATGCCGGCAGGAAGGTTACCTGGGACAAACTAATGTGGCTTGTGGACTCGAGTCTCATCGACCTCTATCATTTCAGGCAAGTTCGTGCCGATGGTCTGCCTCCAATGCTTGTCTCGGAGTATCACCTGTTCAACGGGTTGAAAGAGAGAGATCTTCCTGTGGTAGCACAGCAGGTGCTTGGCGATTATGTGCTCGATCTCGCAATCGCAGATCGGGACAACCGTCTGGACATCGAGTGCGACGCGCTGGCCTCGATAGATGCCGCCGGCTTCAGCGGCCCGGAGAACAAGAAGAATCTGGTCCTCCTCAGTGACGGATGGAAGATATTGCGTTTCACCACTTCGGAGATCATGAGCGATCTACCGGCATGTGTAGACGCGGTGGAACAGGTCTGGAAGCAGGGAAGGAAAAAGTCGACTGTCGGAAGGCTGTTGTTCGGTCGCAGTCAGACAGTAGTTCCCGAGCTTCCTGTCGACGACGAAGAGCAGAAGCAAGCCATTACCCATGGTGCAGGACCGGTGGCTGTTACCGGGGGCGCTGGCACCGGCAAGACCAGTTGTGTCGCTCACCGGGTCGGCTATCTCCTTGCTCAGGGCGTGAGCCCTGAGAGGATTCTGGTGTTCTCCAGTACCGAGGCTTCCGTGGCGAGGCTCCAGCGTATGGTGGAAGTTCTCACAGACGCGCAGACAGTCCAGAAGCTCAATTTTTCCCACTGGACCGATATAGGCTTTCGGATTCTCAAGGAAAACGCCGTGGAGATAGGCAGGAAGCCGCCGCTCAAACTGGAGAGCAGTCCTGCCCGCTTGTTGTCGCGAGTGCTGAAGAAAGTCAGAAAAGATGTCGATCCGGTGATGCTGGAGCTCATGGATGATGGCATGGACGAGGATTCGCTCGCGTCGCTGATCTCGCTCTACAAAGCCAATCTGGTCACTGCCAGGCATGTGGAGGAGGGGGGTCAGACCGAGGAAGACAAGCTTGTCGGGAAAGTGTATAGCGGGTATGAAGAGCAGCTCAAGAAGAGCAACAGAGTCGATCCCGATGACACGATCATGCTTGCCGGGCAGCTTCTTGCAGACGATGTCGATGTGCGTTTCGAGTACGAGTCCAAGTACGATTTCGTGCTGATCGACGAGTATCAGGAGTGCACGGCAGCTCAGGACCTGCTTGCCAAGATGCTCTCCTTTCCCCAGGACAATCTCTTCCTGGCCGGCAATGAAGATGAATGCCTGTCGGCTGGTCGAGGCGCAATGCCGAATCTTCTGGCTGAGACCTCGATCCGGATGCCCAATGCCAGGTGCTACATTCTCCAGAAGAACTGGCGCTCGCATCCGGCCATCGTCAACTGTGGCAAACTCGTTGTGCAGTCTATGGCTTTCCGGATGATCGCCAAGGACGTGCAACCGGCCAGTACCCAGAAGGGAAGGAGCGCCATTATCGGCCCTCATGAGAGCAAGTCCGAGAAGGAGGAGTCCGACTGGGTAGCCAACGAAGTCTCCATCCTTCTGGAGAGCGGCAAGCAGCCCGGCGATATAGTGCTGTGTTATCGAGATCCCCGCTATGGATCTATTATTGAGGCGGCACTCTTCCGCAGGAATATTCAATGCTCCGCTACCGGGCCAGTATCGGATGCGGTGCCTGATGAGGTTGGTGACGTCATGGCATTTTTGCGTCTGGTCATGGATCCAGACGGTCCCAAAGCCAGGGAGTCATTCGAGCGCATTTGCCAGCTTCGCTCCCGGGATCTCGATCAGAAGCTTTCCAAGCTCTCAACCACCATTGCTAGTTTTGCCGAGGCGAATAATCTCTCTTTTCTCAAGGCAATCGAGATCTATTACGAGGCTACCAAGGACCCGTCTTGCAAGGATCTAGACGACCTTGTGCGGATCGTCAGGACAATGAACCAGGAATCCCTGCCTCCGGCTGAAACGATCAGCATCCTCAAGCGTACTCAGAAGCTCCAGGACATATACAAGACAGCCAAGATTCCCTCCGGAGTCGTTTACAGGCCTCTGGAGAAGGTCGAGCAGATGGAGGAAGAGGCCCGGGGCTACAAGAGCATAAAAGAGTTCATCAAAGCCAAGGAGAATCTCACCAGTCCGGGCAAGGTCGACGAGGGTGGCACAGCAGTATCGATCAAAGCTATCGAGGATTTGAAAGGAGAGGAGTATCCGGTGGTTTTTCTCACCGGTGTCTCTCAAGGGCTTTTTCCTGCCGACGACTGTCCGGACGTGGAAGAAGAAAGACGCCTGTTCTATGTCGCCATAAGCCGTGCCAAAGAGCTTCTCTATATCTCGAATCCACGGAAGTTCGAGGAGATGCTCCTGATTCCGTCTCCTTTCCTCGTGGAAGCAGAGCTCCTCAGTACCAAGGCATTTCAGAAAGCCGTACAGGCCCGCCAGGAGGAAGCCAGCCGGGCTCCGGAAGAAGCTCCGCCACCTTCTGAGCCTTCTGATGACCAGCTCTTGAGAGTTGATGCAGAGCAGCTCGCTCAGCAACAACAAGCGGATCTGAGAGCGGAGCAGGAAGCGCAGCTCAGGGCACAACAAGAGGCCCAGCTCAGGGCGCAACAGGAAGCGCAGCAGAGAGCACAACAGGAAGCGCAGCTGAAGGCGCAGCAGGAAGCCGAGCTGAAGGCGCAGCAGGAGGCTCAGCAGAGAGCACAACAGGAAGCGCAGCAGAGAGCACAACAGGAAGCCGAGCTGAAGGCGCAACAGGAAGCCGAGCTGAAGGCGCAGCAGGAGGCCCAGCAGAGAGCACAACAGGAAGCCGAGCTGAAGGCGCAGCAGGAGGCCCAGCAGAGAGCACAACAGGAAGCCGAGCAGAGAGCACAACAGGAAGCCGAGCAGAGAGCACAACAGGAAGCCGAGCAGAGAGCACAACAGGAAGCGCAGCAGAGAGCACAACAGGAAGCCGAGCAGAGAGCACAACAGGAAGCCCAGCAGAAAGCCGAGCAGGAAGCCCTATTGAAGGTGCAGCAGGAGGCTTCCCGGGCGGCGCAAGCCGAGTCGGTGTCTCTGGATCAGCAAGAAAGAATTCAAAGGGCCAGGCGCGAAGCGCAATTGAGAGCGCTTTGGGAGATCGACCCGGCTGCTGCCACTGAGCTCGAGATGAAGCTCAAGCAGGAAGACGAGGCGCGGGCCAGGGAAGCCTCCGAGTTACAGGTGCAGCAGGAAGCCGAGCACCTGGCGCAACAGGAGGCCCAGTTGCGCTCCAGGCACGAGGACCGGCTCCGGTCCGAGCGCGAGGCAGAGGTAAAGGCGCAGCAGGATGCTCACCTGCAAATCATGAGACAGGCGGAGCTGCTCAGCGATCAGTCCAGCAATAGCGCCTCCAGATCTTTGAAGTCTCTGGAGGAGGAGCTGGCAGCCATGACCCAGGTGGATGGCAGCACCAGCGAGATCATCAAGGAAGATGTGTTCGACACCGAGCGTGGTGATTTTGCTCCTGGCGGCAGGGAGCCTGTTGTGAAGGAGCCGGCTCAAGCCGGCGAGCCTGAGACGAAACGGCAGGAAAGAAGCGAGGACGAGCAGGCGGAAAGACAGAGCAAGGCCAGAGAGAAGCTGAAGGAGAGAGCGAAGCGCAAACAGGCCAGGCAGGAAGCTTCCCAGCCGACCAAAGAACCTCTTGTAGTGCCCGAAAAGGAGATTGCGGCTCCACCGCGCATGCCCGATATCGTGTGGGAAGCGGAGCCGGAGCCTGTTGCTGAGCCAGTATCCGAGCCTGTTGCTGAGCCAGTATCCGAGCCGGTTTCAATGCCGGAGCCAGCGCCTGAGCCAGTGTTTGAACCCGAAGTTGAGCTTCCGTCGGTATCAGAGCCCGCATCCGAGCCGGTTCTCGAGCCTCGCGCCGATCAGCCTGTGCAGGCTCGGGAGCCGGAGGTGTTGGGTGGAGGCTCACAGGGGGTGACTTTGCATGGCTCCGGAAGAGGAGCGAGCAACTTCGTGGCCCCTCCGGATCCGTCCATCTTCAATGTGCAGCGTCGCCAGGAGCGACCGGCATTGGATTCTCCGGGACAAGCCGATCTTCCGGTGCAGGGATCGCCGCCGCCGTCTTTCCCCGGGGTCTCCCAGACGCCACCGCCAGCAGTGCCGTCCGGTCAGCCCCTGGTGCTCGAAGGGTCCACTATTCCATATTGCCCGCATTGTATGATTCAGCTTGAGGCTGGAGCCCGGTTCTGTGGCGAGTGCGGCTATCAGATGGAAGTTCGTATTCCCGCCTGTCCTGGATGCGCATTGCCGGTGGAGCCGGGCGCCAAATTCTGCGGAGAGTGCGGCTTCGCTTTGAAGCAAGCGCAATAGCCTGATTTATTGCGGTGTGACGGGAAAGTCGTCAATCGCGGCCTTTCGGCGATCTTGCTCGGCAAGCCCGGTTTGCCCCAGTCGATCGTAAGCCTGTGCCCTGGCTCTGTAATAAGAGCTTTTGTAGCCGCAAAGAGTAATGGCTTCGCTCAGGTCTGCCAGGGCCTCCCTGTCGCGATTGCAGGCAAGGTAGGCGAGGGCTCTGCCATAGAGCAGATCATGGTTGCTCTCATCGTCATCGATTGCTCGTGTATAGTCGGCGATGGCTCGGTCGAAGTCTTTCAATTGACAGGAAAGCCTGGCTCTCGTTCTGACAGCCTCGAGATCATCGGGTCTGGCATCGATATAGATGTCGAGGTCGTGCATGGCTTCTTCAAATCGTTTACTGGCATTGAGAGCCCGGGCCCTGAGTCTGTAATTGCGCACATCGCCACCCCGGCTGATCAGGTCATCCAGGATGGCGATAGATTCTGTTGTTCGTCCGAGGGCGTCCAGAATCTGGGCTTTTTTCTGCTTGAGCTTCGTGGAGTCGGGCTTGATTGCCAGAGCTCTTTCGACATCATTGAGAGCGTCTGCCAGGTGTCCGGTTCGCTCGAGGCAGCGAGCGCGCATCTCCAGAGCTTTGACATCGCGAGGATCGAGTTTCAGGCTGTCATTGAGGCAGGCGATAGCCGTTCTGCTTCTCTGTCGCTTGATCAGCCTGGAGGCTTTATCGATCAGCTCTTTGCGATCGAGCTTCTCGCCGGTGATCACAGCGTAGGATTCCAGGAGAAGAGGAGTCCTTTCTGCCAATTCAGAGGACGGCTCTATCTCCTTATCCACTGTTCTGGCTGTCTCGGGTTCCTGAGTGGTGACGCATCCAGTCAGCAGCAATGTTGCCAGCAGGGCGATGCGATTTCGGCAACGGGGGGCTCGCGCTAGCTGTACGGAATGTGAAAGAGGGGGAGCCATCGAAAAAATCGCCTTCCTGAGTCGTCTGGCTTTGATCGCAAAATCTTCCATGTTGCCTTGAACAGTTTAGGGAAGATAGAGTCTCGGCATATTTCCTCTAGCTTATCCGAAACTCTACTTCCAGACTCTCTCCTAAATCTTCCCAGGCTTTGATCTGAATCTCTCGATCCTTCATGTGAGTGAAGCGGCGCCAGACCAGAGCGATTGTCGCCTGACCCTGACGTCGATTATCAAGCTTTTCGGCAACTCGGAAAGGTCTATCTATGGACACTACCTCTAATCCGGTTTCGGAGGCTAAGTTCGTACTGGCCTTCGGTCTTGAGCAACAGTCCGCCAAGGACTTCGCCATTAATCTTGTCGAGTGGTCCTCTCGCAACAAAGGGGTACCGCTTCGCATCGACATCAACAGCCAGGGTGGAAACATCCTCGACGGCATCTTTCTTCGGGAAGAGCTCAAGCGAGTGAAGGCTGCTGGTCACAAACTCACCATCGCTGTCTACGGGCGCGCCGCTTCCAGTGCTTCCTGGCTCATCCAGGTGGCTGATCGGCGCATCATGGGCGAGGACTCCTGGCTTCTCATTCACGAAGTGAGCTCACGCATGGAAGGGTCGCTCTCGGCTCTCCGTCGTGAGGTCAAGCGTGTCGAGCAGCTCCAGAACCAGACCATCGCCATGCTCTGCAAGCGTTCCAAGCTGACTCGCGAGCGCATTCTCAGCGAAATCGAAGGAGGCAACGACTGGTGGATCGATGCAGCTCTCGCCCTCGAACTCGGTCTCGTGGACGAAATCGACTGCGACACCCAGCCGTCGACCGAAACCTCGGCAAGCTGACAAATAGATTGGCTGGTTCCGCCATGGAGTGGGAATGTCCTTTCGGGCAGCCCACTACCATGGCGGGATTTCAGTTTTTCTTTTTTTTGTCTTCGATAAATACTAAAACATATAGCAAATTGAAAGGACCCAAGACTGACGATACCGTTGCCGGTGACAGTCTGGTGTTAGGATCGACGCAGTGGTAAGTTATGCGGATATAGTCACCGGGACCCCTAGATGAGCGAAGCTGGCGAAAAGCACAAAAGTCAACTGGACGGGCTTCGTTGTTATGCAGTTCTCCTGGTATTCGTCTTTCATGCTTATCCCTGGGAGGTCTTCTACGTCGCTCACGGGGTGCCGTACTCCTATCTGGGCCAGCTCGGAGTGGAGATCTTTTTTGCTTTGAGCGGCTTTCTTATATGCAAGATTCTCAACGAGCACGATAGCGGCGATTTGAAGGTTGACCTGAAGACCTTCTATATGCGCCGGATCCTGAGGATTATTCCGCTCTATTACACCTTCCTGACTCTCAATCTGATTTTCGGGAATCTGCCTGATCCGGCTGCCTATTACCTTTTTACCTACAATTTCCGATTTTTCCTGGAGCATCGAGGGCCCCATGGCGAATGCTGGAGCCTCTGCGTGGAAGAGCAGTTCTATCTTCTCTTTCCCCTCCTGCTCCTGGGAACGCCTTCCCGGTGGCGAGTGCGGATGCTGTTCTTGATTCTGATCCTGGTCAATATCTTCCAGTTCTGGTTCGATAATAACTTCAAAGACCTCAGTGAGCGGTCATCCTACCTTCTTCCTTATTGCGCTCATTTTCTCATCGGGGGCGCTCTCGCTTCCTGTATCGATGGGCGTACCGAGGGCAGGAGGTTTTTCCGCCTCGACAACGAGATCTTCTTTGCTGTGGGAGCGCTCTGCCTGATTCCGTGGTTCTTTTTAGTGGCTCATCGTTTCGACTACGACTATCTCCGCTTTCACTCTTCTATCCTGCTCTTTCGCAGCCTGTCTCTTTCCCTGATGGTTTTCGGTCTCTGGCGAACGAAAAGCAAATGGCTCCTCTGGCTCTTCGTGCGAAGACCGGTAGCATATCTGGGCAGGATCAGCTACGGCTTCTATTTGCTCCATTGCACGTCTCTTGTGCTTGCTTATTACCTGCTGGACAGGTATGCGCCTGCAGCCCGGGAATTCGGATTCGTACTGGCTTTCGTCTTTGCCCTGGTCTTTTCCAGCGTTTCATGGTTCTGCCTGGAGATGCCTTTCAACAAATTGAAGAAACGCTTTCCTTATGAGTAGATCCGGCTAAAGTAGTGGTCTGCGGACTTTCTTCTTTGTCTTGATGGCCTGGGAAGTGTTGAAGACCGCGCTGGCGGAGGTCAACTCTTTCAATCCTGGAGGCGTCTCGAGATCGACAGCGGCCGGCAGGTCCGCTCCGGATGTCGTGATCAAGCCGACGTGGAGATAGCCGCCGAGATCGTTATATTTGAACTGCAAAGGGATTCCGCCCTTCTCCGGGAGCCCGTAGAAGCGGCTCAGGACTGAGATGACCTGGGGTGGCGCCTTGAGATCAGTAGCGATACAGAGTTGAGCGCTTCTTATGAATTTGGAGTCGGCGAATTCGCGCTCGAAATCTTTTTGCTGTTTGTCGGTGAAAGACTGAGGCGTCAGGTAGGTGGTGGCGGAAAGCCCAGCCACTCTGGTGGTTCCCGTCTTTTCCAGAGGCAGGGCGGTCCAGCGCGAGCCGGTAACATCGAATTCGGAGGCCGGAAGATAGCCGGTGAATTTGTCCAGGGGCACATTGCACCCGGTACGCGATTTTATGTCGAAGACCCGCACTCGCCATTCCGGAGCTCTGCTCACCGTCACCAGTCCGGTTGTCTTGTCGTCGATCCGGATTCCGTCGGCACGAATGGACACTTCCTGATCGCCAAGAACACCACTGGTCTGGCTCAGGCGCAGGCTCAGGTCGAGGGCTGAGACCCGGGCTGGACAGGCGAGACAGAGCGATAGCAGAGCGAGGATCAAGAAACTTCTCATTGTCGATGAGCTCCGAGCCCGCTCTTCAACTTTTCGACCAGAGCTTCTACCTGTTTTTTCGTATTCTCCTTTGTACCGGAATTGTCGACGGTATGCCTGGAGCGGCTTATCTTCTCAGCCTGGGAGAGCTGTGCCGCCAGGCGCCTGTCGGCGTCTTCCCCGGAGAGACCGTCTCTTTCCATGATCCGGCTCTTGAGTGACTTTTCATCGGTAAAAACCGTCCAGATCTCGTCATACTCGGATTCTAGACCTGCCTCGAAAAGAAGCGGCACCAGCACTGCCACCAGCTCGGTCGATGGCAGGGCTTCGATTCGCCTGCGGCATTCCAGTATGGTGGCGGGATGCACGATTCTCTCCAGGTCGCGGCGTGCCGCCTGGTCGGCAAAGACCAGCTGGCCGAGACGGGTGCGGTCGATGGTTGCTCGGCTCTCCAGGGACCTGGTTACATCTTTTCCGAAGCGGTCGGTGATTGCCGCGATGACGGCTTGATCTCCTTCCAGGAGGTCATGAACGATTCGATCCGTGTCGATCACCGGTATCTCGAGGTCTGTGAGAATCTTTCCGACTGTAGACTTTCCGGATCCTATCGAGCCGGTAATCCCGATTATGAATGGCTTTCTCTGGTCAGGCATGGGCTTAGAGGGAGATATCTCCACCGGGGCGTGCTGGTTGTGCAGGTTGTGGAGAATTAGCGGCCCGGAAAAGAAACTGGCGGGCCAGAGTGGATGTGGTGACCAGGGGATAAGGAAGGATTTTGAGGCGTGATTCGCTTCGCCCGTCGGGAAGGGAGGCGATGGCGATGACGAACCAGGTCCTGTTCTCCATGGCGGTCAATTCCACCAGAAGATGTCCGGACATTGTAGCCATGACAGGTTTGAGACCGAGAAACCGGGCTTCTCGGATCAGGCTAGCCAGGGCATCGGCGGGAGTCATCGTGAAAGTCTGGCTGAGGATCTTGTTGCCCGGCGGTCTGGCGAAAAGCTCGCTGGCTTGGAGTCGCCATGCCAGTGGTGGTTTGTAGCTCGGCGAATAAGGCGGCGGCAAGAAGATGGATCGCGAAGCCGGTGGGGGCGGCTCGGGCACATGGGGGACGATATTGCCGGCATTCTCCAGGGGAAGGGTGATGGACAGGACCGTGTCCTTCAGGTCCGGAACCAAGATATTGCCGGTTCCGCCTGGCTGGCCTGTCGACACCTTCGGGGGGGTGAGGTCGATCACTGGCAATGGGGCTGTCTGCATCAATGGTCCTGAGGAAGAGTCGTCATCGAGGGCCGCGGTTGCCAGCGCCGGCGCTGGCGAAGAAATGCTCAGGAGCCAGGCGGCTATCAGCGATGTGTGAATGTTAGGACGAGTCATAGAAACGATGATAACAGGGACTGGTCAATGCTGGCGTCCTCTTGAAAACTGCCGGATTCTCGGTAGAATAGAAGGGCGCAGATGGGTGTTATCGATGTTTTATAAGGCTGTTACCCGAGCCCAGTTGTCTTTCAGTCTGATCCTGACAATCGGCGCCGTGTCCTTGATCCAGCCACCGGCTGGAGGGGCTCAGCTGGCCGGGTCATCGCAGGAGGCGGCTCTCGGTCAGGGGCTCAAGCGTATGAAAAGCGGTGACTACAGCGGCGCAGCCCGGGTTTTTCGCGCAGCCGCCCTGGATAATCCAGACGATCCATTTTCTCGTTACTATCTCGCCAACTGTCTCGTTCATATGAAACGACATCCGGAGGCTATCGTCGAATACAGGCGAAGCTACGAGATCGATCCGTTCAGCGCAGTCTCGGGATTCTGCAGGCAGGCTCTGCTTGCCTATAACGTCGCGGTTCCGGACATCACCAGACCCGGTCAGACCTATAAGGTCCTGGATCGAAAGTCGGATCAGCATGTGGAAGATGCGGTCTCGATGATCCGCAGACAGGTAGCCGATGACAAGAATCGCAATGTCGAATATGCCAACAGCCGGGCTGAGAGCGCCCTCAAACTCGGAGAGCGCAAAGCGACAATGATTCTCGAAGATGCCGAGCGGGAGGTCCAGGACATCATGGCCAACGGCACCAAGGAATATGACCGAAGGGGCAATCTTTTCTATCACAAGCTTCGAGAAGTCGATCAATACGTAGTCAAAGCCAAGGTAGAAGAGATACGAAGGAAGGCAAAAGCCCAGGCCGAGGAGGTGAGACGCGACGCCAGAGAGCGCTCCCTTGCTCATAAAGCCTGGTCGGAAAGCCGCAAAGATTCCCTGGACGGTGTGGCGGATAATCTCGAGAAGCAGCTGGTGAGCGATAAGATCCGCAAGACTGGTGTCGCTCTTAACCCGATTGGCACCGGGCTATACGTTCGCAATTATGTTACCGATCCTAAGAAGCCGGTTCCGGTAGTGCGCCAGAGCGTCGTTCGAATTCTCGATCATGGCGCTCTTCCTGAGACGGACTATAACTCGGGCATGAACCCGATCCAGAGCCGGGAGCTCGAGCCTATCGAGTTTGGCGAGGACGAGAAGCCCATCAAGCCAGGCTGGACAGTGCGGGGGAGCAGGCTCCACTGATCCGGGACTGTATCGAGAATAACCGAGCAATGCCGGGTGGTACCGGATATGGTGCTGTGCGTCTGAGGCGCCTTGGTTGTCTCTCGAGTTTTCCGCCGGCGAAAATCATTTGACAGGGAAAAGCTGGTTTATTTATGATCCAATTAGTCTCGGTCTCGGACAAACTACAATAAAAAAGTTTTGTCCTACAAATATCGAGTTACCGGGGTTCCGGCTCGAGACACAGACGTAAACCTACTTAAGTAGGAAACGGCAAAGTGTTAAGGAGGTTCCCCACCTGGTTCTACCGGGTCAAAACTCGCTTATTGGTCCTTGGCTGAGACCACCTTTAGAAGAAGCGCTGTGCATCAGCTCCATATCGAAAGCAAAGAAGGCACCGAGTTTCTCGGCTCCGTCCTGGCTCGTCAGATCGAAGGGCATGCCCTTATCTTGCTCCAGGGCGAGCTTGGCGCCGGCAAAACGGCTCTGGTGCAAGCGGTAGGGCGAGCGCTCCAGGTCGAGGAGGCGGTCACCAGTCCGACTTTTACCCTGCTCAACGAGTATTACTCTGGCCGCCTGCCGCTCATACATATTGATCTGTACAGGGTCGGGGAGAGCATCGACAGATCGCTCGATCTTTCTCTCGATCTTTTCGTCCTCGAGTTCGAAGAGTTACTGGCCGGCGACTCGGTAGTCATGATCGAATGGCCGGAGTTCTTTATCGTGGACGGAGCCAGTTATCTGGAAGGGCTGGACCGCCTGGAAGTCAAGATGGAGGCGAACGGCGAACAAGAAGTGCCCGAGGATTCGGCGCGTAATGTTTTTGTTTCTGCAAAAGGGCCTGCTTCAGAAAAATTGTTGACCGGCCTTATCAATAATCTGGGCGGCGGATCAGGGGTCAGCGTTGTTGCTTTTAGCGAAGGTTAAAAGCGCCGAATGTCAGATCTTTTTTTTTGGGGTGCATAGCGACCGTGATATACTCGTGCGTCGCCAGCATATCTTGACAGCATATAATATAGAGATCTTAAAAAGTAATGGGCAAATCACTCGTAATCGTCGAATCGCCAGCCAAGGCAAAAACCATCAGTAAGATTCTGGGACGGGACTTCCAGGTGAAAGCATCGGTGGGTCATGTCCGCGACCTCCCGCGCAACCGCCTGGGCGTTAATGTCCGGAAGAATTTCGAGCCTCAATATGAGGTTCTCAGGGAGAAGGAGCCGATTGTCGCCGAGCTCCGGGAAGCAGCCCTGGAAGCTGACAAGGTCTTCCTGGCGCCTGACCCTGACCGTGAAGGTGAAGCCATTGCCTGGCATCTTTCAGAGCTCCTTGAGCTCCCGGACTCGAAGCTGCACCGGATCGAGTTCAACGAGATCACCAAGGACGCAGTCATGGCAGCCATCAAGCGGCCTCGCCAGATCGACAGGCGTCTCGTTGACGCCCAGCAAGCCAGACGGGTGCTCGATCGGCTCGTCGGTTACAAAATCAGCCCGCTTCTCTGGCGCAAGGTGAATGGTCGTTCCGCCGGACGCGTCCAGTCCGTGGCAGTGCGATTGATTTGCGAACGAGAGCAGGAAATCCAGGACTTCAATCCCCAGGAATACTGGTCGATCAAAGCCGAATTCTTGAAGAGTAAGTCGAAGAAGTCGTTCATTGCGCCTCTGGTGAAGTGGAAAGGCAAGCGTGTCATAGCAGCATCGGATAAGGCAACGGCGCAGACCATCGTGATCGGCGACGAGAAGTCCGCCAAGGAAATTCTCAATGCCGTCAAGAATGGAGAGTTCACAGTTTCTTCGGTGACCCAGAAATCGAGCGAGCGCAAGCCCCAAGCTCCTTTCATCACCTCCACCCTGCAGCGCGAGGCAGCCAACCATATCGGATTCCCCGTGAAAAAGACCATGCAGGTCGCCCAGTCGCTATACGAAGGTATCGAGCTCGGCTCCGAGGGACCGGTCGGTCTGATCACATATATGAGAACCGACTCTACCCGGGTCGCCAACCAGGCCCAGGAAGAGGCTCTCGCCTATATCGAGAGCAAGTTCGGCAAAGAGTACGTGCCTGCCAAGCCCCGGGTCTACGCTCGCAAGGGCAAGTCGGTTCAGGATGCTCACGAAGCCATCCGTCCTACCTATCCGGAGAAATCGCCGGAGAAGATCAAGCAGTACCTGAGCAACGACCAGTTCAAGCTTTACAAGCTAATCTGGGAAAGATTCATGGCCAGTCAGATGGCTTCCGCCAAGCTCCAGACGCGCACTGTGGAGATCTCCTGCGGTGAGGCTGTTTTCAGAGCTTCTGCCACCGAGAAGACTTTTGCCGGTTTCACCATCGTTTATGATCGCCCGGTGAAAGCCCAGGAAGGCGATGATGATGATGATGCTGAGGGCGTATCGGAAGAGGCAGCTAATCTTCCGGAGCTCAAGAAAGGCGAAGAGCTGAAAGCCAAAGAGATTCATCCGGATCAGCATTTCACCCAGCCGCCGCCCCGCTATTCGGAAGCTTCGCTGGTGAGGACCCTTGAAGAGCTGGGTATCGGCAGGCCGTCTACTTATGCCGCCACGGTGGCGACGGTTATCGACCGGAAATATGTTTCCCGGGAGAAGAAAGTGCTTTCGCCGACCAAGCTAGGTCAGGCTGTCAACCAGCTTCTCGTAGAGCATTTCGGCAATGTCGTCGATGTCGGTTTCACTGCCGATATGGAATCCAAGCTCGACAAAATCGAAGAGGACAAGGTCGACTGGCACGGGATGCTCAAAGACTTCTACAAGCCTTTTGGCGAAACTCTGAAAAAGGCCGAAGAGAACATGAATAAAGTCGTGATTCTCTCCGACCACAGTTGTCCCAAGTGCGGTCAGCCTATGGCTATTCGGAGCTCTCGCTTCGGCCAGTTCCTGGGTTGTGTGGGCTATCCGGAATGTAAGACCAAGATCGCTCTCACTAAGGACGGCGAGCCTGTGCCCGAGGATCGTCCCTCGGACGAGAAGTGCAATACTTGCAGCTCATCCATGATCATTCGTTATGGACGTTACGGCGATTATCTCGCTTGTAGCAACGATGAATGCAAAGAGCAGCGCCCGATTTTGAAGACCACCGGGGTGGATTGCCCGAGACCGGGGTGTGGCGGTCTGATAGTCGAGAAGAAGTCCAGGCGCGGCAAGGTCTTTTATGGCTGCAGCAATTATTCGGCCAGCCAGTGCATGTCGGCTTACTGGTATCCGCCTCTGCTCTCGGGTGGCCCCAAGGGCGACAACAAGTGTCCCAAGTGCCAGGCGATACTCATCTACAAGAACCTCAAGCGTGGCGACCGAATCCAGTGCTCCGACAAGGAATGCGATTTCGTCGAGCTGGCTACCGGTAAAGAAGTACACGCCTAGAGCGGAGCCCTTGTAGAGGAGCTCTTGTCAGGATAAGAAGGTCCTTCCCGGGGGCTGGATCTGGCTCATGGCAACGGCTTTTTTCTCCTAGCATGCCGGGCATCTTCAGGAAGTATTCAAGAAAGTCAGGAGCATTAGCGGATTTCGACACGTTCTATTGGTGTTGTGGGTGTTAGAATGTATCTAATCTAAAGACCCCTCAGGGAGAGCCATACCGCCATGTTTGAACGGTTCACAGAAAAAGCGATCAAAGTAATCATGCTCGCGCAGGAAGAAGCGCGAAGACTTGGTCACAATTTTGTGGGCACCGAGCAGATTCTGCTTGGTTTGATCGGAGAGGGCACGGGAATCGCTGCCAAGACCCTCAAATCCATGGGTGTCAATCTCAAGGATGCCAGAGTCGAAGTCGAGAAGATCATCGGTCGGGGATCCGGCTTCGTAGCGGTGGAGATTCCTTTCACACCGCGAGCCAAACGCGTGCTGGAACTCTCCTGGGATGAGGCCAGGCAGCTCGGTCACAACTATATCGGTACCGAGCACCTGCTCCTGGGATTGATTCGAGAAGGCGAAGGCGTTGCCGCCAGAGTGCTGGAAAATCTCGGGGTCGATCTCACCAAGGTGAGAAGCCACGTGATCAGGCTCCTGGGTGAGAGCGGCGCTTCCACCTCGGGCTCCTCCACATCGACGTCCACAGGCAGATCCAAGACACCGACCCTTGATGAGTTCGGGCTCAACCTCACCCAGGCTGCTCAGGAGAACCGTCTTGATCCCGTGGTCGGGCGCGAGAAAGAGATCGAGCGCGTCATCCAGATTCTCGGCCGGCGCACAAAAAACAATCCCGTCCTCATCGGTGAGCCCGGGGTCGGTAAAACCGCCATCGCCGAAGGGCTATCCATCAGAATCGCCAATTCGGACGTGCCGGATATCCTTTCCGAGCGCAAAATCGTCATGCTCGATATCGGTCTCCTGGTCGCCGGTACCAAATACAGGGGCGAGTTCGAAGAGCGCCTCAAGAAGATCATGGACGAGATCAGAGCTGCCGGCAATGTCATGCTGGTCATCGATGAGCTTCACACCCTGATTGGCGCCGGTGCCGCGGAAGGCGCCATCGATGCTGCCAATATCCTCAAACCGGCTCTGGCCAGGGGAGAGTTGCAGTGCATCGGTGCCACCACCATGGACGAGTATCGCAAGCATATCGAGCGCGACGCCGCTCTCGAGCGCCGCTTCCAGCCGGTGATCATCGATCCGCCTTCGGTGGACGAGACCATCGATATCCTTCGCGGTCTCCGGCCGAAGTACGAAGAGCACCATCGCCTGGTGATCGGGGACGATGCTATCGATCAGGCCGCCAAACTCTCGGATCGCTATATCACTGACCGCTATCTCCCGGACAAAGCTATCGATCTTATCGATGAAGCCAGCTCGAGAGTGCGCTTGAGAGCCAGCAGCCTGCCGCCGGAAGGCAAAGAAGTGGAGCGAGAGCTCCGCACCGTCCGCCGCGACAAAGAGATGGCTATCCGCAATCAGGAATTCGAGAAAGCGGCATCGCTGCGCGAGCAGGAGACCAAACTCTCCGAGAAGATTCGCGAAATCCAGAATGACTGGAAAGCCAAACAGGAGAGCGAGAAGCCTGTAGTTACCGCTGAAGAAGTGGCTTATGTCGTGAGCTCCTGGACAGGCATTCCGCTTCTCAAGCTCACCGAAGCCGAGTCCGAGAAGCTGCTTCACATGTCTGATGTCCTGCACCAGCGCGTCATTGGTCAGAACGAAGCCGTGGACGCGGTTTGCAAGGCGATCCGGAGAGCCCGGGTCGGTCTCAAGAATCCTGCCAGACCGATCGGCAGCTTTATCTTCTCCGGTCCCACCGGGGTCGGCAAGACCGAGCTGGCCAAGGCGCTTGCCGGCTATTTCTTCGGTTCGGAAGAAAGCCTCATCCGGATTGACATGTCCGAGTTCATGGAGCATCACACCACCTCCAAGTTGATCGGCTCTCCTCCCGGCTATGTCGGCTACCAGGAAGGCGGCCAGCTCACCGAGAGCGTCCGTCGCAAGCCTTATAGCGTTGTTCTTTTCGATGAGATCGAGAAAGCGCACCCGGATGTTTTCAACGTCCTGCTGCAAATTCTCGATGACGGTCGCCTTTCCGACAGCAAGGGCCGCACCGTCGACTTCAAGAACACGATCATCATCATGACCAGCAACGTCGGTGCTCAGTTCATCGACAAGACCGCTATCAGCCTCGGCTTCCAGGTGCAGACCAAAGAGGGCGAGCATGCCACGCGCTACAAAGAGATCCGGGACAAGGTCATGGATTCAATGAAGAAGACCTTCCGTCCCGAGTTTCTCAACCGTGTTGACGAGATTATCGTCTTCCAGCAGCTCACCAAGGAAGAGATCCGCCGGATCGTCGACCTGATGAGCGCCGAGCTCCAGGGGCGCATCAAGGCTCAGGGCATGGAGCTGGTGATCAGCGACGAATGCAAGGATGTCCTCTCCAAGGATGGCTATAACCCCACCTATGGTGCCAGGCCCCTGCGCCGCTCGATCCAGCGTATGCTCGAGGACGCGCTTGCCGAGCAGGTTCTGCTCGGACGCTTCAAAGAAGGCGATACGATTCTCACCCGGCTCGAGGGCGAGGAGATTGTCTTCGACAAGGGCGAAGTCGGCTCCAGCAGCGATGACGATGATAAGTCCGAGAAGTCCGCCAAGGATGGAAACGGCAAGTCGGGGAAGTCTCCTAAGGACGCCAAGGACGACAAAGAAGACAAAGCCACAGCCGATAAGGGCGCCAAAGGCGAGAAGTCCAGCAAAGACGACGGTAAGAAGAGAAAAGGCGACGAATAGCCCCGGTCTTCAAAAGCCAGTAAGTCTCACTCCATGCCGAAAGTCAGGGAGACATCGTCGACTGTCTGCTTGCCATCGGACTCGGACTCATTAATCGGGTCTAGCTTGTAGTCTGGCACATTGGCGCTCTCACGCATGCGTTTGAGGGCATCCAGGCGTGTCGAAGTGATTCTCGCTCCTTCGATTCTCTCCCTGCTTTCGGTGTCCGGTCCTGCGAACATCTTCTCCACGAAGCTGACGCACTGTTGAATGATGCCCTTCATAATCGCTGTTCCCTCATGCAAGCCCTATATCAAGCATGCAACCGGGCACCCGGATAGACATCCCCATCGTCTTTGATTGTAAATAACACTTTCGGGTTAACCTCGGTTCGAATTGATATCTCAAACGCTATCAAAGTAGAAAACGATATCGTTTGAGATATCAAAAACCACCGAAAATGATTTCTCAAAAGATATCACGCCAAATTGAGCTACCAAATTCACTCGGGTACGGTTTTGGGTTTTAATACTATAAAGAATAATAAAAAATCTTCGTCGAAAAAGATAGTTAGCGGTCTAGGGCTACTTTGCCCTAGACCGCTTCCTATCGATTAAAGAAAGGCCCATCAGGGAGGCAGAGGCGCGTTTTGGGCGCTCCGTCTCCCGGAAGGACCTGAACCAGTTAGATCATCAGCTCGGCTTGCGGCGAGTGTAGAGCTCGTCGATCATCGGGCCGAAACGCTCCACTACCTTCTCGGTACGGATGCTCATCTTGTTGGTGAGCAGGCCGTTGTCCACAGTCGCTTCCATCGGGACGATGGAGAACTGCTTGATGGTCTCCCAGTGCTCGAGCTTGGCGTTTGCCAGGTTGACGATTTCCTGGACCCGAGCCGCCACAGCCTTGTCGGCTGCGAGGTAGGCGGCGGCGTCGCCAGCAGGGACGGTAGCGCCGTTGCTGGTGGCAAGGGCACGTGCCGCTACCTGATTGAGGAAGATGAGCGCCCCGATGAAGGGACGTCCGTCGCCCACAGGCACGACATACTGCACGAGCTCGCCGGCGCCGTCGAAGGCGTTTTCGAGCTTCTCCGGAGCGACATACTTGCCGCCGTCGGTCTTGAGCAGGCGCTTCTTGCGACCGGTGATCCAGAGGTAGCCGTCCTCGTCCAGACGACCGAGGTCGCCGGTGTCGAACCAGCCATCCTTGAAGGACGCCGCATTGGCTTCTGGGAGCTCCCAGTAGCCCGGCGTGATGGAATCACCCCGGAACCAGATCAGCCCCGAGCCGTCGTGGCTGTCGGTGAGCTGCTCGATCTTGACCTCGACGCAGTCGAGGATTCGTCCCACAGAGCCGACCTTGTTGTCGGCAAGAGTGTTGACCGACACTCCACCGGACGTCTCGGTAAGACCGTAGCCCTGACGGAGGTTGAAGCCCACCAGGTCGAAGAAGTTGAGGATGTCCGGAGCGATCGGCGCACCACCCGAGAGCATCAGGCGAACGCGACCACCCAGGGCACCCCGGATTTTCTTGAAGACGAGCAGGTCTGCGAAGAAGCGGCCGAGACCGGGATTCTTCTGACGGAAAGCCCAGCCGATGAGCTTGGCTTTGATGCCGGTGGCCTCATCGATCTGGGTCTGGACGCCGTCCTTGATCTTACGCCAGACCGCCGGAACGCCCAGCATGATCGTGGGGCGCACTTCCTTGACCACTTTCACCATCTCGTCCACCCGGCAGTACGCAGAAGGCACGCCGTTCCACAGCGAGAGCGTGGAGCCGTTGACTCGCTCGTAGACGTGCGCCAGGGGAAGATAGCTCAGATAGACGTCGTCGGCATTGAAGTTGAAGCCGAGCCGCATCAGAGCCAGGCAGGCACTGGCGATGTTCCGGTGGGTGAGGACGACCCCCTTGGGTACGCCGGTGGAGCCTGAGGTGTAGATGAAGGTGGAGGGCTGATCCAGAGTGACATTCAGGAAGAATTCGTCGAAGCGAGCGGACTCGTCGAAGTCGGCACGGATGGCCGCCACCTGGTCTAGAGCAGCTTTACGAACAACCACAGCGCGAGGGTTGTCCAGCGGGGTGATCTTGGCCTGCTTCTCCCCGTTGTAATCGAACGCCTGCTCGAGAGCATCGGCGAAAAAGAACGTCTCGACCCCGCTGGCGGGATCGACCTTGACGGCCTGATCCGAGCCGTCCACCAGAAGGATTCTGGCGCCGGCATTGCCCAGGATGAAATTCACCTGGTCGGATGCAGAGTTCGGGTAGATGGGAACGGTGACCGCGCCCAGGCTCTGAATAGCCAGGTCGGTCCAGATCCACTCGGGTGAGTTCCACGAGAGGATTGCCACGCGATCGCCGGCCTTGACGCCGCGCTCACGCAGGAAGAGCATGATCTCGGCGACGAGATAGCCGCATTCCTGCCAGTTGAGCGTGCGGAAGGCCGGGCGCTTCAGTGTGACCGCAGAAGGTCCCATCCCGTAATGACCGCCGCCGGTGACAATGATTGTGTCCTGCAAAGGTCCCTTGTTCGCGACCATGGCAGAGGGGTCCGAGGACCTCGTAAACACGTGCGACCAGAACTGTCGCACAATCGTGTTCTTATTGGTGGTCATAGGTGGTCTCCAATCGGCATATGCCGAAGGTGGGCGCATCCAGAAATTCCGCTGGCAAACTGTTTGCCGGCGGAGTCGATGCACGCCACCATGTTCAGTGCCCCGTCTCGATTGCTCGAAACGGTCAATGAAGATCTCAGCGATAATTGCTGAGCTAGATGAATTCAGAGTGATTTAGCAGTGCGGTTTAAATGGCTCTTGCCTGCAAAAAAGAAAATTCAGGAACGTATCAAGTTACTGAATCAAAAACTTCCATCGCAACTCATGACAAGTGGGCTTTGGAGTGATTGTCGAGATAGAGTTCCTGGCGGCTGGCTGAAACATACGGCCGATTTGTTTTCGAAGCCCGGCATCACTCGACTTTGCCTGGTTATCAAGGTGGCGAGCCCTCGTAAGGTGTGATCTGGTGGGGTGTATTCTTGGCAACCGGGTGGATGTAATCGCCTCTGGTGGTTCCGCCTGTAGTACCAGATCGAGCTGTTCCCTTGTTCTGGGGCTTGACATCTTGTTAGCAGATTCGCGCTAGAGGCAAACTAATTGCGCTCGCGAGTTTCTGACAACAGGCCTGTTCGGTCTTTCATCTCAATATACATTTGTCGAGAAGCTCTTGATAACCAGTGATCAGGTTGATATATCAGGCCCTTTCTAAATAGTCTCTTTCAGTATCTACGTTTTGTTTCTGAAATCGAGGCAAAAACCTCTCTCTCTCATTTAATTCAAAGAAAAACTGACTCGAGACATGTGTTTGTCGTCCTGCTTCTGGCTGGGGAAGGGGGCACACGTGGCTGAGTTGGTTGTTTCTGCAAACTCAGAAACACCTAACCCGTGGAGTATGTCATGAATACGAAGAACGATTCTGCTGCTCCGACCACCAGCAACCGCGAATTTCACCTCGTGTGTAGTAGTGGAGGGTCGCGAGCGATTTTGGCTAGCGCCGGAGTGCTTCTCGCCTGCGATCAGGCGGGGATCCGGCAGTTCAAGTCCATCGGTGGTGTCAGTGGCGGCTCGGTTCCGACTGCCCTGTATGCTTCCGGCTTGAGCGCCGACCAATGTGTCCGCCAGGCTCTGGAGATTGATTTTGCGAGCCTGCTGACACGGCGGGCCAGCCTGTTCAAGATCCTGATGGCTTACTTCATGCAGCGACGTAACGAGAAGGTGCGTCCCATCGACGGGGTGCTCACTTCCGAAAAGCTCGGGGAGTTCATGGAGAGTTTCTCTTCGGAATGGCCCAAGAGCTACTGGACGATGGGTATCGCCGACAAGTCGGAGATCATCTTCAACGAAGCCGGTGTGTTCGAGATCGAGCCGGACGGTGTCCTGCGCGTTCTCAAGAACGAGCCGGGTCCCCTGGGCGTTGCCGTTCGTGGCAGCTGTGCCGTGCCGGGCGTGATCAGTGCTGTACCGTACGATGGTCGGCACCTCTTCGACGGTGCCCTGGGTACCGAGGGGCGTTGTCCCATCAGCGTGCCCACCCGCCTGTACGGCGCCAAGCGCCAGAACATCATCGTCTGTGACGTCGGCGACGACGTAAACCAGACCTCCGAGCGCATCGCCCGGATCTGGAAATTCGTCTGCGGTCCGGAATGCGTTCCGGAAATCGCGGAGCCCGACTTCTTCAGCAACGGCCGGGTGATTCTCATCCGCCCGAAGATCACAGGCTTCCGTTCGCTGCAGTTCAAGCTCACCAGTGACCTGAAGTGGTCGGCGGTGATGGCTGGCTATGTCGCCGCCATTCCCGAGCTGGCTGCCGGTAATGCCATCGGAGGTGAGGCCCTGGGCGTAGCCCGGGACATCACCAACGCCTACAAGAAGATCTTCGATGAGTCCAAGGCCAAGCCGCAAGGCTACCTGACCACCGAGACGGAGAAACTGCTCTCCGCCCACGGTCTTCTCTGAAATCTGCCGGACCGCCCCCTATATCAGTCACACGCTGGCTGAGGGTGGCGGTCCGGGCTTTTGTTGGTAAGCTAATTCTGAGAATTAGCGATTCAGTTAAATGCTACTACCAGCACATTCCTGCTGCTTTCGAGCTGGGCCCTAGAGGCTCACAGCTTCGACTGTAGATAACCTGAAAGAACAGGATAATCCTATGCACAACCGAAACTCAAAGGTGTTTGTCATCGACGGTAGTCGGACACCCATTGGCTCGTTTGGCAAGAGTTTGCGCGGTCTCCCCGTGGAAAAGCTCGCGAGTCACAGCATGACTCACGCGCTCCGCAAAAGCGGGGTTGAGCCGGGTCAGCTCGATGGTGTCGTTCTCGGGCACGGATATCAGTCATCCTATGCCCCCAATACCGCTCGCGTTGCCGCGCTCGAAGCCGGCATCTCCCCGACCGTGCACGGCATGACCGTCCAGCGCCAGTGCGGGTCCGGGATGGAAGCGATTCACGACGCCGCCAGAATGATTTTGCTCGGAGAAGCCGACCTGATGCTAGCAGGCGGGGCCGAGTCCATGTCCACCATTCCCTACATGCTGCCCGGCAGCGCGCGGTGGAATGGCTTCATCGCCAAGAAGCTCAAAATCGTCAAGATGGGTCCTCGCCCGACGCTCTTCGCCCTGCTCGACAACGGGCTGGCGCCGATGAAGCTCATCAAGGACACCAAGACGGTTTACATGGCCATGACCGCTCAGCGTCTGGCTGACACCTACGGCATCTCCCGTGAAGCCGCTGACGAGTACGCGCTGCGTTCGCAGCAGCTCGCCGCGGAAGCCATCAAGAATGGCCGCTTCGCCATGGAGATCGACGCGATTCAGGTGCCCGGTCGCGGCTTCTTCATCAACGACGAGCATCCGCGCAAGACGAGCATCGAGGCCCTGAGCAAGCTCAAGGGTGTCCTCGGCACTCGAGACATCACCGCCGGCAACAGCTCCGGTATCAACGACGGTGCCTGCATGGTGACCGTCGCGTCCGACCGCAAGGTCGCCGAGCTCGGAGTCGAGCCCCTGGTCCAGCTCGTGGACTGGGCGGTGGTCGGGCTTGACCCTGACCAGATGGGTCTGGGTCCGGTGGGCGCCATCAACAGGGTGCTCGCCAACACTGGTCTGTCGCTTGCCGACATCGACTTGATCGAGATCAACGAAGCCTTTGCGGCTCAGTACCTGGCTTGCGAGAAGCTCCTGGGTCTGGATCGCGATAAGGTCAATGTCAACGGTGGCGCCGTTGCCATGGGTCACCCCATTGGCATGACCGGTGCCCGGATTCTGCTTTCTCTCGGCTATGAGCTGAAGCGGCGCAATCTGAAGCGGGGCATCGCCTCGCTCTGCATCGGCGGTGGCATGGGTATCGCCACGCTGGTGGAGCGTCCGTAAATGTCAGACTCACAACCAACAAGCAATAAGGAGCTCAAGGCTATGTCCAAGGCAATCAAGCTGACGATGCTCGACAGCGGTGTTGCTCTCCTGACCATCGACCTGCCGGGCAGCAAAATGAACTTGCTGTCCGAGTCGGTGCTTCGGGAATTGGCTGAAGCTCTCGATAAGATCGAGGCTGACAGCACCGTCAAGGGCGTGATCATCACCTCCGGCAAGGAGGACAATTTCGGCGCTGGCGCCAATGTCGAAGAGATTCAGGCGTTGCAGAGCCAGCCTGCCGTCAAGATTTACGAGGCCAGCAAGACGGGCAAGGAGATCTTTGCCCGGTTGGCGAAGCTCAACTCGGCTGCCGCCATCCATGGTATCAGCCTGGGTGGTTTCACCGAGCTGGCTCTGGCTTGCCGCTATCGTCTGGCGAGCCATGACGAGCGGACTCAGATCGGCGTCCCGGAGATCAAGCTCGGCTTCATCCCGGGTTGGGGCGGCACTGTTCGCCTGCCCAAGCTGATCGGTCTCATGAATGCGTTCCCGCTCATCTCCACGGGCAGCACTGCGTCTTCGAAGAAGGCGTGGCGTCTGGGCATCGTGGATGAGGTCGTGGACCGCGACCTGCTCGTCGAGCGTGCCGGCGAGATCCTCACCGGATCGAGCCCGAAGCGAGCCAAGGTTGGCGCCAAGCAGGCGGCAATCCGCTGGTTCATCGACAACACTCGCGTCGGTCGGTCGCTCTTCGCCAAGATGGCGAGCGGTCAGATCTATGCTCAGACCAGGGGCAAGTACCCGGCGCCGTTCGATGCGCTGAAGGTCTGCCTGCTGGCAGTCGGCGGCAGCGCCGAGGCGGCTTACGAGGCGGAGTCTCAGGCTTTCGCCAAGCTCGCCACCACTGACGTCTCCCGGAACCTCGTGCGGATCTTCTTCGCCGAGACCGAGAGCAAGAAGATGCCTGCTGGCGCCAAGCCTGTCGTCGACGTCAAGGTCGTCGGTGTCCTGGGCGCGGGCGTCATGGGTGCTGGTATCGCTCAGGCGGCTCTCTACAAGGGCTTCCGGGTGGTGCTCAAGGACATCGACCAGGCGGCTCTCGATAAGGGTGTCGCCACCATCAAGGGTCTCTTCGACTCCCTGGTGGAAAAGGGCAAGATGTCCAGGGTGGACGCCGACGTCCTCTTGAGCAACCTGGAGCCGACCCTGAACTACGCCGACATGGCGGACTGCGACATGGTGATCGAAGCGGTCGCCGAGGTCATGAAGGTGAAGAAGATCGTGCGCGGCGAGCTGGACAAAGTGATCCAGAAGCCCTACGTCTTCGCCACCAACACCTCGTCGCTGTCGGTCAGCGAGATGGCCGGTGCCCTCACCGACGGTGATGGCAAGGTTGCCGTCGAAGCGTCGAAGTATCCGGAGCTGGTGGTGGGTATCCACTTCTTCAATCCGGTGCACAAGATGCCGCTGGTCGAGATCGTCCGCGGTTCCACCACTTCCGATGCCGCTCTTGCCTGCGCCAAGGCCTTCGCGCTCAAGCTCGGCAAGACCACGGTGACGACCAACGACGCCCCTGGCTTCGTGGTCAACCGCATCCTCGCTCCCTACATGCGCGAAGCTATTGCCATGGCGGAAGAGGGTGTGCCCATGGAGGACATCGAGAAGGCGGCTACGGCTTTCGGCATGCGCATGGGTCCCTTCACTCTGCTCGATGAAGTCGGTCTCGACATCGCCGGGCACGTGATCAAGACCCTGGAGAACGCGCTGGGCGAGCGGATGTCCGCTCCTCCCATCCTGAAGGACATCCAGGAGCTCAAGCTCCTTGGTCGCAAGGGTGGACGCGGCATCTATCTTTACACCGCCAGCGGTGACCGGGCTTCCGTCAAGGAAGGGCGCATGTTCGCCAAGAAAAAGCGCTATCTCTTCAACCCGGATGTGCAGGCGGCTCTGGCCTCCCGCACCAAGCCGACCCGGAAGACCCAGGACGAGATCCAGGACCGGCTCTTCCTCGCCATGGTGGCTGAGGCTGCTCGCTGCCTGGAAGAGAACGTCATCGACGACGCGGCTCAGCTCGACCTGGCCATGATCTTCGGCACGGGCTTCCCGCCCTTCACCGGCGGACCGCTCCGCTGGGCCGACAGTCTGGGCACCCGCATGGTGAACCAGAATCTGACCTGGCTCGCCCAGGTGGCCGGCGCCAACTACGAGCCTTGCGACCTGCTCAAGGGCAAGGCGGAAAGCGGCGCTACCTTCGGCTAAGCCGAACGTTTTCAAAGGGGTGGGGATGCTTCACGGCATACCCACCCCTTTCTTTTTTGGCATTTGTAATACTAAAGTGAATAGTAAGAACTTGACTTGGAAGTGTTGGTGGAAAATAGCATGGACGCTATCAAACCGAAGTTTTCAGGCGTTTTTGACGTAAAATCGGCTTTTTTCTACGCAAGAAAAGCATATTTGCACTTGGAAGCTTCGGCTAGTTAGACCAGAAGACCAGATTGGATGAGAGAGCAGCACCGACATGAGGGCATGCCAGTGCTGCTTTCTTGGTCATTTCCGCGGTGGCCCGGATGTTCCTCGGAACAGTCCGATCACGCCGCTGAGGGCTCCGACGCCAAGGGCGAGCATGAAGGCGGTCGCTCCGGCGTCCGGTGATACCAGACCGAATCGATGGGCGATATTGAGCAGGAGAGCCCCGATGAGAGCCCCGCTCATGACCATGAGAAAGGATCCCCGGGCGGCTCCAAAGTCACCGCTTCGATCGGTTCGGGCGTACTGGCTGCGATGGAAGCGGTACGAGATGAGGTAGCCGCTTGCTCCGGGAATGAGGACGCAGAGCGCGTACAGAAGGATGTCGTTGAGCACTGGCTGGTCTCCTTTAGTGCTGGCAGTAGTCTTCGAGCAGGACCTGGCGACCGGCGAAGACCTCCTCGGTGAGGATGGCGATTACCCGGTGGTGGATAGACTCCCAGGCGAGACTGTCGGCAAGCAGAACGAAGAGCTCTTTCTGGCGGACTATGAGATGGGTGATGCCGCCCAGATTCTGAAGTCTCTCTACTGCTCTCAGGGTATCTGCGCAGACTTCACGGTGAACGGGCAGGGGCTGGTCGAGGCGGTAGACGACGGTGTCCATCATCTCGACGGTCAGGTTTGCCGAGACTGCATAACAGCGAACCGTGCTGTTCTTGCTGCCGGCAAAACGAATTCTATTGGTTTGGCTCGTCATGAGTCGCTTTCGCGGTTGTGGCCCGAACCGGCTGTTATCGGGAACAGCTTTTGAGGCGCGGGCAGATTGCGATGAGAAGGCCTAATCTGAGTTGAATGCTCGTCTAAAAAGAAAATAGTAGAAACGCTTCTGATTACTATCCTGGGGTGGATCCGGCCTAGCGGCGATAGTCTCTTTTTATGTATTTAGGTTCTGACACGGACCCGCTCGGCTTCGTCCCTGGCTCATTCAGGCGGCTCATATCTTTTCGGCAGATCGGCTGGTAGATTTGATATTGCGGCAGCTCCCGCTGGGCTGGTTCTGTATGTATTGGATATACTAAAAAGAGCAGTAGAAGTTCTTTGAAAAAGCGAAAGGAAGGGCGCCGAAGCGCACCTTCCCCCGCATAAGTCAGAGCTGGCTCAGCTGTTCGCCAGAGCTTCCTGCACCAGAGCCGTCAGGGACGCGGGCAGGGCGTTCCAGACCGCTGCCTTCTGGTCTTCGTCGAGTCCGTCCCACCACATCGCTTCGCCTTTCAGAAAGGCTTCGGAGGGTGTGGCGAGCTTCTCGACGAGAGCCGCGAGAGCAGAGGGAATGCGCTCCTGAACATAGGCCTTCTGGGCGACGGTGAGACCTTCCCACCACATGCGCTGCCCATATTCGAAGCCTTCCGGAAGCGGCTCCCCGGCGATCGCAGCGGCCACGGCAGCGCGAATGCGCTGGCCGCCGACCAGTCCGGAGAAGTAGATGGTCCGTCCATCCTCGAGACCGGCATAGCCGTTGGGTCGCTTATTGACCGGTGTGACATCGAGCCCGTGACCGCAGCAGGCCTGGTAGACGCCGGGCAGGTTGGCGATACAGGGATCGTGCTCGCCATTGGCGATGCGCAGATTGCAGCCTTTGCAAGGCCGCGGACTGGCGTAGTCCACCTGGCTGCCGTCGTCTTCGTAGACGGGGCCGGCGTCGGTGTCGACAATCACATGACCGTGGATCGAGTCTTTTTCGAATAGCATGTTTCAGTCCTGTTTCGATTCGAGGTCGAGGGTGGCAAGATCGGCAAGGACGAAGTCGATGTCACGTTTCTCCTGACCGCCGTGACCACCGGTGCTGGCCCAGGGTGTACACCGGGAGCGCAGGGTGTTTGCCCGACGCGCCTTCTCTTTCAGGTTGGAAGCCGCGACCGCGGCCTTGAGGAGTCGATCGTGGGCTTCGTTGTAGTCGGCCGTGATCGGGTTGGGACCGGCTTCGTAACGCTCGGCGAATTTCCGGGCGGCGGCGTACATGACGGCGTCAGCTCCGGCTGAGAGGTCTCTGACGAGGCGCTCGAGCTCTTCGGAGGAGGCGGCGATGAGGTCGCCCAGCTCTTCGATGCGGGCGATGGTCTTTTCGTCGATGGTGTTCATGATGTTTCCTTTCAGGTGACCCACACCGCGAGGACCTGCTTCGTTTGCGAGACCGACGCTCGTGTCGCCGGGCTTCGCATAGGTCGCAGCTCGTCTCTTGAATGCGGGGATGCTGTTTCCTGCCTGCACGGCAAGCAGGGGGGAGGATGATCTGGTTCCTTCCGGCTCTCTGGCTGGCAGCCAGGGACCTCGCTGGAGGTCGGTCAGATCGTCTTGATTGAGAGCCGGTGGGTCTTTTTGTCTTTAGTTCGAGAATCTGAGATGGGATTGAGAGATAAATCCAGCTTATTTACTTCTTGTCTGCCGACCTAATAGTCTTTGCTGGTTGTAAAGTGGGTGAAAACCCCTGCTGTTCGTGTGTTTCTGGAAATCGGGCCGGGTTTTCAAGAGAATCTCAGAGGTTTTTCATGGGTAAAAGCCCTAGCGTGGCTCGCTCAGGGCGGTTTCATGCGTAATTTCCCCAGTGACGAATTTTGTCCTGGCTGTCAATATCTAAAGCGGGCTGGATAGAAACGATTTGGATTCGAATACGAATTAGTAGAAAACAGGGGCATTGATATGGGCAATGAGTTTCAAGACTTTCATCGGGGTGGTCACAACTCGACCAATGTCGAGACTGAGGCGCGGACCGTGGCCAGCTTGCTCGATGCCGGCCGGTTCGAGCAAGCGCAGCAGCGTCTTCTGAACGATCTGCAGAATCGTCCCGAGGACTTCCAGGAGATTGTCACCCGTGCCGATCGATACGAGCAGTCGCAGTACGGAGCCGATCTCGTCCTTACACCGGTGAATAATACCGGCAACTTTTACGATCGCAACGGCTGGAACGGCAACGGTAACGGCTGGAACAACAACGGTTACCAGCGGGAATATATGGTTTCTCTGATCATGCCCTATTCGCAACGGGGCGGCGGCGCTCGCCAGCATATGCAGGGATTCATCAGGTCCGACCTGGCGGTCATCACCCTGGGCGGCAGACCTCTCGATAGCACGCCTTATTTCAGTCGCTGAACTCAATCATCGTCATCGTCGTCATCATCATCGTCGTCGTCATCGTCGTGATGGTTACGACCGCGACTGGAGCGACCTTCTAGTTTGTTCGCTTTTCGCTGGCAGTGGGCGATCTCTTCGTTGATGTGATTTATCCGTTTGACCGGTAAGTCCGGTTCCAGAGCAAGATAGGCTCGGTACTGGGTAGCTGCTTCCCGAAAGTTGGAGGATGTTTCAGGTTCGTCCTTTTGCAACGCTTTTGCGTATCGCAAATGAGCGTCCGCCACTTTGGGGTTTTTGTAAATTGCCGCCTTGTACTTGTCGATGCTGCTCTTGTAAAGGCTCTTGCTGGCAAGATCGTCTGCCAGGGTCAGATCCTGCCTCGCGAGCTCCCGTTGTTTGGCCAGAAGACCAAGGCCGCGATTGGCTCGCTCGCTCCCGCCGGCATAGCCGCCTCCTTTCTTGTAAGCCACCTCGGCAACAGGCAGATTATTAAGCATCAAGCAGAGATCGGCCACGGCGAACACCTGTTTTGCATCATTTGCGTTATCAATGACCGCCTTGAGCTGATTGTCAGCTTCGTCAAACTTGTTCTGAGCAAGGCACGCCTCGGCATAAGCGATGCGCTCGCCGTCATTTTTCGGATGCCCTATCGTTTTCAGGTCGACGGTCTCGCCGGACATCGTTCTTATCTTTGCCTGGGCCAGCCTGAGCTCCATGTCATTAGGGTAGAGTTCGAGGGCGCGATCGATCATGCGTTTGGCCGACTCGAACTCGTTGGAGACGAAGAAGGCGCCGGTAGCTTCTTTATTCGCCTTGAGATAGTAGGCTCGACTGAGACCTTTAGCGGCTTCGGCACAGTCGTTGTTCAAAAGTCCGAGCGCGGTCTTGTACTCCTTGATTGCATCGTCGAACTTCTCCACCCGCAGGCTCTGATCGGCGACTCGGATGCGAAGTGCGGCATTGTCGGGAAGCATCGCGATGGCAGAATGCAGCTCCGCGATCGATAGCTCGAGGTCGCCTCGGCCTTCGCGAATCTCGGCGATGCCTAGATATGCTTCCGGGTTCTCGGCTTTTATTCTGATGGACTCCTGGAACTCCTTCACGGCGCCGACGGAGTTCCCCTGAGCGGCAAGAGTCTTACCGATGGAAAGATGCACTGGTCCGCTGTTGCGGTTCTGATAGAGAGCTGTGTTCAACTCGTCGAGTGCGTCGTCCAGACGATTCTCTCTGCGAAACACTTCACCGAGAACATAGTGCGCCGTGGAATTCTTCGAGTTGATCGAGATTGCTTGCGTGGCCGCCTGGGTGGCGCCGGGCAAATCGTTCTTGTCCAGAAGGGTCATGGCCAGACCGGAATATCCGTCTGCGTACCTGTGATCGAGGCTGTTAGCCGTATGAAACTGTTCGATGGCTTCATCGAGGCGCCCTTGCTCCCTGAAGACCATGCCCAGTACCCAGTGACCTTCGGGAAACTGGGAGTTGATCGCATTGCCGGTCTTGCATTCCTGTTCGGCCTGCTCGAGTAGAGATTTTTTGCTCTTTATAATCGTGTTGGATGATGACTGCAGACGATGGATAGTCACGAGTGCTTTGCCGACGTGAGCCAGCGGGTTGTTGGCATTGAGCAGAAGGGCTTTGTCGAAGTTCGCCCTGGCCGCGTCGAGCTTGAAAAGCTTTGCTTGGGCCCAGCCAGCTCCGACTAGAGACTGGACATCACTGGGCTTGCGTTTCAACTGGGTGAGACAGCGTTTTTCCGCCTCCTCGAATCGACCTGCATTCAGCAATGTGTCGGTGGCGGGGTTGCCCGTGTAGACGTCGATGCCGGTTTTGAGACGGGCTCTGGTTTTAGCTATGGACGGCGGGTCGGCCGTCCCGAAGGCGACGATACACAATGCGAGAGTCAAAAACACTCGAAGTGCCAGCGAATTTGATTTCATGGCAACCCACATACGAGACGGAAACGCGGCAATCGTAATGCATGGCCCGCCAATTTTGAAGTGGTAGAACTTTTTGAAACCGGGGAGTCATCGTTGAGACGTCCGGGCTGCCTCCGGAAGCTCACCTATCTTGACTGTTAGCGTCAGGGGCGCGCCGTTGCGCAGGATGCCGAAGTCGACTGAATCGCCCGGTTTGTGCCTGCTCAGGCAACGCTGTACTTCTTCGCTGGATGAGACCGGTTTGCCTTCCAGCTCTACCACCAGGTCGGCCGGTCTGAGACCGCCCAGGGCTGCCGGTCCGGTCCGCTCCAGCTGGACTACCACTACGCCTCTGGTGTCGGGCTTATAGCCCAGAGATCTGGCCAGGCGAGGATCGAGAGCCTGCATATAGATTCCCAGATAGGGGTGGGAGACACGGCCTTTATCGAGGAGCTGTCTGGCCACGTCCTTGGCGATTGAGACCGGAATGGCGAAACCGATGTTCTGAGCGTCTCCTCTGATAGCAGTGTTGACGCCGACTACCTCGCCATGAATGTTGAGGAGAGGCCCACCGGAATTGCCCGGGTTGATGGCAGCATCGGTCTGGATCAACTGGAGAGACTGGCTGAGGCTGCCGATAGATCTGCCCAGGGCGCTTACAATTCCGAGTGTGACGGTCTTGCCCAGACCGAGAGGGCTGCCGATGGCGATCACCCAGTCTCCGGGCCTGAGCTTGTCGGAATCGCCGAAAGTCACTACAGGCAGGTTTTTTGCGTCGATTTTGATAAGCGCGAGGTCGGTGGCGGCATCACGACCTACTACTTTCCCGGCGAAGGGAGGCTGGTCCTTGACCGTGACTCTGATTTCCTGCCAGTTGTCCACTACATGATTGTTCGTGAGAATGTAACCGTCAGACCTGATTATGAAACCGGAGCCGGCACCCCTGCTCTCCAGGCGGCGGGGAACCAGGGTCTGGGGCTCGAGGCCGAAAAAGAGACCGAGAGGCAATCCCGAATGGTAAGGTGTATCCGCCACAACGACACTTGTGAGGGTGTCGATGTTGACTACGCTTGGCTCTGCTTTAGCGGCGATGTCGGCAATGGTGCTCTCCCCTAGCAATCCCCGGAAAGCCCCAGAAGCCTTTGGGGAAGATGGGCTATCGCTGAGCGAGCTCTGTTTGCTCTCGGGCCAGAACTGGTGACCGGCCCAGAATATGGCTGCTCCCGCGGTCAAACCGACCAGGAGAAAGAGAAGATTGCTGTTCGCTTTGCCAGAAGTTCGATTTCTCATGACCTCTATTTTATTGCAATGACCTTGCGGATGCCTGGAGCGCCAGCTTACTGTAAAATCCTATGGTCGAGTTTCGGGGATATACATATGGTGGTTGAGCCTCAAACAGCAGTGACGATGGAAGCTTTTCAGGGTTTGTCCCGACAGACGAAGCTCTTGATTTGTTATGCCCTGACCGGCGATCTGGAGCAGCTGCCGATTATGACCAGAGACCGCGATGCAGACGAGCTGGTCGATCGTGGCTGGCTGGAGGAGAAAGCCTCCCGGACCATCGGTGTTAAGAATTTTTCCTTCCCAGACAAGGTTCTTGACGATCTTCTGGGCTTCAGAGAGCAGATTCTGAGCCAGTTTACCGAAGAGGACCTGGAGAGGTACAAGCAGAGCAAGCGGGCTTACTACCCCTGGTTGTGGTAAATCCATCCGTTATACTATTGGGAATTGGGATTTACTGATGAGAGACTGGAAATGACTCCGATCAGCTGTGGCGACAAAATTGCGTTTGTTCTGGGACTGGTGTTCCTGGTGGTGGTACTTGCCACCAGCGCCCATCATTTCGCCGGCTAGATTTTCTTTTGAGTACTCTTGAGTGGAGAGAGCGAAAGACTCCTCTGTCATCCCTTGGTAGATTCGATCATATCCAAACAGCCAGCTACGCCACTCTGAGATGACACTATCAGTGGTGAAACTACGAGGGGCGGCGGGGCTCCTGGGGTGTTTGCGCGCCTGCCGGCTCTGGACTGGAGAAGCCTGGACTGGATAGGCTCTGATCGTATTTCCGACTTCGCTTCGATTAGACAAGGAACCAGTCCCTCCCATTAAGTAGCCGCCTATTCGGAAATCAATCGATTCAGTCGGAGCCGCTGTGGCTCCGGCGCTCCCGCACAGCTCGAAAAGAAAGATAAAAATGAGAAGCTGTACCTTCGCCTTACTGCTCTTCGCATCAGTATTGCTGCCATCCGCCGAGGTCCGTGCCGGACACCACCACGGGTCCGGCCACTACCGGCCTTCCTTCGGTCTGTCTCTGCCAGGAATCGGGCTCTATATCGACAACGGCGGTGTGTCAATCGGCTACCCGGCCCGGCGTTATTACCGCCCGCCGACGTACTGCCAGCCCCCGACGTACTACCAGCCCCCGACGCGCTACCAGCCCCCGACGCGCTA
>Ga0226835_1000447_pt1 | contig 47928 bp, 48 predicted proteins | sample LAC_MetaG_1_FD_163627 | JGI IMG/M metagenome (GOLD analysis project Ga0226835, IMG submission 163627) | Anaerobic ammonium oxidizing microbial communities from anammox membrane bioreactor (MBR) in UC Berkley, California, United States -... | ecosystem: Engineered > Bioreactor > Anaerobic >...
CGGGAGGACCGCAAGAGCGATTGACGCCGGCGTCGCGCCCTGCCCCATCCGCCGCTGCCCGCTCTGGACAACGGCGGTCTCGAAAGCGGGCGAAGGGAATCGAACCCTCGACATTCAGCTTGGGAACCGCCCAGGACCCGTACCAGATACGCGATCCTACGATACCACGCGGGTTTGCGGATTGCAACCGTTGAAAGTCTTGTCGCGTTTTGGGGCGGTTTTGGTGGTGCCGCGCGGTCACTACCGCGCGGTCTTGGGCTTGGCGAGATGTTCGTCGAGCGCCGGCGGCCCCGCATCACCCGCGCGACCCGCGCATCGGCGAGCCATATCGAGTACCGCGGGTTCGACGGGTGACGACGGCGGCGTCTGCCTTCGCCAGATCGCGCTGCTGCTCCTCGCGCCGCCAGCCCATGAATGATCCATAGTCGATGCGGAGCTGGGTCCGCTTCAGCCCATTGGTGTGGAACGCCCCCTCGCCGACGGCCTTTGAGACCCTCGCCTGCGCTCTCGCCAGGTCAATCCCTGACACGACCTCCAGCAGCAACGCCGAGGCCTCCTTGTGCGAGATCCAGCGCTCGACCTTTGCGTCGGGATGAGGCGTTGTGGTCCGGTTGAGGACCTCATTCAGATCCAGGAGCACATTGCCCGCACGAACCCGTGCCAGATCCACGAGAGCGGCCACCGAAGGGCGGTACCCCGGGAAATCGTCGGGTGCCATGAGTGACGCGAGGGTGAGCACGACGGGCGCGCCGGCGGACCTCAGCCGGGGCGAACTCAGGACCGCATCTCCATCGGACCACTTCGCCCCACGGACGATGAACACCTGCCGCGGGCCCGTCAGCGACGAGGCGGCGCCGGCGACTGCAACGCGACCTGGTTGGTCCTCAATCACATGACCTTCTAGGCCCGCTGACCGCCCGATGTGAACCGCAAGGCCGTGAAGGTCCAGCGTCCACCTGGCAAACCTCTCCGGCTTGAGTTCGATCAAACCCCCGCCGTTGCCGCACCTGTGGAGCACCACCTGCTCGCCTGTTGCAGGATGTTCTTCGAAGTCAGCGGTGACCGAACAGCCGCCATCACAGCAATCCACATCGATCTCGTCCGCCGGCGATGCCTCTCTAAGGACACCCCAGGCGACGAGCTGATCCAGCTCGGCGACGGTCGCCGCGGGGATGGAATCCCTGCGGACGTAAGCCGCATCCGGGCGCTCAGCAAGCCGGAGGACGCGATTGAGAGCGTTATCCACGCGCGATCTCCGAGCGCATAAGGCACTGCTTGAGAATCTGGTCGTGCCCGGTGTCTTTCAGATTGCACCGGTCGGGATAGGTCACATCGAACGTGACCGTCTTCCCCTTCCCCCGCGTCTTCGGTTTGAACTGTGCGGTGATCTGCACCTGGCCCACATGAAGATCTGCGAGCGGGAAGTTGGAGCTGTTCACCGCATCCCGAAGCAGGTCATGGACCGCAGCCGGCTCTTTGGGCGTCGGCGGAGCGGCCACCGTCAATCGCCTGCGGCCATTGCCCGGGAGGTCGAGTCGCATCTGCCTAACCCCGATGCGCGCAATGCCATCCTCGGGGCGGCACTTGAACTCGAAATTGCGGTCCTTCAGCTTGGCGAGATCGAAGGGTGGCTTCTGGTTGGCTGCCGGAACGTCCTGAAGCCCCAGGATGATCTTGCAGAACGCCGATGCAAGCGCCTCCTTCTGGTCCTTCGAGCCCGGTGTGACCATCTCCAGGAGCCCTTCCTCCGGCTTGTAGACGAAGACCAGCTCGAAAGCGGTCCGCCGGGATTGGCGGCGAAACTGCCCATTGTCGTCGTATCCCAGGTCAGTCTTCGGCAGGCTTTCGGGGTAGGCGTGGAAACAGAGACGCAGCGGCGCCTTCCGTTCAAACGACTCGACATAACAGCGCTTCCCCTTCCCGTCCCGCTTGAACACCTCGCGGACCTGCGCCGACAGCCTCTTCTTCGCCTCGTCAGAGTCCGCGACGACCAGTCGCTTCCCCACGAACCGCCGCCACCAACGGCTGTCGGTGAATCGGTCGATAGACATGCAGTCCGCGATGTGCTGCACCAAGGAGCGGTCGCGGAGGAAGGCCACCATCACCCGTTCATGCTCATTCCTTGCACCATCGAGGTCAGCCAGCCACGGCACAGCACGCAGATTGGCCTCGTCCTGCAACAACTGAACGCCGGCATCCGTCGCCAGATCTTGAATGGCGACCAAGTCACTCTCGATCTGAGCGAGTTCCTTGGCCGGCAGCGCCTCGATCGCCTCGGCAAGGCCGTCGGTCTTGCCTTCCGTCACGGAAGACCAGTTGAAGTCACCGAGCACGCGACGCCCGGCAAGGTACTCGCGGACGAACGGGTGGGACACCAGCCGCAGGAAATTGTTCAACGTGTACTGAGACGCCATGTGAATCATCACCTCCGTGAGTAATGCTGACTGACACTCTCGAGCCTATTTGCGCTTCGCTATGGTCACACTTGATGCCACTCACTCCGTCAGCGCCTTAAGGAGCGCATCGGGGGAATCGGAGTAGAACTGGATGTCAACCTTGGTGGCCATCGCGTCGGACAGATCGAACAGCTGCCGGCGTGCCGAGACCGGCATGAGCAGCGTAGAAGCCCCTTTCTCTACCGCCAGCTCCGCGAGGGCGGTCGCGTTGTAGACCGGCTCGACCGAGCCACCCAGGTTGAGCGCTCCAACCACGATGAGCCCGCCGCGAGTGCTCTTCTCCAGGAGGGCGCTGCACAACGCGATGAGAACAGGAAGTCCCAATGCCGCCCCGCTCCGTTCCGAATCCATCGCTCGAAGCTGTAGGGCGAACTCGTGCTCGCGGGGATCGCGGTTGCCGACGAGGTCCTTCCCACGGGTATAGAGGTTCTGCTCGGCGTACCGTGTGCTCTCGCGGAATGCCGGCGGCACCGGGCTGTTGAGAATGCGGACGCCATTGCCGGGGCCAACCGTGACCTCGATCCGGTACAGGCCCGGCGCGCTTTCCGGCCCGCCCGGGCTGATCCCCCACACCTGCCCCGGTGGCAGCGGGTCTGAGCCAATCGATTCGTCGCTCTGGATCTCCGGCGTTGACACGAACTGCTCAACCCCGTCCGGCCCGAGCGTGTAACTGAAGTGCGTGTTGCGGAACTCGGCCTTCAGGCACTTCTTTTGCTGCTCCTTCACCCGCCGGCGGGATTCGAGGGCAACCCGCACGATCCACTCCAGGTCGGAGTCGGCGACGGACATCTCCGGATCGGGAAACAGCAACTTGACCATGCCGCTGATCGTCTTGCTCGCTGCCTCGATATCGCGTCCGCTGAGCGCACCGCCGAGATAGACTCGCCGTTGCATCACCGAAACGCGAGTGCCGGCGCGAAGCCGCGACCAGCACTCGCTCAGGAAGTCGCTGACAAGGCCAAAGTGGTTCGTGAGATGCTCGTGCGGATTCAGTTTCGGGAAGTCCCATCCTGGCGCGAAGGCGTGCAGGCGATCCATAAAGGCCGTGTCGTTCCGCATCTCGGGCGGCATCGGGCTCAGCAGGTGACCGACGCGCTGCTGCTGCTCCACATCGACGTCGAAGTTGCCGACCATGACGATCCCGCCGTCAGCGCGGATGCTCTCCTTCCCGCGGCTGAACTCGCCCGACGCCATATACCCCTTCATGATGTTGACGCCGTCCTTCTGATCGAAGGAGATGCCGGACACCTCGTCGAAGCACACCACGTCGTAGTGGCAAACCAGGCCGCGCTGTCCGGTCGCGTTGTTGACGAACATCTTGGCGACGGTCGCCTTTCCGCCGGAGATCAGGTGCGAATAGGGCGAGATCTGCTGGAAGAGGTGGCTCTTCCCCGTCCCCCGCGGCCCGAGTTCCACGAGGTTGTAGTTTCGCTCGACGAACGGCACCATCCGGAGCAGGGTGACCATCTGCGCCCGGGGCGTGAGCCGTTCCGGCTCCAGGCCGATCGACCGGATGAGGAACTTCTTCCACTCTTCGGTGGTGAATGCACGCCGGCCCTTGGCCAGGGTGTCCAGAACATCCGACTTTGACAACTGGATCGGGCGCAGGGCGTCGATCGAGAACGGCCGGCCGTTCTTCTCCTGGGCAACGAGCGCGTCGTAGCCGAGCGTGACTTCGGCGTAGAACCCGTCCGTCAACATGCGCTCGTGCTCACGCACGAGCTTGTCATCAATGCGAACCTCCTTCAGGGCCAGGCTCGGCAACTCCGCCAGGTAGCAGTCGTTCTTCGCGTCGAGGCGGGCCCGGACGATGTCGATCAGCTTGACCGATCCCTTCTCGCGCGCGTTGGCCTTGAACAACTCCTCCTCGCCCGTCCGAACCGCGCGGTCCTTCAACTGTTTCTCGACGATGGCCAGCCCTTCGGCGATCTCGTTCTCGTCGACCGTGGCGCAATAGCGACCAAGCAGGAACTCCACCACGTAGGTCGGCACCGGGTACTGGCGGGAGTACTTGCGGACGAGATCCTTGCGGACGAGGTAGCCGTCGAAGGCCGAGGCTGCGAGTTTGTCGAGAGCGTCCAGTTCCATGCCAATCACTCCTCACCGCCGACGGTGGTTGGTCGTTTGCCAATGACGCGGCCCGCTGCATCAAGCACAACCAGCACCGCCGCAGTGCCGACGAGCCCGTCGTCCGCCACGATCAACCCCGCCTTCCCGTCCGAGGCAAGCGGCTTGGGCGTCGATGCGATGCTTGATCCGGCGTCGTTCGGCTTCGTGCGGATGTCAACCGAGAGCGCGGTATCCGCCGGCTGAACCGTCACGCGGCAGCGAAGCCCAAGCCACTGCGCGTCGACGATGCTGGCAGCGGAAGTCGAGACGGCGTTTGCGGGCTCGATCGTCAGGTCCGGAATGAGGCACTCCTGAAGGCTCAGGCCTCCGTGCGCGTACTCGTTGCCCGTCGAGAAACAGTGGACGCCAGGCGCGACGGCGAACGTCCGCGTTGGATTCCAGTGCCACGAGGCCGTCGGAACCGTCACGCTCGAGCCGCCCTTGATCGCCGCGCACCGCGCCCACCTGCAGGCCGTCAGATAGTGCGGGAGGTCCGCCTTTGGCAGCCCTGAGTTGCCCGGAAGGAGGAGCCAACCGTGATCCGTGACCACTCGAACGGATCGCCACCCGGCGTCCAGCATGGCAAGCACACGATCAAGCAGGGCTTCGACCTCACCCTCCAGGTGCGACACGAGTTTCCCCTGCAAGTCGTGTCCCAACTTGTCGATTTGCCCGGCTTCAGCCCAGGCCAGCGCCTTGGGACGGCCCGGTGTGCCGGTGTCATGCCCCTGCACAACCTCGTAACCCGCTTCCATCAAAAGCTTCCTGAACCGATCCGTCGTCAGCGACTGCCGGCTGGTGGCCACTTCCGGGGTGAATGTCTCGCCAAGTTCGCCGCCGGCCACGTCCTCCGCCACGGGGGATGACGCTGGCTTCGCAGTCGCGGTCACCGTCGGAAGGGCCGCCCAGCGGTGGCGACGGGTTACACGGAGACCGCGCCCTTCCGCCTTTGAAGCCAGTCGCTGTCCGAGGTCGAAACGCAGCCCATCCGCGAAGAGGATGCACGCTCCCTCCTGCACCGATACATCGTCCTGCCCGCCGCGCGACGGGAGTGGCGACTTGGCGACCACCCGCTGGAACTGCTCGGCGGCTGCCTCCAACCAAGGCAGGTAGAGCGACCGAACGGCCGTTTGAACGGCCCGCACGTCGATCACGGTCCGCACCATCGCGAGCGCGCACATCGCGGCTTCGTCAACGAGATACCCCCCCTCGGCGTAGGTACGGGCCATCTCGTCTGGCGTGTCGCCGCCCGTCTTGTTGGCGGTGCGCTGCGCCACAGTGGCCAGGTAGGACAGGCTCATCGCCAAAGGGCTGCGACCGAGCCGAGCCCAGACCCACGTGCGCCGCGTGCCGTGCTCCTTCTCCAACTCCTCGGTCCGACGCCGCGCATCGCCGTGGGCCAGTTCATCGAACGCCAGCAGCGCGTTCCGCAGCCTCGCCTCGGCCTCATCGTTCTCATCCGGCCAGGCATCCTTCACGAACATCAGCCCCGCCGGCTTCGAGCGGGTCAGCAGCTCCGGGATGCCGGGGAACACGGTCGGCGCGTCAACGAACCTCGCCCAGACCGCCGCCCACGTACCCTCGCGCATGCCGAGCCGCTCACCGCCGACGAGTTCACCGTCCTTCACGGGGTCGAAGCCATACTCGGCGCGGCAGCGCGAACCGAACGCCGACCATTTCGCGGCCTCCCACCGTTTCCTCGTCCCCTCGGGATCGCCGAGCCACGTGAGCAGGTCGCGCGGCTGATCGTCGATCACCAGGCGGTCGAAATCCTCCGCCTCAAGGCGCTTTCCGCGCAGCACGGAGAGCGGGGCATCGGCCAGCGCGGTGAGGGCGCCGAGCATGGCGGACCGCGTTGCGGCGTCCTTCGCCACATCGAGCCCAACCCCGTCCTCGGAGACAAGGAACGCCTCAACCGTCCAGTCCTTCCCGTTCTTCTGGGTCCACACCGTGCCGCGGAACTGCAACTCGGCGAGCGGCTGGAGCGTCAGCGGGCATTCCTCGGCGGCCCGGAGCAGTTGACGACCGACACCCGGCATGTAGATGATCGGGACCTCGCCAGCGGGAAGGGTGATCTCGGGAAGCACGCCGGCGATGACGCACTTGAGCCAGATGGCCGGGCCGCGACGCTCGGCGGGCGCATAGTCCCCGAGCACCAGGAGGTGCGGCATTTTCGCCTGAAGTGCCGGGATGAGCGGCTTCCACTGACCATCAGGATCCGACCACAGGATCGCCGCGGGCTTGGCCACATCGCCCGGGTTATGCCGTGCGGCCTGGTGCAGCGAAGCGGTGATCGCCTCGAGCAGCGTTCCGGAGGAGGAGGCCGAATCAGCCACGGGCCCCTCCTTCGGGGCGATTCACCCCGCGAAGCTCGTCAAGGCAGGCCGTCAGTTCCTGAAGCAAGGCATCGCGGTCGGCGCTTAGGCGCTCGACCTTCGCATTGTGCTCCTTGTGTTGCTCCTGGGTGGCCGCGCCGGTCGTTCGTCCTGGCTGCGCAGCTTCCAAGAGCTGCTTCTTCACTTCCCATGCACGCAGCATCTCCGCCGCGACTGTTACCCGAGTCTGTAGCCCTTGAAGTGCAGCGCTTCGCCTCTGAAGCGTAGCTGTTTCGCGCTGCGCCGCAGTTGCCTCGGCGAGGTCCCTGCGCTGTGATTCAATCTCAGCGGCTTGCAAGCCGAGCTGGCGTCCTTGGAGAATGATCGCGGCGATGGCCCCCACCAGTGCAAGCCCCGTGAAAAGAGCATTTGCCGTACCGAACGCATCTCCGAACTGTCCCCAACGCGCTGCGGTGGCGTCACACGTCCCGAAGAACACCACGAGCGTGACGATCAAGATGATCAACCATGCCACACCCACGATGATGGCCCCGATGTAGACCGGCTTCATCGATGGCTTGCGAGGGTCGGTGCTAACACGAGTGTTCATCGGCTGCCCTCTTTTCCAGCCCCTGCGGCCGAGAAGAACAGCATTAGCCACATCTTCGCGGGCTTAACGTCAGGGCGGACGGATTGCGACGATGGTTGTGGAGCAGTTGGCCAGGGCTCGTACCACGTCTCCGGCTCATCGACGTGCTCGATGACGTACTGCCCCAGCAGAGGCTCGACACCATTCGGGTCTTTGGAATCGCTCGGCAGACCAACGTCACACGCGAGCCACTTGCTGATCCATTGCCCGAGCGAGTCCCAGTCCGCACAGTTGCGGGTAGCGGTAGCGGAATCGCCGTTGAACATCGCCCGCACGCTCGTCGCATCGTTCACGCGCGTTCGCAGTCTCGTGCGATCCGCAACCAGCACAAAGGTCCGGTCTCCGGTCCTCGCATCGGCCAGCGCGTCATTCAACTGGGAGCGCTCAAACTGCGCGGTGAAGTCTTCGCTGACCTTGAGCTGAAAGAGGGCGGTCTTGAGGAACTCAGCAGGCTCGATGAACACGGTGATGGCGAGGTCTGCGCCGTACTTGTCGCGGTTGTTATCCCCCTTCCGGTGCAGGAGCGCAACTTGGCTGGTCATGCGCATCGGTGTAGTGCTTCCGACGTCGCACCCGCGGCGGGAACGGGAGAACTGCTCGGAGAGCCGGCTCATCAGCGGCTCCTCGGAGTGCAAGCCGCCCTTCTGCCACCCCGAGATGGCTATCTGAACCGCGTTGAGCGTCTCCGCGAGCACACGGTCGAAGTCCAGGTCGGGCGGAAAGGGCATCACTTCACCCCTTTCGCATAGCGCGCCTGCTGTTTCTCCTCGTTCGTCAGGTGAACGTCGTTGACACGGTCGCCCTTGAACTCCTTCCCATTCCAAAACCACGGGAAGTCGGCCTTGGGGCGGAGCTTCTGCGGCTCCTGGCCGCGATCTGTTTTCCACTTGATGTTCACCTTCTCGCGCAGCACGCCGGCCTCAACGAACGGGCGGATGTTCATGCGCACGCCGTCGTTGATGTCCGGCTCCCAGCCAATGGGCTGCTCGTGCAACGGCTTCCAGCGGACGAAGATGTCGTACGGCGGCTCGCCGGCCAGAATCGCTTCGAGCTTCTTCTGGAGTTCCAGCGCGTCCGCGAGACGTCCCTCGGCGCCGGTCTTCTCCGCCTTCACCTCGTCGCGCTGGCGGGCGATCCAGTCACCCAGGTAACCGTGCGCGATCTTCTCCAGCAGGCGACGCCCGGCCCCGTTCGGTGCGGCGAGGCGGTGGTAGTGCACCAGCACGCCGAAGCCGTCCTTCTTGCGGCCATCCCATATGTGCCAGACGAACGGGCGATGGTGAAACAGGGCGCAGTGCTCGGCGAAGAACCGGTTCTTCAGCCAGTCGTCGAGGTTCGGGGCCGGCGACTTCTCGCCGTTCGCAGCCGCCGCGGCGGCAAGGAGACTTGCCTCCTTCGCACCGGACCAGTCCGAACCGAACGCCGCACGGAGCAAGTCACGGACGCGCCCCTCAGCGGCAGGCTCGCCGCGCATGGGCACAAGCGGGATCACGCCGTCGTCATCGGCGTGGCTTTCGAGGTCCTTGCACTTCTCGACCCACGCACGCGCCTCGGAAGCGAGAGGCATCTCGGCATCGAGTTCGGCGGGCCACTTGTAGCCGGCAAGGCGGGCGACGGCGACTTGCAGCACAGTGCCTGTGTGGGAGTTGGGCTCGGTGGTCAGCGGCACGCGGCCGGCGGGGTGGCCGTGGAAGAGCCACTGCGTGGGGTCGTCGGACTGCGGCTCGGGGAGGCCGTTCGGATACTTCTCCGCCGCGACCTTCTGCCAGTGGGCGAGGTCGAAGGGAACCTTCACAAGAGTCGCAGTAGTCAGCTTAAGCTGCTGGTCAAGCACGCGGACAGCATCGTGGAACGCGGGGGAAGAGCAGAAGCACCACAAGGCCGCAAGATGACTAGCGGAATGCGGCCAGATGACCCCGGTGTTCATGTCGAATTTGTCACCGTGGTAGAGGCAGACTGGAAGGGAACCCATCAAGCTGACGGCAACGCCGTTGCGCCCCCATGCCTCCGCGCCCTGAATGCTCGCAATTCCGACATCGTCCATTTGAGAGAGCGAACCGGAACCCTGTTCCCACAGGAGAATATTGTCCTTCCCACCGATGGCACAGGTTTCCGTAACCGTCGACTGGCAAGGTATCCAATTAGGTGAGAGCTTCGCCACTTCCCAGAGCCCTCTCAAGAAACGGGCATTATCACCGGAACGCGTCCCGGTTCGACTCTTCGCAGTTTCGCTCAGGAGAGGGTGGCTAGCAGCCTCGCTGAAGAGCACCCTACAGTCGGGGTTATTCAACTGAAGCGTTTGATCAATGGCTACCAAGGATTCCTGTTGCAGAGCCGAGTCCTTAGTCCCGGGTGTCAGCTTATCGGCAACGTCAATGCCTCTGAACCGATGCTTCGACTGCGGACGCGATGAAGATGCCACGAGGAAGGCCACATTGAAGTCGTACATCGGAGTTTGAAAGCCCCGTGGGCCGAGTCGAATGGCGAGATTCCATTCGGTACTCGACAGCAAGTCTTTGCGCATGGCCTTGTAGCCGGGGAGAAAGAACTGATTCTGCGGGCACACCACGGCGATTGTCGCCCCCGGGGAATCTCCACACAACCAGCGATCAACGAGCGAAGCCGCCAGATCGCCCTTTGCACTCTCGTGATTTGCTGCGCAGTGATCCCGCAAGATCTCGCTCTGCTTCTGGCGAGTGAGATACGGAAGGTTCGTGACGACCAGGGTGTATGTGTCGGTGAGAATCTCCGCCGCCTTAGCCATGCCCTGCGCCGCAACGGCTCGCTCGTGGGCATCCTCCTCTTTCTCTGTCGCCAGCGCTGCGGCCAAGAAGGGTCTGAGCGTCTCCCAGTCCGCCGAGAAGAGCTCTCCCCCGGCCCCGAGCTGCGCCGGGTCGATGAGGGAGCCCAGTTCAGGAGCCTGGCTGAAGAGGCGGTGTAGGCTGGTTAGACCGTTGATGACGGCCTGGCGTGCGTGGCTAGGAATGCCAGCCCACGCCTTGGAGTTCTTATCCGCCAGACGCAGCCACTGCTCTAGCGATGCCGACGGTCCCAGGCCCGAGCAGGCAACATGCAACTCGGGCGCCTCGCAGCGGTCGCCAGCAAGTTTCCAAGCCGCGAGAGCAACGTTGAACGCCGCGATCTGAGTGCAGCGGGCATCGAGTTCGAGGCCGAAGAGGTTGTCGGCGATGACGGCCAGCGCAGCGGTCCTGGCGTCGAGGTTGTCCTCAACCATGCGAAGGCGGACGAGCAGCTCGAGCGTGGCGACGAGGAAGTGGCCGCTGCCGCAGCAGGGGTCGAGGACTTTCAGGTCCTTGGCGGCCTTGGGCCAGCCCGGATAGGTGCCGGCGGCAGGACGCCAGCTACCCGTCGAGTCCTCTTTCACGAACCGCAGGTACTCGAAGCTGTATCCCGGTAACGCCACGGCGGCGCGGCACTCGGCTTCGGTGGCAAAGCTCTTGGCCTTGTCCACCGGCCACGCGGCCATCTGCTTGCCGGCCCACCATGCACCAACCGTGTTGTGCAGCAGGAAGAGCACCATGTAGTGCTCGGTGAAGAGCTGTGTCACCGCTGGGAGCGTGTCGGCGTCGATCTTTGCGCCGGACTTCACGCCCTCGTTCGCCGCGTTCTTGGCATCGCGCTGCCAGAACTGGTAGACCCAGCCGAGGGAGTCATCGGCGGTGAACACGGCGGGGGGCAACTCGGCCAGCAGCGTCTCCAGCGCCACGCGGCGCTCGGTCGGCAAGGCGACCTTGAGCAGAGGGTCATCGACCCGGAAGATCTGTGGGAGCATCGCCTGAGCGAAGCGGGCAGCGAGTTCCCAGGTATGGACACCCTCTTCCTTGGCGAGTTCCTCGCATTCCGCGAGCGAGACGGCGACCTTGGAAACCGGGTCGATGAGCAGATGGTTCTCGGCCAGGAACCGAGCAAAGAGCATCCGGTGCCAATGCTCGTACGCGCACTCGTGGACCAGGTGACCAATGGCCAGTTCGCCCCTGGCGTTCTGGACATCGCCGAGCTGGCGGGCACGGGCGCGCAGGTGGTTGCGGAGGGCGCGGGCCTCGGGCTTCATGTGGCCGTACGGCTCGTGGTGATGGACGGCGAGGGACTCGAGCGCTGCGCGGGCCCCGGCCTCGGCCTCGCCGCGCGCCGCGACCACCGTGTTCTCAAGCCGGCGTCGAAGTGTCGATTCCAGTGGGGGCATCGGTTGGCTCGTTGCGGGGGTGGTCGGGGTGGTTTGATGGAGGCGGGTCGATGGATGGGTCGGATGCAGAAGATCGGGATCAGCCGATCACCACGGGGCCGTGCTTGAGCTTGGCCAGAAGGGTGGACTCCGTCTTGGCGAGCCACGCTTTGATATCCGCCTCCGAGCGGAGCGTGTCGCTGGTGAGTTGAACGGTCTGGGTCTTGGGTTCGAGTTCCTTCGCCGCCTCCGCCTTCGCCTTGGCGAAGCGGGTCGGCAGCGCGGCGGCGAGTTCGCCCCAACTGTCGAGCGAGCGGGTGCTCAACGTCGCCACCAGCGCATCCTCGCTGCTGAAGTCGATGTCGGCCACGGGGACGATGTTGTTGCCGCGGGCGATGCGGTTTTGCTGGTCCTTGGCGAGCTTCTTCCAGACCTCGGACTCGCCGAGAGCATCCGACTCGCGGTCGAAGGCCTCCTGGCATTCGCCGTGGGCCTTTTTGACGGCATCGCGGAGGGCGTGCTCGAGCTTCTTGCAGAGCGGCGACACGTGGTCGGCCGAATCGAGCAGCGACCGGTCGGTGACGATCGCCTCGACCTGCGGCTTCACCTCGTCATGCACCGGCAACTTGGTCGCGTGCGACAGGAGGGTCTGGAGGGTCTGCCAGCGGGGCATGCGTTCACGGTTCAGCTTCGCCAAGCGTCCCCAAGTGTCGGCGTGGCTCTGCAGCGCGTCGTGGTGCTCGAGTAGCTTGGAGAGCCGCTCGTTGCCACCGAGGGCCTTGATCTCCATGATCTCGGCGAGTGCCGGGCGCTGGGGCAGGGGTGCATCGCCTCCGGCGTGGTGGGCAAGGTCTTCCATGACCGCGATGAACTCGCCGGCTTTCACGTCCTCCTCGCCGGACTTGCAGGCAACATCGACCTTCGAGAACAGGCCGCGGAGGGCGATTCTGTCGCGCGCGGTCAGGTTGACCGACTCCACGCGGAACTCGGCGACGGGGATCTTGTTCTGGTCGAGCTGGCCGGCGGCCAGGGGTGTTCCGTTGTGGGTCGCGCGGATGTGCCCGGTGGTGTGGAGCGAGATCAGCGCAGCGTCCACGGCGTCACGGGGCCAGCCGTACGGACTGCTCTCGAACGTGCCGCGGATGTCCCGGCCCTTCTTGCCGGCTCCGATCTCGGCGAGGATCGCCTTGCAGACCGGGTGCTGTTCGGTCGGGCCCGTCCAATCGACCACCTGCAGCGGCGCATCGTCCCGGTTGCGGGCACGGCCGATGGCGGCCTCCCACTTCCGCAGGTCGGCGTCGCCCTCGCGGAAGCGGGGGAAGAGCCGATCGAGCGAAGCGGCGGCGGCGTCCTTGACCTTTTCGGGGAAGCCGAGCGCGTGCATCTCGGTCCCGCCGCCCTGGAAGACCTTGGCCGCCCCGACGATCTGGGTTACCAGTTCATCGCGGGAGGATTCAGCGACTTTCTTCCTGGTCTCCATGCCACGACGGGCCTCGCGGCCCTCATCCGTGCTGGGAACGCCCTTGAACTGGAGCGTGCCCTCGGCCGCCTCAAACTCGATCAGGCGCTTGCGGAGATCGCCGGAGTTGTCCTTCGGAATCCAGACGAAGATGATCGGGCTGTCGCTGCCGGCCTCACGCGCGGCGGTAAGGACTTCCTTCTGGCTGGTGTCCCACTCGCTCCGGACCCACACGGGAATCTCGTGTCCCTTGACCTCGGGCGGCTCGTCGCCGAAGTGGATCTCGACGCGGCGAGACTCCTTGCACTTGCCGTGCTGGAGACGAATGCCGGCGATCGCCTCGGTCGCGGCACCTCGGAGGATGGCGTCGCGCTTCGGGGTGACCTCGTTTTCGTTGTTCGTCAAGCGCGTGACGCGGTTGCGGAACTCCTTGTCCCACTCGCTGCTCTCGCGGGTTTGGAGGCTGTATTCCTCGTCGATCTGGATGATGACGCCCTTGTCGAGCAGGTCGGCCAGGACGCGGGGGACCTCCTTGCGGATAGTCGGCCCCTCGTTGGCGAGATCGCTCACGAGCAGATCGCACAGCACGTCACTGGTGGCGCGAACGCCGGCGTCGGACGCGGCTTCGCGGGGCAACTGCCGAATCAGAAAGACCAGACCGCAGATTCGCTGCGCCAGCCGGCCGTCCGGACCTTCCTTGCCCAACTGCCGGATCTTCTCGTCAAGCTCGCGGAGAAGCACATTTTGCGTGACGAACGATGCCTGCTGCTGCTCGAACATGAAGTCGGCAGGCACGACGGTTCCAACAGGGGCGTCCGCCAGGCTCTTGATGGCCTCGTGCACGATCCTGAGCTGCGTGCGCAGCTGGCCGCTGGTGCCGGCGCGGTCGGCAGCGCGGAGCGCGTGCTCCCAGAAGCGCCGACGCACAGGGAGCAGCGGATAGTCATCGACAAGGACCTTTTGATCCTCAGATCGGGGGCCAATCTTTGTGTTCGAGAGTTGGCGCTCGATCTCGCCGGCGCACTTGGCGAGCTCCGCCTTCACGCGCCCGACCCCGTCTGGCCGCTTGGCGAGCAGCGTCTTGCGCACGACGGTCTCGACATCCTCGTCCCGCAACTCGACGGGGATCGTGAAGCGGGCCATCAGCTTGCCCAGCTGAGCGGTGCTCGCCGAGAGAGCGTTCTGGCCTGCGCCCACGAGGAGAACACGGCTGTCCATCTGTTTGCAGATCGCTTCGGCCACTTCAACGACTTGGGTGGCGCGATCGGAACTGTCGCTGATGTAGAGCTGCACCTCGTCGAGGACGATAATCGTGCAGGGGATCTGGCCCCGCACACTCAGGACCTCGCGCATGGTTGCGATGAACTCGCTCGTGCTGATGTCATCCCGCTGCGGGTACGTCTCCTTGAGCAGCATGCGGACCTGTTTCGGGTCGGGCGCGAAGTCCGGATCGACCTTGAGGAGCGCCTCGGCGATGACCGGGCTGACGTAGAGGTTGTTCAGCTCGCGGACAAAGTCCTTGCCGGCGGATTCAACGGCGCGACGCACCGACTCGTAGTGCCCGGCCGACTTCAGCCACAAGCAGAAGCGGGCCTGCGCATAGCTCTCCGGCAACCCCTTGGACCGCAGGATGATCCCGAGGATCGCCAGGCGAACGCTCTGGGCGCTGCCCGAAGGCAAGGTCCCAGACACCGCGTGGATACCACCGGCTTGGCGACCGCGAGTATCCAGTTCTTTGAGCACCGCCTGCACATCGTCAGGCAGCCGAGGCACCAGGCTCCTGGCCATCGCGCCGTCGCGTGGGAACTCGGTGTTCACCCAGAGATGGCAGAGCATCTTGAGGAGATGCGACTTGCCACTGCCGTAGAAGCCGCTCACCCACGCCGCCGGCTGATTCGTGCTCGTCAGGTTGCCGAGGTATGACTCGACGATGCGGAGGATGCCATCCTGGTACTGCCCCTCGCAGACGAACGTGGAGAGTTCAGCACGCAACTCCTCCGTCTCCTGATCGTTGAGACTGTCCGTAATGCGGGCCTGACCGTTGTTGGCGAGGGGCGTGGTAACAGGATCACGCTGAAAGAGTTCGCGGTTCTTCATGATTCAAGCTCTCCGTGATGCAGCGTGATCGGGATGGCGAGGTAGTTCCAGCCATCTCGCGCGTCCAGCAGCCGATAGTTGTTGTTGTCCACGTCGCCGGGGAAGAACAGCGCGATGCGTCCGCGGATGTCCCGCTCGACCTCTTTGAGCACGGATGACACGCGGGTGAACCCGTAGAGACAAGCGGCCCCGAACACCCCGACGACCGTCTCGTCATCCACCTCGGGGGCGGTGAGCGCCGCCCTGAGTTGACTAGCGGCGTACGGTACAAACTCCGTATCGAACTTCATCCGGAGATCGTCCGGGGATTCGAAATACGCCTCGCGATAGTCGTCGGCGGCCATCCAGGCCGGGAACGCGTTCGTGAGGTCGAAGCTGGTCCACTTGTGCCCGGCCTCTCGTGTGGCGATCTCGAAGAGCCGCTTGCGCGCGAGGAGTTTGCGTTCATCGGTCTTGTCGTAGACGAGGAAGACCGCCTTCTGACCGCCGGCCAGGTTGCGCTGCCACGGCGCGGCGATATGCCGCTGGTAGCGATCGGCAAGATCTTCAATGCGACCCATAGGACAGCTGCCTCTCCTCGTTGGTCAGGACTGCCGAGAAGCCGACGTCGATGACCGAACCGGCATGTTTCAGCTCGATGTACCCGGTGCGCTTCGCGTCCATCGCCGCGAACACGAGCTCGTCGAAGGTGGCGTCGAATACACGGCACCACGTGGATTCAAACAACCGCTCGCCCCTGAGGCCGAGCATGTAGCCCAGCAGGAGTGCGAAGGCCGCCGCGAGCGGCGTGGGCTGCACGCGTTGGCGCGTCTTCCTGGAGCGCCCAGCCAAGTGCCCCGACTGGGTCCACGTCGATGCGGTGTTCCGAACAACTTTGTCGAGCGTCCCGGCATTCAGGCGGTCATCGACGGCGGCGCGCACGGCGTTGGTCAAGGCCTGCCGCGACAACTCCTCGCCGGGGTGCATCCGGAGAATCGGATCGGCCGATGCGCGAAGCAAGGGATCACGGGCCAGTGCCGCAAGGAGCGCGAGCAGTTGCCTCCCCGGCTCGTCGGCCTTCCAGAAGAGCCGTAGCACGCGGAACAAAGGCACTGATGGATCGAGGCCGTACAACTCACCAAGCCGCTGGTTCGTCAGCTTCCGCGTTGAGCCGGTCGGCTTTCGCAGGACATTCTCGTCAACGATGGCTTCCGCATACCGAGCCCGGGGCGCGCCTGGCGGAACCTGCTCGAACAACGAGGTCAGTTCATCGAGCATCATCGTGCGGCTGGTGTGAGTGCCCTTGTCACCTCGGCGGAATCCGAACTGCTCCACTCGGGATGGGTCGGCCGCGAGGAGCCATGAATCGGAGATGGCAACAGGGTCAGGCACGATGAGAGCATAGCATCTCGCCGGCCAGTTTGCCGGCGAAGCATGACAAGATTTTTGTTTGGTCTACGGATGGTAATCAGATCGAGAAGGTGCCGGTTCCCCCGCCGCTGGAACTCGACCCGCTCATGCTGCCCGAGCCGCTTCCGGACGAGGAGGACGATCCGGACACCGATCCGGAGGTCGAGAACGACGACGATCCGCTGGACTTGCTCCCGGACGACGACCCGCTGCTGGAGGAGCCGCTGCTCGAACCGGACATGGACCCCGATGCCGAGCCGGAGCCTGACCCACTCCCGGAGCCAGAACCTGATCCGGAAGACGCGCTGCCCGAGCCGGAACTCTGGGCGGTCGCGGGCATGTCGTTGTGGACCCAGACACCCTCGGCCAGAAGCGTGTTGGTGCCGGGGATGTGGATGGCCACAGTGCGGGTCGGCGCGTCGATGCGGACGACCGATTCGACCTCTTCCTCGTTGAGGTACTCATCGATCAGGAAGTCGCCAGACTGGACGAACTCGGCGGATACGAAGCCCCACTCGTCGCCGCGGCGGATCATGAACGGGTGCTCGGGCGTTGCCTTCAGTCGGCGGTTGATGACCGTGAAGCCGTGGTGCTCGCCGAGGCGGATGCTCGCCACCCGAGCGGCGACGGGCGTCGCGCCGTGCAGGCCGTGGTGCGAGAGCCAGTTGTACTGGGCGCGGTAGGGCACATCGACTTCGAGGCCGGGGACCCGGATGGATGCCACGCGGTCGCCGGGCTTGAGGTTCTCGATGGGCGTGAGGCGGCCGTCCTCGAGGCGCACGAGGGTGCCGAAGAGGAGGCAGTTGCTGCCGGGGCCGGAACCCGGCCCGCTCCCGCCCGGCCCCGAGCCGCCTGGGCCGGACCCACCGGGGCCGGAGCCACCCCCGCTCGAACCGCCGCCGCCGGACGAGCCTCCACCTGAGGACCCGCCGCCGGATGATCCTCCGGAGGAATCGCCGGACGAGGCTCCAGAACTCATGCCGCTGCTCGCGCCTGACGACGCGCCGCTCGACATTCCGCTGCTTCCCGATCCGGACGAACCCGATCCGCTCGATGACCCGGAGCCGCTCGAAGAGCCAGACCCTGAGCCGCTGCTGGAAGACCCGCTCGATGACGACCCCGAGGAGGACGAGCCGCTCGACGACATCGATCCCGAAGAAGAACTCCCGGAGGATGGAGAGCCGCTGCTCGAACCCGATGACCCCGAAGACATGGAATCGCTCGACCCGCTGCTCGACGGCGTGTGCGTCGTCCCCGACGTGTTGCTCGTGAAGGCGCCGGTGGTGTAGAACGTGAGCGTGGGCGTTCCGCTGGGGCCGGTCGTATAGATGACATCGCCAGTCGTCGAGTAGCTCGGCGGCATGCTCGGCGTGCTGGTCGGCGTCGAGTAGGTGCTCTCGGGCGTCGAACCCGAGGGCGTGGAGTAGTTGCTCGACCCGCCACCCGTGGGCGGGCGGCCCGTCGCCCAGACGGGGATGTATAAGTAGTATCGGGTCGGGCCGTCACTCATCGGGCGGCCTCCTGCGGGGTCGGCGCGGGCTTTTGGGGGGGCGGATTCGGCTCGTACCAGCCCTGCGTGCTGATGGGCTTGCCGCACTCAGCGGAGGCGGCCTTGACCGCCGCGTCGAACTCCATGCGGTCGAACGTCTGGAGTTCGCTGCCCGGTGAGCAGTTGATCACGCGGAAGCGGTGCCGATCGAAGTGCGGCCGCAGGGCCTCGAATCGGCGGGCCAGCGAGTCGTACAGGACGTTGTTGTGCCGGATGGCGTTCGGGGCGCGGTGCTCTTCGAAGGCGTACCTGCGGTCAGCGGCCATCTTGAAGTCGCACCCGAGCAGGTACACCGTGCCGAACCCGAGATGGTGCAGAAGCCGCAGCGCCACGAGCATGACGCTCCGCTTGCCGGTGATCCCGAGCGAGTCCGCGTGCTTGGCGTCGTTCCCCCACGGGACCGAGTCGCCCGTCAGGAACCGCTCATGGTCGAAGTGATCGGCGCGGCGGAAGAACAGCACGCTGGGCATCTGCCGGACGCGGAACGCGCTGTTGCGCATGGTGCCGTCGGGGTTCTGGATGCGGAGCCGCTTGTCCACGCAGCACGTCGGCACAAACTTCAAGATGCCCGGGTCCTTCCAGCCAGTGTCGATGAATCGGCCAGGGTCGTCCACGCAGGTCCACAAGGTCGGGCGATGCACGGACCAAGAGTTGTTCACCCCCATCGTGACGATGCCGCGCTTGTTGAGCTGCGACAGATCCACCTGGGTGAGCGACGGTCCTGAAAGGATCAGGAACGCCGAGCGCCCGCGGTAGAACCCCGCGAGGGACACCGAGTCGAAGTCGGCGGTGTAGAGGCGCAGGCCGTCCCGCGCGGGCCTGCGCGCCTTGAGTCCCGCCTGAAGCGCCGCGATGTCCGACTGATTCTCACGCACAGCCGCACCCCCCACGGCCCTCCTTGGCCGCAAACCGCCCGACGATGTACCGACCCTCGGCCTTCGGCGTTGTCACCGTGCCGACCTGGCCGATGCGATCCAGCCACCACGGCACCGGTCTCACGGTGGGATGCAGCCCCTCGCCGGCGACGGTGGTCCGGCTCGGGCGCGTGCAGATTGAGAACACGAAGTGCGCCCGCGGGCGTGCCACCCGGCGCATCTCGGCGAGCACCGCGTCCACATCCTCCGGGAGCAGGTGCTCCAGGGCATCGAAGCTTGTCACCACGTCGGCCACGCTGTCCAGCAGGCCGGTCTTGTGCATGGCCCGCGAGACGTCCGCTTCGGGGAACGCGAAGTCGATGCCGAGCCCGTCAATGCCGATGCGCCGCAGCGCGCCGATGAAGTCGTTCCGCCCGCACCCGAAGTCCATCACGAAGCGCGGCTTCAGCCGCTGCACCAACGCGAATGCCGCGGCGCCGTGGTTGGTTGCGCCATACCCAGTGCCCGGCGCGGCGGGCCGCGCGGCCAACGCGACGTACTTCTTCCGCTCGTGCTCGCGGCGGGCGTCGAGCGCTGGTTTGGTCGGGGAGGTCGTGGTCATGCGCCTCCCTCGATGTAGATGTTGAACTTGCGGTCCTCGTCGGCGGGGTCGGCGATCTCGATCAGGCTCATCGCTTCGAACACCCACACCGGCCTGCCCTTGCTGTTGCGCTCGCAGGTGAGCTGCACGCAAACACCTTCGGGGATGGGAACGAGCCTGGGCTTGAGCGACCGCGCGGGCGGGCACTTCGGCAGTACGCCCGGCAACTCGCACACCGGCCCGAGCCCCAGAAGTCCGCCGAACCCCGAGCCGGGGTCGAAGTCGTTCATGTGGTGCGCCTCGAAGCGGTTGATCGCCAGCCGCGTCGGGTCCTCGCCGCCGGCCGGGAGCTGAGACGACAGCCCTTCGGGCACGGGCACGTACCGCAGGTAGGTGTCGCTGCCGGGGTCCCCGTCGATCCGGGCCTCGACCCACGGGTAGCGCCAGCGGTTGTTCTCGGTGGGGATCGGCTGCGCCGCGCCGAGGATCGCCGTGACGCGGCCGGGCGACGGCTGTCCCATTTCGATCACCGCCCACTTCTCGCCGACTCCCTCCTCCTTCCACAGGATGGGGATCCCGCCCATGGGCGTGCTGGCCAGCACGGTCTCTTCGGGCGCGAGTTCGCAGGTGGTGTCCGTCTCATTGGTGATGAAGACCCGCGCCGGAGTCACGCCCGTGAGCACGCATCGCCCAAGATCGCCCGGCTTGATCGGCTGCAGCGCGAGTACGAACGAGAGCGACGGCGATTCCTCGGTGGCGACCTCGGCCGTCAGCGGCGTGCGGCTGTGGAACGTCCGTTCCTGGTCCTCGCTGTCGGGCAGGACCAGCACGCCCGTGATCGCCAGCGCGTGGTACGGCACGATCTCGTCGTCGGAGTCGTTGCGGACGAGCACGATGCCGCGCTGCGCGGGATCGAGCGCCGGACCGGCGTTGGTGGTCCGTTCCCGCCGGCGCAGATCGACCGCCGCATCGACGAAGGCGTTGTAGGCCGCCGCGGGGATGCGGAGGGGTTGACCGGAACGGACTTTGCGGAACACGTCGCCCATGCGTTTCCTCGTGGGGGTCAGATCCCCAGCCCTGAGAAGTTGCCCTCGTCGTACACGCGCTCGATGTACGCCGCGACCGGGCGCTTCACGATCGCGTGCGAACCCATGTCCTCCTGGTCGGCGTACCGCACCCAGAGGTACTCCCACCCCTTCTTGCTGATGCCGCTGATGCTGCCCACGGAGATGCCCGAGGCGTTCGGGCTGGCGGCGAACCGGAACGTGATCTCCCAGTCGTCATCGGGATCGGTGCCGCGCCGCGATCCGGAGGCGCCGAGGAACAGGACCTCGCCCGGCTGGAATCCCTTGAATGCGCCGTTGTTCACCTTGCCGGTGAGCGAGAAGAGCGTGCCCTTGTATGCGGGCGTCACCTGGTCGTTGGTGAAGTAGTGCGTCTCGGAGAACTGGTAGACGGGGACGGTGATGTCCACGCCCTCGACGCCGTCTGCGGTGACGCCGATCGCACCGCCGAAGTCCGGTGCCGAACCGCCGGACGGGGCGTGGGAGGAGACGGTTTCCTTGCTTTGGGTGATGTGCTGCGTGCCGCCACCGGTGTCGAACGAGAAAACGCTCTCGCCGGGCTCGGGAAGCGACCCGCCCTGCGCCTTCCCGTAGCGGACGACCGCCTCCCAGAGTTCATCGCCAACGGGCTCGACGGAGACCGACTGCCGGGGCTGGCCGTCATAGGTCGCCGGGCTCGTGGTCTCGGCGGCGTTGCGGGCCGCGAGGTCGTCGTTGGTGCCGCGCACGGTGTAGACCAGTTCCGCCGAGGGGTTGTCACCCTTGGTGGACTTGCGGCTCTCGAACTTCTCCGTCACCGTGATCGGCACGAACGACTCTCCTTATGCGAACGTCAGCCCGCCGCTCTGCGCGGCGTCCGCGAGACGCTTGGTGTGCTTGGCGGTCTGCTCCGTAGCCCGGGCGGTGCGTTCCGCGGCCCCGCCGTCGGACTCCAGACCCTGCGCTGCGCGGGCGTTGAACGTGCCCCGCACGCTGATCCCCTTGCCGATGACTTCGCCGAGTCCGGCGAGCCGGTCCTCGAACTCGGCCATCAGGTCGCGCGGCGAGCGCCCCCCCGCGGGCCCACGTTCCGCGTCGGCCGCCTCGCGCTTCTGGCGGGCATGCTCGATGGCGTCGGCGAGTTTCTGCTTTGCGGCGTCCAGCGCCGCTTGCGATTCCGCGAGCCCCGCCTCCGTGTTCGCCTTGAGCGCGGCCTGGGCCTCCTCAAAGTCACGACCGATTCCTGCGAGGGTGGCCTCGTGCAGGGCGGCGGCCTGGTCACGTTCGCCGGCACGTTGGCCCTCGCGCTGCGCCACCTGCCGTTGGGCCGCGCTCTCCAGTTCAGCCAGACGGGATTCGAGTTGATCATCGACGGCCCTCTTCGCGGCGTCCACGTCGAGCCCGGAGTCGAACAGCCCCTGGATCTCCAGCATCCGCTTGGCGACCCAGGACGAAGCCGACTCCCAGACCTGCTGGAAGCCGGTGGTGAAGTTGGTCCAGGTCTTGGAGAGGAAGGACGTGGTCTCGATCCACGCGACTTCGAGGGCGTGGAAGACGATCTCGGCGGCCGCAAAGGCCCCGTACCACATGCCGTAAGCAGTCGAGACGAAGAACTCCTTGGTCTCCAGCCAGACCTTGTTCAGCGCCGCGACGCCCTGCTGCCAGGCGACCTTCAGCGACAGCCACAGGATCTCGGCGGCCAGTGCGATGTCACCCGCCGCGAGGGCGTCGGAGATGCCCCCGACTACTCTCATCACCCAATCCCGCAGGCGTGTGAACTGCTCGCCGAGCCAGGCAAGGGCCTCGCCGCCGGCGCCAGTGGTGACGATGAGCACGCCGCCGAGCGCCACGATCGCGGCGATTGCCAACCCGACCGGCGACAAGATCGCCGCGATGGCGGCCCCGATGAGGCTGAACGCCGTGCCGATCCCGCCGATGACCCCGGCGACGATGCCGAGGGTTGCGCCGATGCCGGAGATGATGTAGCCGAGGGCGATGATGGCGACACCCGCGACCGCGACCGCCGCCGCGATTTTGAGCGCCCACACGACGGTCTCTCGGTTGGCTTTGATCCAGGCCGTGGCGCTCACGATGATGCGGGTGATGCGCTCGGCGATGTCCTTGAGGAGCGGCGCGAGCGCCCCGCCGATCGTGAACACGCCCTGCTTGAGCACCTTCCAGAGGGTGCCGAGGGCGTCGTTGAGCTGCGCGGCATCGCGGGCAGTCTCGGTGCTGACGGTCAGACCGAGGCGCCGCGCCTCTTCCTGCATCGCCTCGATCCCCGCCGCGCCGTCGGCCATGAGCGGTAGGAGCTTGGTCCCGGCCTTGCCGAAGACCTCCATCGCGATGGCGGCTCGCAGCGTGGGGTCCGCTACCTTGGAGATCCGATCGGCCAGAACCTTGAACTGCTGCTCCGGTGAGAGCCCAGCCAGTTGGGCCGCGCTGAGGCCGAGCCGGTCGAGGGCCTCGACCGCGGTGCTCGTTCCCTGCGCCGCCTCTCCTAGGGTGCGCTGCATGATCCGGACGCCCGATTCGAGCGTTTCCAGGTCCGCGCCCGAGAGCTCGGCCGCGTAGCCAAGCTCTGACAGCGCCTCGACGCTGACGCCGGTGCGAATGCTCATCTTGTCGAGCACATCCCCCATGTCGGAGAAGACCTTGGCCGTGCCGAGGAGACCGGTGATCGCGGCGGCTCCGATCCCGGCCAGCCGCGTGCCGATCGATCGCAGCCCCGCGCCGAAGGCTTCGAGCTGTTTCTGGGCGCGGCGAAGCCCGGCGGTGAGCTTGTCGCTCACGCCGAGTTCGACGAACGCCCGTCCAGCCCGGATGCCCCGCGTGTCGGCCACCGATCAGGCTCCCTTCCGAATGGAGTTCTGCCACAGCAGCGGTAGCTTCGGCCGCTCCTGCTCCAGCGCCGGGGCCATGTACGGCCGCGCGGCGATCTTGACCCTCTGCGAGGTGAGCCGGCCGCCCCGTCTGCGGAGCACGACCGTGTCGCCGCCGTATTCCAGCACGTTGGGGGCGACGCTCTTCTTGAACCCCACGGGGCCGACGACCACGGAGTCTGCTGCCTTGTCGTACCCAAAGAGGATCAGACGACGCAGGCTCCCCTCGTGCGAGTGGGGCGGCTTGCCCGCGGGTGCGGACCCCTTGCGCTTACGGATGCTCGTGCGGGCCGCCGTGCGGATGAACGCGCCGGCCTTGCTGAGCACCTTCCGCTTGGCCCCATCGACCGCGCGGACCACCGCCGCGCGGTCGAAGAACATGTCCTTGATCCGCATGGTGATCACGCGCCGCTCCCGCCGGATGGGGTGCCTCCGGCAAGGTCGTTGCCCTTCTCGAGGCCCTTGTTGAAGGACGCCTCCTTCTCCTTGCGGAGACGGCCAGAGCCGATGAACAGGCCGACGATGCCGGTGAGCGCCGGCAGCGCCGGGCCGAGCACCGGCAAGCCCGCGACGGTCGGGCCGACGGTGTCGAGCGCCGATAGCGTGAGCTGGCTGAACAGGCCGCGGAGCTCGCCGGCCTTCTCGATGTTGCCCTTCCACTGCGCCCCGGTCGTCTGCGTCTGGTTGAACCAGTTCTGGTACTCGACCTCGGCCTCGTTCAGGCTGAGCGTGGACGGCAGCCCCGTGGTCTGCTGGATGGTGTTGGGCGTCTTGACCTTGACGAGGTCGCCCAGGTCGAAGCCCGCGCACGACGCGAGCACGAGCGCCATGAGCAGCAGGCCGACGATGTAGACGTAGTGGCGGGTGGAAAGCGAACTGAGGAACTTCATCCGTGAGCCTCCTGCGGCATGGGGGGGAGCTTCCCGTCGATGAACACGTCCTTGAGGACCGACACGCCGACCCGAATGGGTCGCTGGCGCTTGGCGAAGGGGTCGAAGTCGCTGGGGTTGAGTCGGCGGGATCGCTTGGGATCGCGGTGGATGTTGGCGACGAGCGCCATGACGGCGGAAGCGATCGACCAGTCGTGACGCTGTCTGCCGTCGAGCATCGCCACGAGGTCGCGGAGGGTCAGGGGGCCGGGGTCGATGCCGAGGATGCCGGCGCACTGGTGGACGAGCTTCCAGCAGTCGCCCCCCCCGATCCCTCGGAGAGCAGGCAGTCCGCCAGGCGATCCAGTTCCCCGCTGTCGAGCTTCTTCTCCACCAGGTCCCGCGCCCGGTCCATCACCTTCCGCGTGGCCTGGAGCACCCGCCCGAGGTTGGCCCGGTCCCTCGGGCTCGGGCAGAAACCCACGAGTTCCTCCAGCACTGCCGTCGTCGCGGCTTCGATGGCGTCGCCCGCCATCGCCTTGCCGAACTCCTCGTCGGAGACGCTCCGCGAGTCGGCCTCGGGCTTGCAGATGGCGTAGACCACGTCGCAGAGGAGGACGGGATCGCGGATCAGCTTCTCGATCAGCGTCCCCTCGATGACCTGCATCAGGTCCTCGCCGGTGAGGCCGCGCACGCGCTTGATGGCGGTGACGTTGATCTCGACCGACCACTGCCGCTCCTGGTTGTCCTTGAACGATCGCATCCGTGCCTCCTTCAATCAGCACCCGACAGCAATCCGACAGGCTCAGCCGCCGATCCATGAAGGCGCCGTCGCCGAATACGTCACCTTCGCCGTGACCGACACCGTGATCGCCTCCTCCAGGGCTTCGTTGCGCGAGAAGTTCGTGATGGAGAAGTCCGCCTGCAGGCCCTGCCCGCTCGTCTCGTCGAGGATCTGAAGACCGATCGGGGCGTTGTTGAAGAACGCGTTTTTGATGGCGGTGAACCCGGCGTCCGCCGTATCCCACACCATCTCGAAATCGACGCTGGCCTCTTTGAGCGTGGCGACGGTGGCCCGCCAGCCGCTGTTGGCGCGGGTGGTCACATCCGCCTCGCCAGCCTCGAGGTTCAGCGTGACGTCACGGGTGTTGCCGAGTTCGGTCCACGCTCCGCCGCCGGCCTGACCGCCGGTCTTGTAGAGGAGCTTGGCTTCCATGCCGAGTTTGATCGCCATTGTCGTTCTCCTTGAGCCGTCTCACCCGGCCGTGTGGCCAACCACGAACACCGACTCTCCCGCCTTGCTCCGCACCTGGAGGTCCGCCAGATTGACTTGCTCGAACTGGTACTGGACTCCCGGGGCCATCAACACCTCGCCGCCCTTTCCATCCGAAAGCGTCGCGTCCTGCGCGTTCTTGTGCGACGCCGTCAGCGTGAACGTGGCCACCAGCGGGGTCTGCGACAGCGGCTTGTCTGCACCGTCAAGTTCGATGGTGGCGATGACAACGTTCCGCACGGTTACCTCCGCACCCGGTAGGTGACGCTCAGGACACTGGTGAACACACGGTGCTGCTCGAGCGACTCGCTCGAAACCACGGGCTCGTGGGCGATCCCGGCCCACGCCGCCTCTGGCGCATCCGGAAGCCGCTTGAGCCGCAGGTGGTCGGTGATCTCCTCGACGAGGTCGAGCAGGGCATCCATCTCGGCGTCGGCGCCTTCTGCGGGCAGCTTCTTCTGCACGCCCACATCCACGGCACACTCGAACGTGCTGCTGTCGCGGCTCGCCGCGGCGATGCTGACGGTGCGCGGCACGACCGATACCCGCAGTTCCGCCAGGTCCTCCAGCGTGAAGGCGGGCTGGTACAACCGCACGGCATGCACCGGTTGGGAGAATGTGCCCGCGTTGATGTGCGCGGCGACGGCGTCGGCGATGAGAGCGATGGTGCTCACGGACGTCCCCCCCTTGCAGCTTCCGCCGCGGCGCTCAGGCCCGCCACCTTGCCCTCGAGGTAGGAAACACGCCGTTCCATCGCCTGGTAGTCGGCGCGGATGGAGCGAGCCTCCCCGATGAACTCGTCAAGCCGCTTCTCAACCTGCTGGAGCTTGGTGGTGACCACGCCCCACTGGATGGTCATCGCGCCGGCGGCGAGGATGATGGTGACGAGCACCCCTGCCCAGCGAGCCTTCGTTCCGTTCTGTCCGTTCCCCTCGCTCATCACGTCTCCGTGCCGATGTGCTTGGTGTGAATCCGAAGAACCCTGCGGTACGGGTCGCTGTACCGGAACGGCGGCTGTCCCCCCGGCGCGTTGACCTCGTACACGAACACCTGCGTTCCAACCGTCTCTCGCACCTGGTCGCCGGCCCGCGGGAGGATCGGGCCGGCCCCGAGGTCCAGGTCCGCCGTCCGCACGAGGAAGTCCCGCGACTCCATGCGATGGATCAGCCCGGCGTCGTCGGCCTGCTCGAACTCGGTCCTGCCGATGGTCGCCAGGACCTCTTTGGCTTCGGCCCCGCGCTTGTAGACCACGGTGCGGCTCATGTGCTTGTGCCGCTGGTCATCCAGGAACGCCGAGCCTTGATCGAGCAGGTCGCCCACCGGAGCCTCCGATCACTGCGACATCCGCACACGAACGACCGTGTCCGCGTCCACGGTGGTCTTGATGCACTTGCCGATGAGCTTGTTGGCCCCGGCAGCCGCGTTCTTGGTGGCGACCTGACCACCGGCATCCCAGTACGTGAGCGTCCCGATAGGGATGGCGCTGCCGACGCCGAGGGCCTTGGGGAACTCGAAGACGCCGGTGACCGCCAGCGAGCCGAGTTGGCCCGCCTTGAGGTCCACGCGGGTGACCCCGACCATCTCGCTCTGCACGACGATCGTGCCCGCGGGCGTGTCCGCGACCGGGGTGTAATCGAGTGCTGCGCCATCCTGAATGAACTTCGCTGGCATGAATGAACCTCCTGCGGGACCACCGGGTTCGACCTCGCCGCCGGTCCCGCCACCGATCGGCACTTCGTCAGCCATCAGACTTCACCCTTGCTCTTCACCGCCGCGCGGGAATCCTGCATGGCGACCCCGAAGTCGAAGTAGCCGCGCCACTGCATCCCGAGCTGGTTGAAGTCGGTGTCGCCGCTCTCGATCGTCGGGGTGCGCTTGCCGCGTAGGTACGCGATCTCGATAGCGGCCACGTCCGCCGGATTGGCGAACAAGTACCACGCCTTCGCGCTCCCGCCCGCAAGCCCCTGGGCGTTCAGGTAGGGGCTCGCCACCGGCTTCCACTTGCCCGCGTGCGGGTTCACGGCGGGCTTGCCCTTGTCCGTCGTGGTCGTCTCGTTGATCCGCGTCTCGGTCATGAGCACCTGGGCCGTGACCTTCAGCGCCGAGGGCACGAGCAGCACCGACGGCACGAGCAGAATGGGCTTGCCGTCGGCGTCCGTCTGGTCGAGGAACGCCTGCTCGGCCTGCGTGAGCGAGTCGATGCTCAGGTTGGTGGCCGCGCCAGAGATGAAGTTCTTGTTGCCGACGCTGAAGAAGGTCGCCGGGTTGGCCAGGAGCAGCTCGAACACTGCCTCCTCGCGCTTGAGCGCCGACATGCGGCCGATGATGCGGGGGATCTGGAGGAACGCACCCAGGTCGTCGTTGATCATCATCTGACGGTTCAGCGCGAACATCTTGCCGAACGTTTCGACCTTGTTCGTGTACGCCTGCTCGGACAGCCCGGCGTGCTTGAGTTCCCCGTCCGGGCCGACCTTCTCGAAGACGCCGGTGCCGGTGAGCCGGTAGCGGGTGACCTCCTTGAAGTCGCTCACGTCCGCCTCGGCGCAGAACATGGCGACCACGCTCTCGACGGCGGTGTACGCCGTAAGCATGGTCTTGTTGGCGACGTTCGAGAGGATGCCCGACAGAGAGATGGTCGTGAACCCGCTTGAGGCGCGAATCTCGCGCTCCTGCTGGCGCAGCACCCTGTTCGCCTCGAACGCGGTCTGAATGAAGTCGTTGTCCACGCGGTGCATACGAGCCGAGCCCCCCGCCGCCTCTATGGCGTAGGCCAGGACGCTGTGGATGCCCGCGCCGCTGAGGTTGCCCGAAACCGCGGCGTTCATCGTGCGCTGGTCGTACCACTTGGCGACGGCATTCTCGGGGATGCCCGCCGACAGGCATAGCGCTGCCTCAATGGCACGCCCCGCCTGGGCCGGGTCCGCGTCACGGCGGACCCCGCCCGAGGTCAGGGCCGGGCGCTCGGCGCGGAGCACCGCGAGCTCGGTCTTGGTCACGTCCCACCCCTCGGCGATGGCCTTCGCTTCGATCTCCCCGTGTTTGCCGGCCCCGACAGCGCAGACGCGCCGCACATCGGCGATGCGCTTGGTCTCGGTGGCGGTCTCCGCGCGGATTCGCGCGATGACGTCGTCGGCACCCGGGTCCGTCTCCACGGCGGTTGCCGTGACGGCGGTCGCCTTCTGTTCCGCGTCGAACATCGCCTGAAGGCTGGCCTTCTGGTTGTCGCTGAGCGTGGCGGCATCGAAGCCCTTGGCGGTGAGCCACTGATCGAACATCATGTCGTCCTCCTTGATCGCTGCCGCCGCGACGCTCGCGGTCGTGTTGTCGTCTGCACCGAGGGCCACGAAGCTCACTTCGCCCAGCACGCTGCGGCGGGCGATGTGGACCGGCCCCTCGAACTCGCGGCCGTTGGCGACCGCCTTCTTGCCCTTGGGAATGAACTCCATCCCGCCCGGCTGCGCCACCGCGCCGAGCGACGCCTGCCACGGGAACCCATTGCGGCTGCTGTCGATGATCTCGCGCGCCACCGGCCCCGCGCCGGAGATGACGCCGGAGACCAGCAGCTGCGACGCCTCGATGCGCACCGCGTCGGTGTGCCCGACGATGAGGGAGCGGTTGTGGTCCTTGAGAATGGGCCGACTCTTCGTCCCGCCCGCGACCTGAAGGCCCGCCAGATCGACCACCACCGGATGTGGCCACCCCGCGAGCATCATGGGGCCGCCGGTGTACGCCGTCATGGAGAATCGGCGCAGGGCAGGTACGCTCGCGTCGCCGGACGGGGGGCCGGCCTCGATCCAACCATCGACTGGCGCGCACAGATTCAGGAGTCGCTCATTCGGCATGGTCGCCCTTCTCGCCCGCGGGCGTCGGCTGGAGCGGCTGCGTGTGCTCCGCGACCAGTCCGAGCTCCTTCATCAGCGCGACTTCTTTGGCGCGCTGGCGAAGCTCGCTCTCCCAGTCGCGGCCTTGCTTCGCGTACTCGCTGGCGAGCGTGGTGGTGTGTGACGACAACCGCGTCTGCTGCGCCGTCGCCTCCTTGGCGGGATCGACGTGTTCGTTCCCATCCCAGAACCACTGATGTGCAAGTCCCTCGCCGGTGGCGACGAGCGTGCGGATGCGGAGCGGCAGCAGGCCGGAGACGATCACCGCCTCGCGGAGCCAGGCCGTGAGCAGGCGATCGAGCACGACGCACGCCATGTGGTCCTGCTCAACGCGGATGCTCTTGAAGTACGTCTGGTGGTCGAGGCGACCGCTGGCGTAGTTGTACCCCGAGGAGTTGCAGGCCGCGACGTTGAAGGGCATGTTCAGGCAGCGGGCGATCTCGTTGAGAATCTCGCGCTTGAACTCGGCGTAGGTGGTCGCGGGCTGCTCGGCCTGCACCTGCGCCATCTTCCAGCCGCCCGGCATGGTCAGCAGTGACCGCGCCTCAAGCTCGATGGCGTCCAAGGGCTCAACGCTCTCCGCCTCGCCGTTCGCGGGCGCATCCGTGTAGAGGATGCCCGCAAAGTCCGCGGCGGTCTCGGCCGCGCCGAGCACCGCGAGCGTGAAGCGGCGCAGCTGAGCGAAGAGCGGGAGCGCCGGTGTGATGTCGGGTACGCCCCGGCTTTGGCCCGGGCGCTCGGCACGGAAGTAGTGAATGACCGACTCGGCAGGAACGCGGTCGTACTCGATCCCCAGGAAGCCGGTGCGGGTGTCCCCAGGGTGCCCCTTGAGGATGTGGTACTCCCACGGGTTGCCCGCATCATCGAACACGATGCCGTCCACGGCGCTGTCGTCGAGGATCGACAGGTCCGGCGTCGTGACCTGATCTGCTTCGATGAGACGGATGTCCAGCTTGACGGGGGTGGGCAGGAGCGGATTGCTCACGAGCACCGCGAACACCTCGCCGTCCGTGGCGCGGGACGCCCGCATGGTTCGGAGCTTCTCGGGCAGGCCGACCGCCTTGGCCCATGCCATAAATGCCTGCTCGATCCGCTCGTTGCCGCCGTCGTCGTCTGTCAAAAGTTGCAGCCGTGGCCCGGTGCCCACCACGTCGTTGGCGAGCGTGAGCACGATTCCTTTGGCGTAGGAGTTGTTCGCGGCCTCGTATCGGGCGCGGTTGCGGAGGGTGCGGCGCACCTCGGGCGAGGCCGCTGCGTCAGCGCTCAGGCCGTCGGCATGGGCCCAGTGCTTCCGGTTCCCGTCGTTGGTGACGGCAGAGTCGAACCCCGCCCGGATGAACCGGCGAATGAACCCGCCCTTTGCGTGGGTGAGAGGCTTGGGGGGCGTTGCCTTGGATCGGAAGAGCCCAAGCATCATCCGCCCTCCGCGCCGGGCGGAATCAACCGCGTCAGGCGCAGCGCCTTCGCGGGCGACTTCGCCGCCTGCTTGGACGCCAAGTAGCGATCGGCCTCGATCTGGTGCGGGATCGGATGCTGCTCGACGCTGCCGGAGTCGCCCGCCGCCTTGGCGGGACCGGCCGCGTTGTCGCGGATCGCCTGTTCAAGATCGGGGGTGGGGTCCGGCATCGAGTGCGTCCTTGCACCAGGCCGGGGGTTCCAAGAGGCGGCTCCAAAAAGCACAACGCCGCACAGGGGTGCAGCCCTGCACGGCGCATCGCTTGTTGGCTCAGCGGTGCACGGGGATCAGCCGTTTACCGTTCGCCTCCGGGAACCTCCGGTCTGGATGTCACCATGTTGTACGCCCAGTCACAGCTCCTGTCTCCCTTGTCCATGCTTGCACGCGCAGATCGTTACGCATATGGAACAGCCTCCTCATCCGTTCACCCTTTCCGTCGTGATCACGGCCTTCCCGCAGTGCCGGCACTCGCGCCGCCGCACAAGCCGCCCTCCGGAGCGCGCCCGTGTGTAGATCACCCGCCAATGCGCACATCCGCACTTGGGACAGCGCAATCCGTTCTGCTCAGCGGCTACCTTGACCTGCGTATCGGCGTGACTCATCGCCTGCTCCTTTGCAGGTGGGAAAGCCGCATGCGCGGCCGGACGACGGATTTGTGATCGGTTCCGAACAGCACCGCCCCCTCCATCGACGCGGCCACCGCCGCGCCGACGAGGCAATCGAGCCAGTGGTTGTCGAGCCCCTCGACCCGCAGCTTCCATTCATCGACGGTGCGGCCGCGACCCTCAGTCTTCACGCGGTACTCGCTGGTCAGGTGTTCGGACAGCAGCCGGTGCTGCTCGGCCCTCTGGCCGAAGAGTGACAGGCACCCCGGGTCGCCCATCGGCACCGCCAGCCGCGCGTGCGCGAACGACTTCCAGTAGTTCGTATCAAAGACGACGTGTCGCACGGCGCGCTTGCCGGTCACGACGGGGATGCGCCAGTTGAGCCCGACGCGGTCGCCACGCTTGCGCTTGTAGTCGCTGAAGGGGATGCTGCTCGCGCCCACGTAGCGACCGTGGCTGGGCATGAGCACGCCCGCGTGCGGGCTCTGGCGGCAGAACTGGTAGACCACGTCGGTGGACGATCCCCAGTTGGCGTCGATCAGGCAGCGGTCGATCCGCACCATCGCCCCGTCATCGCGCCGCCATTCGCGGGCCAGATGCGATGTGACGAGCCGCTCCAACCCCGCATAGATCGCGCCCTCGACGCCGGCGCGTGGCGCGGCGGCCGCCAGCGTCCGGCGCATGTCTCGCAGCGTGAAGTACCCCCCCGGCGCCTTCTGGTCCGGCTCCGTGCCGTAATCGATGACGTAGCCGGTGAAGTCGTCCTCCCAAGCCGCGACGAGGTAGAACAGCGCCTTGCCCTGTACGTCCACGAACATGGTCAGACGCGTGCAGCCGATGGGCACCTCGGCCCGTGCCTGCCCGTTGGCCTTCGCGGCGATCTGGTCGGCGGTGAGCAGGTCGTCCGCGGCCTGGACCTCCGGCAGCGGCTCGTTCTGGTATTCCGCGAAGAACGCCGCTTCATCCTGGAGTTTCAGATTCATCGCGTGCTGGATGGCGGACAACTCATCGTGGTTGAACCGCTCCGGCCATGCGATCCTCGCGCCCTCGTCCATCGCCGTGCGATGCTGGCCGTAGAACCCCGTGGCGTCGGCGAGACCCCGATCGTGTCGCAGGCCCTCAGCCCGGAGTTCGGCATACCGCTGCCACAGCGCTTCGCGTGCGGGGAAGGCGTACACCATCTTCGTCCGTTCGCCCTGCCACTGGGGGTGCTTATCGCGGTCAAGGATGCGGTCGGCCAAGTCGTCGGGACGAACCACCGTCAGCGTCATCAGCCCCGCGATCTTCTTTCCCGGTCCCGCCAGGCCGAGGATCGCGCCGGCGAGGATGCGTTCGCGGTTGGCGCATTGCGACGGCGACCTGGCGCTCTCATCGGTCTGCGGATCATCGATCAGCACCAGCGACGGACGCGCCGAGGTGCCGTCGGCCCGCTTGTGCTTCATTCCCCGGATGCGGCCGGTGATGCCCGCCACGCGGATGATCGCACCCGCTGCCGGCGAGCCCGGGATCGTCGGCAGCACGATCTCTCGGGCCGTCCAACCGATGTGCGTCTGTTTCCCCTGGTAGAGCTGTCCCGAGGCCCGCTGGTGGATGCCCTCCAGCGAACGGATCGGATGGCAGACCTCCGGGAAGTCGCCGGCGAGCAGTTCGCTGTTCTCCAGTTCCGCCTTGATCGACTCCAGCATCCCAGCCGCATGCTCCTCGTCGGAACCGATCAGCGCCACGAAGTCCCGATGGCCGTACAGCATGGCCCAGAGGCACGCGACCTCGCACAGGCTGGTCTTGCCGCTACCGCGCGGCATGGCCATCGCAAACAGCCCGCCTTCCAGCACCGCCTGCTCGATCTTGGCAACCACCCGCAGGTGATCCGGGGACCACGGCAGGTGGAACGTCTGGGCGAAGTAGGTGTCGCAGAAGTACCGGAAGTCGCAGGCCGCCTTTTCCTTTCTCGCCGCATCAGCGACTGACGGAAGGTCGCCGATATCGCGCCCCGAGAGCGAGAGCATGGCGTTGCGGAGACGCGCCCGCTCCTTCATCGCCTCGTACCCGGTCAGGCCCTCCGGCTCCCGTGCCGCCTCCGCGAGCGCCTCGTGCCGCGTGGTCACCAGCCAGGCGGCGAACCGGAACAGATCGACCTTGCCAGCATCACCATCCGCTGCGACGCGGAACCCGGCGCGCGTGCGATGACGGTGAAGCTGCCGCTCGCTGACGACTTCGCCCAGTGGCGTGCTGTTTAGCAACCGCGCGAGTTCGCCGGGCTTGAGATTGCGTGGGTCAATCGCCACCGGCGCTCATCTCCTTCACCAGCCACGCGGCGTAATGCACGAGGTTGATGCTTCCGTCGGCGTTCGTTGGCGCGCCCGCCTCGATGTCCGCGAGCAGCATCCCATCGGTAATCGCTTTCCCGCCCAGGCGCGTGAGCACGCGGGCGGCGTCCGCAACACGGAGCGCGGCTGGGTTCAACCGCGCCATCCCCGACGCTCCCGCTTCCGGCCCGGAACTAGGCGCGTGTTCGGGAGTCATCGCGGACCTCCCGGGCCGGGATGTTTCGCCACTTGCCCACATGTTCCGCGTAGTTGCCCACAAGGGCGGGATTGACGGCGAATCCTCGCGCATTCGCCTTGCCGGTGCGCGGATGTGATGGCTTCATGTGTCACAACGCGGGACGAACCACGAACGCCAACAACCCCGCGACGGAGAACCACGCGATGAAGACCAGCACGAAGAACGCCATCGGGATCGCCAACGCCCTGGGCCGCCGGGGTTTCACGGTTGCGAGCGTCGAGGTCCACACCCCCGACGGCCGGACTTGGGCGATCGATACCACGAATACCGGCGGCTTTCGCCTCTTCGAGATCGACCGAGATGGACGCGACGGGCCGAACGAGCACGACGCGGTCGAGGGCGACACCTGGGCCGCCGGGGACCTGATCGACTACCTCGCGGCGGTCGGCGAGCCAAAGGACACGACCAGTTGGGACCGCAAGAACGACATCCGCCCCACGACGTGAAGCCCGCGAATCGCGGGCTTCGCTGTTTACCAGGGCACCACGCACAGGAGCACGACCATGACGAAGCGCAAGACCACGAAGCCTGACCCTACCGCCTCCGAGATGTACGCCGCGCGACGGAACGACATTGCCCGCCTGCTCGACGTGCTGCAGATGCACCTCGACATCAACGACAAAGAGCACGCGGCAGCCCCGGCCAACTGGGGTCTGGTCGGCAACCTCGGCAAGGTCCGCGAGGACCTCGTCAACCTCGTCGGGTTCATGGCCAACATGGACCCGGAGCACGTCGAGGACTTCCTCAAGGGCGACTGAGCACGCACCACGAGAAGGAGCACACCCATGACCATCAAGACGATCGTGATCGCAGGCCAGCGCGGGGACATCGAGATCACCCGCAGCGAGGACGGCGCGTACGTGATGGAGGGCGAGATATGCATCGCCGCCATCCGCCGCGACGAGGATCGCGACGCCCGCTACGCCAAGGCCGTCGAGGTCGCCAAGGCGGTCTACGGGACCGACCGGCGCGGCCGCGCCGCCGCCACCAACTCGATGATCCACGACGTGCTCAACGAGATGGAGCGCGTCGCCGGTTGCTGACCCACCCCGCGCGACGACGCGGGCGACCGCGCCGGACGCGATTCCCCGCCGCAACGTGCGGCGGTGTTCCGCACCAACGTTCTGGAGATGATCATGAGTACGAAGACCAAGAAGGCCGCGAAGCCCCGCACCCCCAAGATGAGCAAGAGCGCCGCCCGCGCCGAGGGAGCGGCCAAGACCGACCGCCTCCGCAAGGCCGCGCTCGCCGAGATCAAGGACCGCTTGGACGGAAAGCCCGCCGCCCCGGTGAAGGGCAAGGGCGAGAAGACCGCGAAGCCGCCCAAGGCGGCGAGGGCCCCGAAACCCGCGAAGGAGGCCAAGCCGAAGCGCGTCAGCGCCCTCGACGCCGCCGCGCAGGTGCTCGCTGCGTCCGAGGTGCCCATGCGGGCCAAGGAAATGATCGCACAGATGGAAGCGAAGGGTCTCTGGAAGAGTCCCGGCGGCAAGACGCCCGAAGCCACGCTCTACGCCGCCATCATCCGCGAGATGGCCGCCAAGGGCACCGCCGCCAGGTTCAAGAAGCACGAGCGCGGCGTGTTCGTGGCGGGGAAGGGGGCCTGACCCATGGCCGCCACCCGCGAAGCGCAACTCGAGGCCGTGCTTCAAGCCGCCCTCTACCTGCTTGGCGCACGCCAAGACCAGATGCTCACCATCGAGGAATGGACGGACCTCGCCCGAGCGGTCGCGGCCTGCCAAGACCGCAAGACGGCCGACTACCTCACCGAGCGCGACCTCGAAGACATCGCCGAGCGCTACGCCCTCGAATGGGACGAGGCGACCGACGGCCCGCTTCCCGCGCTCGACGAAGAGTGAGGCGAGCATCACTCCTTGCCTCCAGCCGCGACCTTCCTCCGGGTCGCGGCTTTCTCTTCGGCCGCATCCTTCGCCGGGAGACGTTCCGCCTTGCGGCCCGTGAACTTCTCCCACCGCTGCACGATCACATCGCAGTAGAGCGTGTCGAGCTCCATGAGGAATGCGTGCCGCCCGGTCATCTCCGCGCCGATGAGCGTGCTCCCGCTGCCGCCGAAGAGATCGAGCACGTTCTCCCCGGGCCGCGACGAGAACTCGATCGCCCGCCGCGCGAGCTCGACGGGCTTCTCGGTGAGGTGGACCATGCTCTGCGGGTTGACCTTCTTGATCGACCAGGTGTCCGGCACGTTGGCGGGGCCGAAGAAGCGGTGCGCAGCGCCTTCCTTCCAGCCGTAGAAGCACCACTCGTGGTTGCCCATGAAGTCCTTGCGGGTCAGGACCGGGTGCTCCTTGATCCAGATGATCGCCTGCGCGAAGTACAGCTCGCAGCGCTTGAGCACGGGCGGGTAGTTCCCGCAGTTGGCGTAGCCGCCCCAGATGTAGAACGTGCCGCCGGGGATCAGCACGCGGGTGATGTTCCCGAACCACGCGGCGAGCAGGCGATCGAACTCGTCGTCGGACACGAAGTCGTTGGCCAGCGGCCGGTCCTTGGCCCGGAGCTTCTTGTGCGTCGCGCGGCTCTTCTCGGGGTAGCGGTTGAGGTCGGCGCTTTGCTGGTCATGCTGGTCGGCCTTGCCGGGTAGGGCGAACGAACTCAGCCCGGCGACGATCGCGTTATTCGAGCGCGGCTCGACCTTCACGTTGTACGGCGGGTCGGTGTTCACGAGGTGGATCGGCTGGCCATCGAGCAGCCGGTCCAAATCCTCGGGCTTCGACGAGTCCCCGCACATCAGCCGGTGGTTGCCGAGCACCCAGATGTCGCCGGGCACCGTGGTCGCTGCATCTGGCGGCGCGGGCACATCGTCAGGATCGGTCAGGCCTTCGTTGCCGGCGGGAGCCATGATCGCCGCGAGGTCGTCCGCGCTGAACCCGAGCACCGCAAGGTCGAAGTCAACGCCCTTCAGGTCGGCGAGCTCAATGGGCAAGAATTCCATGTCCCACGAGGTCAGCGACGCGACCTTGTTGTCGGCGATGCGCAGCGCCTTGACCTGGTCCGGCGTCAGATCGGCCGCGCGGATAGTCGGCACCTCCTTCAACCCGAGCTTCCGCGCGGCGCGGAGCCGCGTGTGCCCGGCGATGATGATGTTGTCCGCGTCGATGAGGATCGGGATCTTGAACCCGAACGCCTGGATCGACTTGGCCACCGCATCGATCGCGGCGTCGTTGATGGTGCGGGGGTTGCGGTCGTACTCCTTGACCGCGTCGATAGGGAGCATCTCGATGTTCACGGCGATCTCCGTCGGGGGCGCGCGGCGAGCGCCGGCGCGGGTGGCGTCGTCATGGCCCGCGGCACATGCCGACGGGTCCGGGGATCGCTGGCTCGCTCGATGGATCGCTCGGGCTACGGGCCCGTCCGGGGCGTCTCAGCCGCCCAATCCGCCCCGCTCCGGGGCCTACCCGTTTGCCACGGGTTCGCCCACGTTGGCCCACGTCGCGTTCCTGGCGGGGCGGCGTACCACTCCCGCCTCCCCGCTTCCTCGCGCCCGGACGGGCGAAACAAACTCTGTCGGGAAGCGCGGCTGTTCCCGCGGGCGTAGCAGCGCGACGCGGGCGGGGAAGTACCTACCGACCCCCTCACCCCCGCCGTTAGGCTTTGGGCTGTTGGGCTCGCGGTAGGCGCGCCCTGGCACGCGACCTGCATGGGCGCGGCGGGGCGGGAGGAGGGAAGTACATGATGAAAGAGAGAGATCTTTCAATCTTTCAATACCTCCCTTACGCCCATGCACCCGCGCCCCGCGTGCGCGCGCGGTGAATAGATGAAAGATTGAAGGATTCGGTTCACGCCAGGACATACACCACCTTTGGCCGCGTCGAAGAACGCTCCTCTTCCTGCCGCAACTGCTGTGTTTCCAATAGGTTGTCGATCACTTCCTGCCGCTCCCGCTGGGTCAGCCACTGCGTCCGGCGGCAGAGTTCACTGCGGGAGATCTTTCCACCCGCCTTGCGCACCACCCGCACCACGCGCTTCTGCCGCGCGTCGAACACGCCGTCGGCGACCCACTCGTGGGCGATGTAGAGCATCCGGCGGGTCAGGTACTCCGACAGGTCGCACGCCCAGCGGGCGGCGTCCTCGTCGATCACCGGCTTCTGGGCGTTCGCGGAGCAGGCGTAGATCAGCGCCAGGCGGCAGGCCTTCTCCTCGGCCCGCGCCCACAGCGACCGCCCCGCCTCATCAGGCTTGCCGAGCTCGGCGTCCACCATCACCGCGAGCGCGTCGAACACCGCGCCCGCTTCCGGCGTGGCCTCGACCACGATCGGCTGGGGGTGCTCGGGGGCGAGGTTGCCGCCGGGCTTGAATGATCCCCACCACTCGGCGGCCTGCTTGATCGCGTCGGGGACGCCCGTTGCCCGGGCGCGCTGCCGCGCCGGCGTCTCGGCTGACTCGAACACCAGCAGGCGGGCGATGAACCCGTCGCTCAGGCTGTCGGCGGTGAGGGACTCGAAGAAATGCTCGGGGACGGTGGTTCCGTAGACGCTCACGCACGGCTGATCGACGACCTTGTTCCGCTTCTTGTCGGCGTAGGCCTTGCCCCGGAAAACCGTGTCGGCGCTACTGTAGAGCTTCATGAGCGCCGTGAGCACGTTGAACAGGTGCGGGGCCTTCTTGGGATCGCCAATAGTGCGTAGGAAGCGCCCGAACTCGTCGATCTGGAACAGGATCGCCGGCTCTGCCTCCACCGCGGTGACCAGCCCCGCGTCGGACGCCAAGTCTTCGTTCCCCTCGTGCTCGACCATGTCGGCGGCGAAGAGGATGTTCTTGTTCACCTTGCGGGCGTTGTCCTTGCCAGCGCCGGAGGGGGCGACGCCGACGCAGTAGACGTTCGTGCGGTTGCCGCGCTCGTCGCGCACCTTGCGGGCCGCGAGCACGGCCTGGAGGCAGATCCCGGCCGCCAGAGCTAGCACCGGCTGCGGCCGCGTGGCCGTCGCCAGGTTGTGCGCCACGACCTGCTCGATGAAGCCCGGCACGCGTAGCAGATGATCGGGGAACGGCCCCGGGTCGGGTGGACGCTCCGAGCGGGGCCGCTCGCTCGCGGAGCGCCAGCGCTCGGGATCGAAACCGGAGAGGTCCACGCCGCCCATATCCTCGGGTTTCTCGGCATCACGCAACCACCCGTGCGGACGATCGTGCGGCTTGCTCGCCGCGTCGCTGACCTTGTGCCGGAGCTCCTTCTCCGACCACGGCGGTTGGCATCGCGGGTTGTACCGGTCCCAGAGCAGCCCGAACGCCGTCTCCGCGTCGAGGCCAAACCCGTGCACCATCGCCGTCGCGGCCGCATACGTCTGGCCGTGCCCGCCCGAGCCGGAGGTCGCCGGCGGGATGCGGTCCAGGTAAGCCTCGGCGCGCCGCAGGACGGCGTCTGGAGCGGCGGCGGGTTTCGACACCGCCGGCGTGGAGACCGGTCGCGCCGGCGGGAGCGCATCGCCGTGCCGCTGCTTCCGCACCGCCTCGGCGAGCGCCGCCACCGCCGCGCCGAGCGTCTCGGCATCGACCACGGCGGGCTCGCCCTCGAGCGGGTCATACGGCTCCCCGCTGGGGTGGATGCTCGGTCCGACCACCGTCTGCGCCCCGGTGCTGCGCAGCTCGACGATCATCTTCTTCGACGCCGGGTCCTGGTGCTTCCGGGTCTTCGCGCTTTCGCAGATGTACCACCAGTGCGACAGCGGCTTCCCGGGCCGCCCCGACCTCGCGCCCGTCGGCGGCAAGAACGCCGGCGCGAGCGCCACCGCCTCCTCGCAGTCCAGGTCCACGTCCACGAGCCAGCCGCTCGGCTCGCCCAGGAGCACGCCGATGTTGCCGGTGCCGTTGAAGTGCTGGGGCAGGTCGGCCTCGGCGAGGCGCAGGTCCGTCCAGCCCTTGAGCACGGGCACCTTAGTTCCCGCGGGCACGGGGATCGGCGCGTAGCCGCGCGCGAGGTACCAACGCGCCGCGTCGAGCAAGTTGGACGGGCCTTCGCTCATCGTCTACTCGTCGTCCGCCTTCGTCTTGACGCCGGCGCCCATGATCTTGAGCACCTGCGCGGCGTGCTCGCGGTCCTTCTTGCTCGCGCGGTAGTCGAGCAGCCTGTCGAGGTCCACGACGGGCTTCACCGCGTACTCGAAGCTGTGCTCGCTCCCGGCCAGCCCGAGGGCGTGCGCGATCGCCTGGGTGCAGCGGCTGGAGCGGTGCGTCCCCGCCGCTGCGAGCAAGAGCGGCACTTCAGCCCGCGTCTGGCCGTGGTACATCAGGCCGCCGACGCTGCGGGCCAGCAGCGACCCGACGCCCTTGGCGTCGGTCTTGTCAATAGGGGCCGAGGCCACGTGGCGGCCCAGCACGTGGCCGTTCTTGTCCGTCTCTTCGATGGTGATCGTGATCAAGCGTGAGCTCCTTGTTCAGAAGGGAATCTCGTCGTCGGGGATGCCGTACGTGGTGCCGACCGGTTCGGGAAGTCGCTCCGGCAGACCTTCATCGCTATCGAGCCGAGGCGGCTTGTCGCCCAGCCGGTGCGCCACCACCCGCTCGAACTGCTCGCCCGCCTTCTTCTCGACCGTGATGCAGAGCGCCGGCGCGAGCGCCCCGGCCCGTGCGAGCTCGACCGCCTCCTCGGTGCCGCTGGGCACGGGCTCGACGGAGCGCGCCCGCCACCACGCCTCGGCCTTCGTCCGCGCGTACCCGGTATGGTCAAAGCAGACCCACTCGCGGAAGTAGCTGTTGAAGCCGACGCGGTACTCGACCCGCATCGTCAGCGGGGCGGCCGGGTCGTTCCGTTTCATGTGGACGTGGTACGTGGTGTCGCTGACACGGTGCTCCTCGCGGGTCGTCTGGCCCGAGAGGATGCCCTCGGTGCTGGCCTGCGCCTCGTGCTTCTGCTTGTTGGGCTCCGGGAACTGGTGCCCGCATTGCGGGCACGTCTGGTAGCCCGCGGCGATGAGCGCGTGGCATTGCGGGCATTCCTTCGCCGGAGTCTCGCCTTCGCCACGGTCGTCGGCGCAGACGCGGATCGCGTCCACGGGACCGTGCCGGAGGACGTTGCCGCCGAAGTCCAGAACGAGACAGTCGGCCTTGCCGGGGTGCAGCCGGAAGCCCCGCCCCACCATCTGGTAGTACAGGCCGGGCGACATGGTCGGGCGCACGAGTGCGACGCAGTCGATGTGCGGGGCGTCGAAACCGGTCGTGAGGACATTTACGTTGCAGAGGTACTTGAGCGCCCCCGAGCGGAATCGGTCAAGAATGCCGCTCCGCACGCCCGCTGGCGTGTCGCCGGAGACGAACCCGCACTCGACGCCGTGCTTGGACTTCAGCACCTCCACGATGTGCTGCCCGTGCCGGATGCCCGACGAGAAGATCAGCGTGGCCGAGCGGTCTTTCGTGTGCTCAACGATCTCGGCGCACGCGCTCTCGACCAGCGCGTCCTTGTCCATGAGGTCCTCGACCTCGCTGGCGACGAACTCGCCGGCGCGGACGTGCAGGTCGTCGGTGCTCACCTTCTGGAGCCCCGCCTTGGTCCGCAGCGGGGAGAGGAAGCCCTGCACGATCAGTTCGCGCACCCCCACCTCGAAGCAGACGTGGTTGAGGATGTTGCCCGGTTCGCAGATCGGGCCGGACTTCATGCGGAACGGAGTCGCCGTCAACCCGATCACCCGCGCCAGCGGGTTCACGACCTTGGCGTCGGCGATGAACTGGCGGTACATCCCCTCGCCATCCGGCGGGATCAGGTGCGCCTCGTCCACGATGAGCAGGTCCACCGGCCCCAGGTCGCACGCCCGCTGGTAGATGGACTGGATGCCCGCGATGGTGACGGCGTACCCGAGGTCCTTGCGCTTCAGCCCCGCGGAGTAGATGCCCACGGGCACGTCCGGCGCGATGTGCCGGAGTTTGTCCGCGGCCTGCTCGAGGAGTTCCTTGACGTGGGCCAGGATGACGACCCGCCCGTTCCACGGGCCGACGGCGTCGCGGCAGATCGTGGCGATGACGGGCGTCTTGCCGCCCCCGGTGGGAATGACCACGCAGGGGTTGTCGTCGCGGGTCCGCAGGTGCTCGTAAACCGCGGCGACGGCTTCGGATTGGTAGGGTCGGAGGTTCATGGTTTGATTCGCGTGATCTCCACCAGCACCTTGCCGCCCGGCGTCACCGGGCCTCGCTCTACTTCCAGCCGATCGATCTGCGAGTCGTCGCGGTACGCCCCGCCCTTAGCCAGCGCGTCCAGGAGGGCCTTCTGCACGTTGTCCAGGTCGCGCCGGCGATGATCCGGTGGGCAGACGGTGACACGCACCGCCAGGCGTCCATCCATCCGCTCCACCCGCATCGCCGCCGAGGGCGGCGCACACGTCCCTGCGGTAGCGCCGACCCTCGCGGCTGATGACGGTCCTGGGCCCCATGCGACGCCATATGTGGTTCACACTCGGCGGGTACGGGAGCTCGAGGACGCGACCAGATGGGCTTATCGCTTCCAGGGCGGCGTGCTCCCCGGGCCCACGCCCGCGGGCACGCGAGCGCCGGCCGCGCCGCCGCCCCCGTTCCCGCCCTTCTTGGCGTAGCCCTTGATGACGTTGGTGAACTCGCCGTTGTCGTCGCGCTTCTTCAGCCCGACGTTGATCTCCAGCGGGATGTTGTGGAGTTCGACGGAGTCCTTCGGGGCCATGACCCCGACGGCGCGGCAGATCGCCGAGAGCTCACCCCGCGCGATCTTCACCGTCATCTCGCTCTTGTTCTCCAGGTTGAGCCTCGCCCACACAAGGCGGCCCTTGTACTCGCCGTCGATGATCTGGAACGTGAGCTGGAGGTACTTGCCGCCGCCGGCTTTCGTCGGCTTCATCTCCGTCTCGGTGATGACGGCGGTGTACTTGCCCGCGGGGATCGGGTCGAGGGCGACTGATGGGTCCACGTTGTTCGCGTCGAAGTTGTTCAGGTTCGCCATGGGTCAGAGTCCTTTCAGCGGGTGGCGGCCGCGCCCTCGGCGGGCGCGGTGTCGGTGTTCTGGGTGAGCGGGGGGTTGGGGGTGGTGGGGCTGCTCTCGCCTCGCGAGGCGGCGACGTGCTCCGCGAAGACGCGGTAGTCGAGCGGCAGCTCCTCGGGGAGGTTCAGTCGGTTCTTGGCGACGTGCGCGGGCCGCTCGACGGTGCGGATGATCCGCTCGCCCGTGCCGACGCCGTTGTGCTTGGCCTTGTTGAACGCCTCGTCCACCTTGACGGTGAGCACCTTGTACGTGGCGAAGAGCACCTCGTCGGCCCACTCCTGCACCAGCGCCGAGGCGAGCTTGTGCAGCCGCGGCGAGTAGCGGTCGTAGGGCACTGTCTCGGGGTTCTCGAACTTCTCGATCTTGGCGTGGGAGATGACGACCACGGTCATGCCGCGGTCGCTGCGGAGCGCATCGAGAGCCCCGAGCACCGTCCGCCACTTCTCGATGGCGAAGGCGTACCCCTTCGCGTATCCGATCTTCTCGATGCTCGTGGCCTGCTCATCCTCGCAGACCTCGTTCCAGATCAGGCGTTCGAGCCAGTCGAGGGAGTCGATGACGACGGTCCTGTACCCGTGTTCGCCGGAGTAGAGCGACTCCAGCGCCGCCATCACATCTCCGAGCGAGCGGGCCAACGGGAACGACTCGCACGCGATGTCGCCCAAGCCGTCCTCGGTCGGGATGAAGATCGGGTTCTCGGCCATCGCGCCGAACGTGCTCTTGCCGATGCCGTGCGTGCCGTACAGCATCACGCGGCGGGGTTTGGGCCTGCGGCCCTTGGTGATCTGGTTCATCAGGGTGGTCGCGGTCATGTGGTCTCCATCAGGGATGAGGTCGTGCGGGAAGATGTCGCGGACGAAGTCGCCTTGGCCGAGGCGGACAAGAGGCGGGCCGGTCGATGGCGGGAACGGAGCGCTCACAGGCCCACCTCCCGCAGTCGCTCTCGCACGCGGGCATGGCGGCCGTCGGTCTGGCTGCCGGGTCTGCTGAGCACTCGGGGCCGGCGCGATGCGCGAGCAGCGACTGGGGCGCTGGGCTGCTCCGCGCCAACGCGGCCGTCGGTCTCGTTGAAGTACTTCTCGTCGGCGCTCGCCAGGCGGCGGACGAACTCGTCAACCCAGGGCGCAGTGGTGAAGATCTTGCCACCGGCTCGAACGTGCTGGAGGCGGACGCGCTCGCCGCCGCGGGCGATCACGCCGCGCCGGCACCACCGCCACAGGCAGTTGGTGGACGGGCGGCCCGGTGCCAGCTTTGCCGCGTCGGCGAGGCCGATGTACTCCGCGGCGGCTTCGGGCTGTTGAAGTGTTTGGACGGCCATGCGAACCTCCGAACTGCTGCGACTCGTGCGTCGCGTGCAAGCAGTTTCGGTGCGGTTTTCTGGCCGTAAGTCTTTTGAGTTTGTGCGGGCGCGCGGTCGCGGGCCTCAGCGTGCGCGGATCGCGGCCTGCGAGGTCGCCAGGGGCGATCGGGAGGGCGTAGATTTTCTTTGAGCCGAGGACTTACGTAAGTGGTAAGTCGCTCGCGTGCGTGGGGGCCGCCAGAACCGGGACCTTCCTACGCGGTTTTGGCGGCGTACTTGATCGGGTTGGCCGCGCCGCGCTTGCGGTATTCGTCGGGGATTCGCTTGCCGACGTACATCCTCTGAATGTCTTCGGGCGCCTCTCGGCCCTTGAAGCCGTACCGACCCGGCACGTCCTGTCGACCAGGGAAGTTGGCAGCAGTCGCTTCTAGCCACTCTTCGGCGATGAAGGCCCCTTTGATGACGCCCTGCACCGTGGCGAGGATCACGTCGGCGTTCTTCGCCTTCGCGGGGCTGATCTTCCACGCGTAGCGGGTCGCCTCATACAGCGAGGACTCCGCAATGGCGCTGCGGTTCACGCTGATCAGCACCGCGTTGTGTCGAAACACTGCGGGCTCCGCGGCGTACTCGCGGACGATCTCCAGCGCGTGCATCGCGCCGAACTCGTTGCCGCCGATGCCGCCCGCCTCGTTGGTGAGACCCGGGTATGAGTCCATGAGAGCGGACTCGACTTCGAACGCGGTCGCGTCATCCATGCCGTGCCGATGGATCACGTGCGCGACCTCGAAGCCGGCAAGGCGGATCTGGCGGATCCGCTTCATCTTGTTGTCGAGGTCGTCGCCCTCGATGCCCTGCTCGCACCGGATGTGCGCGAACACGCGGTTCCCCTTGCCTTTGCCGACGTAGAACGTCTCGCCGTTCCGCGGGTCGATGAGGCGGTAGACGTAGGTCCTGAGCTTCTCTATGACCTCGGACGGGAAGGCGTCGAGGGGCTGGTGGTCCATGAGGGCGATGGTACCGGAAAGAGGGTCTCGCGGGCGCTCGGCTACAGAAGGTCGTCCCGAAGTTCGTACAGAGCGTTGGCAACCGCGTCGGCCCACAGGTACGAGAGATCGCCCGCCTTCACCCGCTGCTTCTTTGCATGGTCCGCGCCCGCTTCCGCGAGTCGCGTGAGGGCCGTGTCGAGTTTCAGGTGGATGTCGGACCAGATGGCGTACTGCATCTCCGACGTGTACTGAGGGTCGTTGTCGCGGTAGGCCTGCAACTCGTCATTGGCCTTCTTCACGTTGTCGTTGTGCTTGACAAGCAGGTGGGCCCAGACCGTGCGGGTGTTCGTGACCCAGAACCGCCGCGGCTCGACCATCGCGGCGATCTCTGAGCCGACGCTGATCTTGAGCTGCCAGATGTCCGCGTCCCAGACGACCCGCGGCACGGCCATCGGCTCGCCCGCGACCAGCTCGTGCGCGAGGCCAAGGACGCGCGCCGGCTGGGCGCGAGAGAGGACCTTGGGTCCGAGGCCGTGCTCGGAGGCGCTGTAGTTTCCGATCGGCGACGAGATGCCGAGCGCGAGGTCGGCGAAGTCATCCGCCCTCTTGGCCTTGAACGCGCGCACGAGATCGCGATGGGCCGCCACCCGTTCGGCGTAGTGGTCCGCAATCCGCGTGTAGTCCAGCTGGGACATGATAGAGGGCATCAGCGCATTGTACGGTGAGGCCCCGGTAGACCGTGGAATCATGAGACTTTGAGACTTGGCGGCGGGCCGACCCTTGTCGCTGGACGTCATCCGATCTTCCGGATCACCTCCACCGCCCGGTGCGTGTCCCGCTCCGCGTACACCGCGTCGGTGATCTGGGCGCTGGAGTGGCCGAGGACGAGCTGGGCGGCCTCGAGGCCGAACTCGCGGCGGATGTTGGTCCCGGCGTTGTGGCGGAGCTGATGCGGGTGCCAGCGGTGGGCCTTGCGGAAGGCATCGAGCTCGGCCCGCTCCTTGGGCGTCATCCGCAGGAGCATGGCCCGCTTGGTCTCGGCCGTGCCGTCGGGCAGCGCGCGGGGGCGCAGGTGCTCGGGGGGCTGGAACGCCAGCTCGCAGGCGCGGAGGATGGCGACGTAGTACGACGCGCTCGTGTAGTGCTCGCCCGGCTGGCGCGCCGGGCGGTGCTTGCGGTTGCTCCCCACGGTGTTCCCGCACGACGCTGGCGTGCGGCGGCGCGCCGTGAGAGCGGCGCGGCGCTCCGCCTCGGCCTCGCGCGGGCTGAACAGGTACGCGTCGAGCCGCCGCCCCTCAAGAAACGGCCGAATGACCTCCTGGGCCTTCGGGCCGAGGTAGATGACCCGCTCCTTGCCGAAGTGCTCGCTCTTGTGCCGCGCCGGCCGGTAGAGCCAGACCCCGTCCTTGCGGCTCGTGTCGATGTCGATCGGGCGCAGGATGACGAGCTCGCCGCAGCGCGCTCCGGTGAGCAGCTGGAGGTCGATGAGCGCGTTGACCTGCCGGCTCAGGTGCGGGCGGCACGCGTCCACGAGTTCCATCGACGCGGGGGCCACCTTCCGGCCCTCGCGCGCCGCGGTGCGCCCGCGCTTGAGTGGCTCGACGGTGGCGAGCGTCTGGTGAACCGAGACCGGCAGCATCTCGTGCGACGCCGCCCACTTGAACATGGCGCGAATGCGCCGGCACTGCTGGTTGCAGTAGACGCGCGTCCACGGCTGCCGCACCGGCGTCTCGGCCGCACTGCCGCGGATCATCTCGTCGCGGACAAGCCGCAGTTTCTGGGGGCCGAACTCGGCGGCGAGCGATTGGCCGTACATCTGGCGAAGCAACCGCAGCGCGACCTTGAGCGTCCCCGACTCCGTGGGCCGGTAGTACGCTTCGGCCCAGGTGAAGTACGCGAGGATCAACTCATCAATAGTGAGGCCCGCCTGTTTCTCCGCCGGCGCGGCGTCCCAGTCGGATTCGGGGAGGCGGCGACCGCCCGCCTCCCACCGCGCGATGAGCCGGTGGTAGCGCTCGCGGCTTTCGGGCGTGCCGTGCTCGCCGAGCCAGTAGTCGCGGCGGCGGCGAGTGACCGCGTCGGTGAGGGTCACCAGCGCCTGCCCGTAGCCGGACCGCTGGCGGTAACCGGGGACCTTTGGCGGGGCGGAAACGTTGAAGCGTGGCGTGGATGAACGAGCGAAAAGACGGGGCATGGGTGCCTCCTGAACGCGCTGCGCGGTAGTACACCGCGCGGTTTTGCGTACCAGGTTGCACCGGCGACCGTCGCCGGGTATCCGCAACTCGCGGATTCAACGGGACTTGGGGGAAAAGCGGGCGAGGAGGATCGAACTCCCGACATTCAGCTTGGGAAGCTGACGTTCTACCGCTGAACTACGCCCGCCAGAGCCGGTCTCGCGCCTTCGTCGGCGAGACCAGCGGTCAGACTGTACCCGCCGGGACGTTCTCCCGAGCGGGACGA
>Ga0226835_1000448_pt1 | contig 47714 bp, 35 predicted proteins | sample LAC_MetaG_1_FD_163627 | JGI IMG/M metagenome (GOLD analysis project Ga0226835, IMG submission 163627) | Anaerobic ammonium oxidizing microbial communities from anammox membrane bioreactor (MBR) in UC Berkley, California, United States -... | ecosystem: Engineered > Bioreactor > Anaerobic >...
GCGCAAGAAGCGGCCCGCGCCGCCCGCAGCGCCGCGGATCACCAGAGCCACAGGCACGCAAGTCCGGGCCGCCCAAGCCGTTGCACGACGAGCAACCGCCACGTAGTTCACGGCGTTGGGTGGCACTCGCTTGCGCTTCGTGCTCTGATTGGGGGACAGGTAGGCTTCACGCGCTGACGACGATCAGCAGGATCACCGCCGCGTGGGCGAGGGTGACGAGTGTGCCGACGATGATGCCGATCCAGGCGTGGACCGCGCCCTTGCGGTGGGGTTCGCGTGTGCGGAGGCGCAGGCCGGCGATGCCGAGGGCGAGGGCGGCGGGGCCTGCGAGGAGGCCGAGGCCGGGGATGAGGGAGGCGACGGCGGTGTAGTAGGCGGCGAGGGCGGGGCCGTTGCGGAAGGGGATGAGGGTGCTGATCGCGCCGTCGTCGTGCGGCCGGGCTGGCAGCGGGCCTGCGCGCGTCGGCGGGGCGAGGACGATGGGGCGGAGGCGTTCGTGCTGGGCGACGGGCATCTCGTGGGGGGTTTCGTGGCCGTCGTCGGAGGCGACGAGGGTGGCGTCCGCGGGGACGCGGCCCTCGGCGGCCCAGCGTTCGAGGGCGTCGATCGTCGCGGGGCCGAATCGCTGGCCGGTGGCGAGGCGAACGAACCACCGCGGCTCTGGTACGGGCGCCGGCTGCTCGGTCATAGCGTTCTCCGTGTGCGATGGGGCCGCGCTACACCGTGCCGTAGAGGCGGTCGCCGGCGTCGCCGAGGCCGGGGCGGATGAAGCCGTGCTCGTCGAGGGCGCGGTCGATGGCGGCCGTGTAGATGGTGAGTTCGGGGTGTGCGGCGTGCAGGGCGCGGATGCCCTCCGGCGCGGCGACGACGCACATCATCCGCAGGTCCGTCGCGCCGGCCTCACGCAGCATCGAGATGGCGGCGATGGCGGAGCCGCCGGTGGCGAGCATGGGATCGACGAGGATGACGGGGCCGTCGCCGAGGTTGCGCGGCAGGCGGTTGAGGTAGGCGACGGGCCTGAGGGTGCGCTCGTCGCGCGCCAGGCCGAGGTGGCCGACGCGGGCCTCGGGCATGACTTCGAGGATGCCCTCGGTCATGCCGAGGCCGGCCCGCAGCACGGGGACGACGGTGATGGTCCCGGCGAGGCGCAGGCCGCGGGTGGGTTCGAGGGGTGTGGCGACCTCGATCTCGCGCGTGGGGAAGGCGCGTGTAACCTCGAAGACCATGAGGCCGGCGATCTGGGCCATGAGGGCGCGGAAGGGGCGGTGGCCGGTGGTGCGGTCGCGCAGCCAGGCGAGTTTGTGCTGGATGAGGGGATGATCGAAGATGATGACGTTCGCCGGGGTGGCGGATGGCTCGCTCATGCGGCGGCCAGCGTACCCGAGGGCGGGGGAGGATGCGGATGCCGATCACCGAAGCGGACCGGGCGGCCCTGGAGGCAGCGTACGAGCAGGCCGTGAAGTCCCGGCGCGAGGGGGGGATCCCGATCGGGTCCGCGCTGGTGGACGCGGCGGGGGTGGTGGTGGCGCGAGGGCACAACCTGCGGGTGCAGACGGGCGACCCGACGGCGCACGCGGAGATGGTGTGCATCCGCAACGCGGGGCGGCGGCGGGACTGGCACCGGCTGACGCTGGCGTCGACGCTCTCGCCGTGCGCGATGTGCTCGGGGACGGCGGTGCTGCACCGCATCCCGCGGGTGGTGATCGGCGAGAACCGGACGTTTCAGGGTCGCGAGGACTGGCTGCGCGGGTCGGGGGCGGAGGTGATCGTGGCGGACGACGCGCGGTGCGTCGCGCTGATGGAGCGGTTCATCCGCGAGCGGCCGGAGTTGTGGGACGAGGACGTCGGGGTGCCTGGGGAAGTGACGGAGTGACGGAGTGATGGGGTGCTGGACACTTCGTGACTTCGTCACTCCGTCACTCCTCACTTCCGAATCACTCCTCGCCGTCGCGTGGGCTGACTTCGCGCCAGCGGACGACGCGGACGGGGATGCCTGCGGCTGCGGCCGTGCCATCGACGGGCGCGCTGAGGGCGAAGGGCATGCGGGGCGAGTCGCCGTGAAGTTCGTCGGCGACGATGACGGGCGAGGATGGCGAGCCTGAGGTCCAGAGAACGGTGGAGAACGGGCCGGGTGCGCTGCCCTGGCCGCCGTCGGTGACGACGTTGTTGTTGCCGGCCTGGAAGTTGCCGGAAGCGTAGACGCGTCCGTTTACTGTCAGGTTGTTGCCGGTCTGGAAGTTGCCGTTGTGGACGTAGACGTGGCCGGCGATGTCCGCGTTGTTGCCGGACTGGAGGTTGCCGTTGACCAAGTGGATGTACACGCGGCCTTCGCCGTTGCGGATGATCTGAAAGTTGTTGCCCGTGCTCACGTTGCCGTTGGTGAAGACGATGTTGACGTCGCCGTTGGTGGTGTTGGCGACGAACTTGAAGTTGTTGCCCGTGCCGGGCATGGAGCGGAAGAAGTAGTCGCCGGCGGAGACGTTGAGGGTCAGGCCGTTGCCCGCGGTGATGTCGCGGTAGGCGCCGGGGGCGATGGTCGCGGTGGCGTTGTTGCCGTAGGAGAGGTTTGTGGTTCCGCTCGACCCGGAGGGCGGGGACGGTAGGATCACGCCGTTGACCTGCGATCCTTGCAGGCCGTAGACCTGCATGGACCCGTAGTTGAGGTTGCCGCCGGAGGAGTAGACGAGGTAGTCCTCGTACGTGGGCGTGGAGGACCGCTGGCGGATGGCGGCGACGACCTGGTTCTCGCCGGGGCCGGAGATCATCTGGACGCTGACGGGCGCGCTGCCGAGGTTGGGGCCGAGCACGGCGGCGGTCCAGGCGCTGCCGTCCCAGGTGCGCGAGCGCAGGCGGTTCTCACCGCTGCGGTGCCAGGCGACGACGGCCTCGCCGTTGGGGGTGAAGGCGGCGGCGACGCGCGGCTCGGTCGGGTTCTCGAGCGCGGTGTCGAGGACCGTCACGCTCGCCCAGGATGATCCGTTGAACGTGGAGGCTTCCGCGCGCTTGGACTCGGTGGACCAGACGGCGATGAGGCGGCTGCTGCCCTCGCTCGGATCGCGCGCGACGGACATCCACGCCACCGGGCCCGAGCCGCCGGAGATCGAGGCGGCGCCGCTCCACGATGCGCCGTTCCAGGTGCGGTGGCGCTTCGCGCCGCCGGACTGACCCCAGACGACCTTCGCGCTGCCCGCGTCGCCGTAGTACGCGCCGCCGATCGGCTTGCCCTGCGTCGCCGGTGAGGTTGTCAGCGTGACCGGCGAGCCGAACGACGAGCCGTTCCAGACCGCGGCCGCGATGCGACCGCTCGTCGCCGCGAGCAGGATCATCTCGTCCGACTCGGGCTTCTGGATGAGTTCGATCCAGCGCGGGGCGGCGTCGAGGTTGAGCCCGGCGTAGGTCTGCTCGTCGGAGAGCGTGCCGGCGGTGACGGTGCGGTAGTGGATCGCGGCCTGGTTGATGGTGCGGTAGACGATGAGCAGGTCGCCGGACTCGCACTCGAACCCGGCGTGCCAGGTGCGGGTGAGCATGGTGCCGACGTCGGGGCAGACCTCGACCGGGTCCGACCAGGCCGACGGGCCTTCGGTCGAGAACATGAGCGATCGGCTGTCGTCCACGGCGACGGCGGCGCGGCGTCCGTTGGGGGCGTGGTGGAGCGTGATCCAGGCGATGGAGCCGTCGAAGGCGGGCGGGGCGGAGACGGTCTCCCACGGGTTGTCCCACTCGGCGCAACGGGCGACGCTCGCCGACGACGACTCGGCGTAGATCAGCGAGTGGCGGGGCGGGTCGGCGTGCGTCGCGTCTGCCGACAGGGCGAGCGCGCACACGGCCATGGTCCACGATGCACCCAGGCTCCGTTTCTGCGTCCCCATGGCGGTCCCCTTCGCTGGCGGTGCGAGCGGCCGTGCGACGGCAACGCCCCGAACAAGCATCGGAAACGCCCGGACCCGAAGCCCCCGGGATGGGCAGGAACCGCGCGTGGGGAGTGCCGGATGTGACGGCGATCGTCCGAGTAACGCGGGTTCGGAGGGGCCGGGAGGGGATCGAGGCGGGGGGGGGGGGGGGGGGGGGGGGGGGGGGGGGGGGGACGGGTCGGGGGGGGAGTCGGCACGACCGTCGCGGGAAGAGCGGGAAGAAGAGGGAGAAGAGAAGAGCGACGGTCGTGGCACGGGTTGGGGGTCAGGGGGAGTCGTTGCGGAGGGAGGCCGCGATGGCGACTTCCTGCAGGCGGACGCTCTCGCGGTCGAGGGCCTCCTTCGCTTCGTGGAGCGTGTTGGGATCGACAGAGCGCCAGTCGGCGTCGGCGTCGGCGACGAGCGCACGGAGAGCGGCGGCGAGGCTGTCGAGCCGCGCGGCGTAGGCGGGGTCGAGGTCGGCGCGGTGGCGTTCGAGGCGTTCGCCGATCCACTTGAGGTCGAGGCGGCTGTTGGCGACGAGGTCCACGATGCGGTGGCGGGTCATGTCGTCGCGGGCGTGCGTGAAACTCTCTCGCTCCATGCGCTCGACTTCCTCCGCGGACAGGCCGTGGTTCGGGACGACCTGGAGCGAGGCGCGGCGGCCGCTGCGTCGTTCGACGGCGCGGACGGTGAGGACGCCGTTGGCGTCGACGAGGAACTCGACCTCGAGTTGCGGCACGCCGGCGGGCATGGGGGGGATGCCGCGCAGGTGGAACTCGCCGAGGGTTCGGCAGTCGGCGGCCATCTCGCGTTCGCCCTGGACGACGCGGAGGAGGATGGAGGTCTGGGCGTCGACGCTGGTGGAGAACCGCTCGACGGCGCGGGCGGGGACCGCGCTGTTGCGGAAGATGAGTTTGGCGGCCGCGCCGCCGACGGTCTCGACGCCGAGGCTGAGGGGGATGACGTCGAGGAGGAGCGTGCCGCGCCGGTCGCCGCGGAGGATCGAGGCCTGCACGGCCGCGCCGAGCGCGACGACGCGGTCCGGGTCGAGGGCGACGTACGGCTCGCGTCCGAAGAGTTCGGCGACGGCGCGGCGGACGAGGGGCGTGCGCGTCGCGCCGCCGACGAGGATGACGGCGTCGATCGCGCCCGGTTCGAGTCGGGCGTCGCGCAGGGCGCGACGGCAGCAGTCGAGCGTGCGGTCGACGAGCGGGCGGATCATCGCCTCGTACTCGGCGCGGGCGACGGTGCGGCGGTAGACCTCGCGCTCGTTGACGGCGATCTCGACGCTCGCGCGATCGGCGTCGCTCAGGCGGTGCTTCACGTCGCGGGCGAAGGCGAGGAGGGCGCGGCGCGTGGCGGGCGGGAAGGCGGCGAGGGAAGCCCCCCCCTCCGCGGGAAGCCCGAGCATCGCCCGCACCTCGGACGCGAAGAGCGTGACGAGGGCGTGGTCGGCGTCGTCGCCGCCGAGGCGGGTGTCGCCCGCGGTCGAGAGGGTCTCGAAGAAGGCGGTCTCGCCCTCACGATCCGGCGGGGTGATGCGCAGGACGGAAACGTCGAACGTCCCCCCCCCGAGGTCGTAGACGACGACGGTCTCCTCGCGCGGCGTGCCGGTCGCGCCGATGCCGTAGGCGAGGGCGGCGGCGGTCGGCTCGTTGACGATGCGGACGACCTCCAGCCCCGCGAGCCGACCGGCGTGGCGCGTCGCCTGGCGCTGGGCGTCGTCGAAGTAGGCGGGCACGGTAACGACGGCTCGGCGGACCTCCTCGCCAAGCGTGCGCGAGGCGCGGTCCCTGAGTTCGCGCAGGATGGCGGCCGACACTTCCTCGGGCGAGAGCGCCACCTCCCTGCCGGCGATCGGCAGCACGACGCGGGCGGTGCCGCGCTCGCCGGGGGCGACGCGGTAGGAGAGGTAGGGGAGGTCGCCCGCCGCGTCATCGACGCTGCGCCCCATGAGTCGCTTGACGCTGGAGACGGTGGTGAGGGGATGGTCGATGGCGTGGTCCGCGGCGTCGCGTCCGACGACGGCGCGCACGCCCGCGCTGCCGCCGTCCTCGTAGCGGACGACGCTGGGCAGGAGCGCCTCGGCGCGGTCGTCGTCGATGGTGCGCGGGCCGCCCGCGTCGCAGACGGCCACGAGGCTGTTCGTGGTGCCGAGGTCGATGCCGACGATCACGCCGTTGTCCGCGTTCCCGGCCATACGAGCGACCATAGGCGGCGGCTAAGGCTCGTCGTCGAACGTCCAGGCCCGCATCCAGGCGAGGGCGTTGAGTTCGTCGATGAGCGGCGCGAGGGCATGCGCGCCGCCGAGCACGACCGCGGTGTGCCGCTGCGAGCCGTCGAAGCCCGCGTAGACGAGCGCGACGGTCGCTTCGCCCGCGGGGCGCACGAAGGTCTCGACGTTCTGCACGCGCCCGGGGTGGTCGGCGTCGAGGACGCCCGCGTCGCGCGCCAGGGACCAGACGCGGTCCACCTGCTCGCGGGTGAGGTGGCGGGCGAGCGGCGGGAAGACCGTGGGCGAGGCCGCCGGACCGACCGCCACGCGGAACGCGCCGTCCGGCTCGACGAGGTAGCAGGCGGGGCGCACGCGGGGCGGGAGGCGGTCGGCATCGGCGATCGATCGGGCGGGCGAGAGCACCGTGACGGAGAGCGTGAAGTCGGGTGGAGCCGACGCGAATCGAGCCGGGTCGGCGGGGCGCGAGGCGCACGCCGCGGCCAGCGCGCCCGCCGCGCACCACGCGAACGCCAAGAGGATGGGCCGCCGTCGCATGCGCGGCAGTGTAGGGCACGCGGACGACGGGTTCAGCGCAGGTTGGGCTATCCTCTGCCCCATGGAGTTGAGCGTCCGCTGGCTGAACCGGTACCTGGACCCCGCCGACGCGACGGCGGACGAGGTGGAGCACGCGCTGACGAACGCGGGCTTTCCGATCGAGTCGCGTCGGGCAGCGCCGGCCGGTGCTGCGCAGGCGGGACGCCCGTGCCACCCCGATACGGTGCTCGACGTCGAGATCACCTCCAACCGGGGCGACTGTCTCAGCCAGGTCGGGTTGGCGCGCGAAGTCGCGGCCGTCACCGGGCGGCGGCTGGTCATGCCAGAGTGGGTCGAGCCGCGCCGGGGCGAGCCGGCCGAGAGCGTGCTCGCCCTCGAAAACCGCGTGCCGGAGGCGTGCCCGCGGTTCACGGCGCAGGTGATCCGAGGCGTCAAGATCGGTCCCAGCCCGGCGTGGCTGGCCGAACTGCTCGAATCGCTGGGGCAGAGGGCGATCAACAACGTGGTCGACGCCACCAACTTCCTCAACTTCGAGTTGGGACACCCCTCGCACGTCTTCGACCTGCGTGCGCTCGCGGGCGGGCGGCTCGTGATCCGCTGGGCGAAGGACGGCGAAAAACTCCGCACGCTCGACGGCAAGGACCGGACGCTGCGTGCGGACGAACTGGTCGTCGCGGACGCGGAGCGGGCGCAGTCGCTCGCGGGCGTCATCGGCGGGGCGGAGAGCGAGGTCTCCGAGGGCACTACCGACGTTGTGCTGGAGGTCGCCACGTGGGAGCCGTCGGTCGTGCGGCGGGCGGCGCGCCGCCTCGGCATCCGCACCGACGCGAGCCATCGGTTCGAGCGCGGGGTCGCGCCGGCGGAACTGGACCTGGCGGCGCGCCGGGCGGCCGCGCTCATCGTCGAGATCGCGGGGGGCACGCTCTGCTCGGGGATGCTGGACGAGGGGCGGGCACTGCCGCCGGCACGGACGATCCGGTACAGGCCGTCGCGTGCCCGCGCGCTGATCGGCGTGGACGTGTCCGACACCGAGCAGGCGCGGCTGCTGCGGTCGATCGGCGTGGAGACGGACGGCGCCGGGGCCGCGATGACGTGCGTGCCCCCCCCCTTCCGGCCGGACCTGGAGCGCGAGGTGGACCTGGTCGAGGAGGTCGCCCGCCTGCACGGGCTGGGGGCTGTGCCGGTGCTGGACCGCATGCCTGTGGCCGTGCGCCCGCCGCAGCAGCGCGAGCGTGCGATGCGGGAGATGCACGCCGCGCTGGAGGGGCTTGGGTTCTACGAGGCGGTGACGTTCACGTTCGTGTCGGCGGATGACGCCGCGCCGTTCATGCCGCCGGGTCTGCGGGCGGTGCGGGTGGACGATGAGCGGCGCAAGGCGGAGCCTGTGTGCCGGCCGAGCGCGCTGCCGAGCCTGCTGGCGTGCCGGCGTGCGAACCGCGCCGCGCAGGTCACGCGGCCCGGCGGGGTGCGGCTGTACGAGTGGTCGGCGAACTTCGCCGAGATCGACGGGCCTGGCGCGCAGACGGTGGAGAACCGGAACCTCGCGCTGCTGATGGACGTGCCGACCGCCGGATCGAAGCCGACGCACGACGAACTCCAGGCCGGCCTGCGGGGCATACGCGGCGTCGTCGAGGCCGTCGTCGCCCGGCTCGGCGGCGCGGGCGCGGATGTTCGTCTCACGCCCGCCGTTCCCTACGCCCCCGCCTTCCGCGCCGAAGCCTTCGCCGACGTGCTCGTCAACGGCGATCGCGTCGGCAGCGTCGGACTGCTCGCGCCAGGCGTGCTGAACCAGCACGACCTCGACCACCCGATGGCGGCGGGGGACTTGAACCTGGACGCGCTGCTCGCGTTGTTCCCGCCGGAGGTGCGCATCCGGGCGCTGCCCGCGTTCCCGCCGATCGACCGCGACCTGTCGCTGCTCGTGCCCGAGGGGACGCCGTGGGAGCGTGTGCGTTCGCTGGTGGAGGGCGCGAACCTGCCGCTGCTGGAGAGCGTTGAGTTCGTGGGCACCTACCGCGGCAAGCAGGCCGGGGCGGGCCGCAAGAGCGTGACGCTCCGCCTGACCTTCCGCGATCCGTCGCGCACGCTGCGCCGGGAGGAGGTCGAGCCGCAGGTGGCGTCGCTGGTCGAGCGCGCCCGGTCTGATCTGGCCGCGGAGTTGCGCGCCTGAGCGGGTCCGGCATGGAATGTTCGGATGTTGGGCGGTCGCTCGGGGCGTGTCCCCCCGGAGCCGATACGATGGACGGAGTCCGGCGGAGTCCGGGCGAGAGAGGAGCCGCGATGACCCAGGCCAGCACGGACGTTCGGACCGCCCGCCCTGCCGCCGCGCCCGCGGACCGGCCGTTGGTCTATGTGAACGGCACGATCGTGCCCAAGAGCCAGGCGACGGTGAACGTCTTCGACCACGGGCTGCTGTACGGCGACGGCGTGTTCGAGGGCATCCGGGTCTACAAGGGGCGGATCTTCAAGTGCGGGCAGCATATGGACCGGCTGTACGCCTGCGCGAACAGCATCGGGCTTCGGCTGGAGAAGCACGTGCCGCGCGCGGAGATGATCGACATTCAGCGGCGCTGCATCGAGGCCAACGCCATCGTCGACGGGTACATCCGGCTGGTGGTGACGCGCGGCGTGGGCACGCTCGGGCTGAACCCGTACCTCTGCCCGGAGCCGGGCGTGATCTGCATCGCGGACCAGATCTCGCTCTACAAGCCGGAGATGTACGAGAAGGGGATGCGGGTGGTGGTCGCGCACCGCCCGAAGACGCCCATCCCGTGCCTCGACCCGCGGATCAAGAGCCTGAACTACCTGAACAACATCCTGGCCAAGTGCGAGGCGATCCACCTGTCGCAGCACCTCGGGATCACGAAGCCGGAGGACATGCTGCTCGAGGTCATCATGCTGAACACGGAAGGTCGGGTGACCGAAGGCTCGGGCGACAACATCTTCATCGTGAAGGACGGGCGGGTCTTCACGCCGCCGAGCGAGGCGGGCATCCTCGAAGGGATCACGCGGCGGTTCGTGATGCGCGAACTGGCCCCGGCGTGCGGCCTGAAGGTCGAAGAGCGGGAGTTCGCGCTCGCCGAACTGCTGGACGCCGACGAGGTCTTCCTGACCGGGACGGCGGCCGAGATGATCGCCGTGCGGGAGGTCCTCGAGCACGAGAACGAGACCCGGGTGACCGCCACCCACACCATCTCCGATGGCGAAGGCCCGATCACGAACCGGCTGCGGACACAGTTCCGCCAGATCGTGACGGGCGACACCATCCCGGAAGACTGATCACGGGGCGGCTCACGCGGATAGACGGGTCTCTCGCTCCGGCTCACGCGCGATGGCGCCCAGGCGGCCCTCGACCCCAGCCCGGCACGCCACAAAGAGGTACTCGACGTTCCGCAGGTGGCTCACGCGCCCGACGCGCTCGCCGCGGGGGTTGTGGATGCCGATCTGTGCGCCGACGTAGCGTTTGTAATCGTGGGCGAGCGCGCGGACGCGCGCCCGGCCGCCCCACAGGCGCGCGAGCATCGACTCCAGTTCGGCGCGTGCGAGGTGGCCCTCGTTGCTGAGCGACACGATGACGGCGTCGGTTCGCAGGGATTCCAGCACGCGGCGCAGCGCGGCGGCGCAGGCGGGGCGGGAGTTGAACTCGCTGCGACGCTCGCGGCAGTCGGCCCGCTTGCAGGCCACGCCGTAGACCTTCGGCTTGTCCCAGCGCACCAGCGATTCCCAGACGTGGTAGTTGCCGAGGTAGGCGTGCTGGTTGTAGGGCGGGTCGAGGTAGGCGACATCGGCCGTCAATCGGCGCGCCGCGTCGAGGGCGTCGAGTTGGTGCGCCTCGCCCTTGCCGTGCGCGGCGCGGTGGAGCACGGCGGGCACCCGCAGTTCCAGGGCGTTGGCGGCGCGCGGCGCCCAGCGCTTGAGGTAGGCCATCTGGACGCCGGTGGTGGAGTCCACGCGGTCGGCCGCCTCCATGAGCGAGGTGAGGACGACCGCCTCCAGTTCCGGCTCAAGCCCCTTGCGTGCGATCGACTCGCGGATGGCGTCGATGCGCTCGCCGTTCCCGGGCATGAAGAACCGGGAGCGCACGCAGTAGGTTTCGGTGAACCACCCGGCGCGTCCCGGGAGGGCGTTGAACTCGCGGACGAGGCGCTCGGCGTCGGGCAGCACGTCCTCGGCGTCGGCCTGCACGTAGCAGCGGGCGAGCGTGGCGGCGTAGGCGTTGTGGTCGTTGGCGAGGACGCGGTAGCCGTCGGCCTTGAGGGCGTGCCCCACGCGGGAGGTGCCGGAGAAGAGGTCGATGACAGTGCCCGCACCCTCGACCTCGCGCACCGCGTCGAGGATCGCCGGGATGAGCGTGCGCTTGGAGCCGAGGTACTTGATCACGCACCGTGTATCGGCCCGGCGGCGGCGCGGCGCGCACGATTCGTCGCGCGAGGGGCGCGGTGGTACCCTCCCGCACCATGAGCGCGGCCGCGCCGCGTCGGCGCGACATCGCGGGCCTCGTCGGCTGGGTCGGGCTGTTCGCCGGGCCTGCGCTCGCGCTGCTGGCGTACGCGGTGCTGCCCGTCGGGGCGGCAGACGGGACCGGGGCGATCGTCGGCGGGCTGTCGGGGGCGGGCCGGGCGGCGGCGGCGGTGGCCGTGCTGATGGCGGTGTGGTGGATGACCGAGGCGCTGCCCCTGAGCGCGACCGCGTTGCTGCCGATCGCGCTCTTTCCCGTGCTGGGCGTGTCTCCGATCCGACAGGCGGTCGCGCCCTACGCCGACCCCGTGATCTTCCTGTTCATGGGCGGGTTCATGCTCGGCCTTGGCATGGAGCGCTGGGGGCTGCACAAGCGCATCGCGCTGATCACGATCTCGATCGTGGGGACGCGGCCGGTGCGGCTGATCGGCGGCTTCATGCTCGCCAGCGCGATCATGAGCATGTGGGTCTCGAACACCGCGACGGCGGCGATGATGCTGCCGATCGGGGTGAGCGTCATCGGGCTGGTGTTCGCGCGGCTCGGGCGCGATTTCGAGCGCGGCGCTCCCCCCGAACCGGGCCTCGACGGCTCGAACTTCGCGACGTGCCTGATGCTGGGGATCGCGTACGGGGCGAGCATCGGGGGCATCGGCACCCTCATCGGCACGCCGCCGAACACGGTGCTCAAGGGCTTCGTCGAGCGTGAGTACGGGCAGGTCATCACGTTCGCGGAGTGGCTGCGGATCGGCGTGCCGTTCGTGGCGGTCTTCCTGCCGATCGCGTGGGTCGTGCTGACGCGGTTCGCGTTCCCGGTTCGCCTGCGCGAGATCCCGGGCGGCAGGGCGCTGATCGCGGGAGAACTGCGCGACCTCGGGCCGATGAAGCGCGGGGAGTGGGCGGTGTTCGTCGTGTTCTGCTGCACCGCGCTGGCGTGGGTCTTCCACAGGACCTTCGCCGATCTGTCGGGGTTCCACTCGACCGCTGCGGACGGGCGGCGGGTCTACTTCCTCACGGACGAGGGGATCGCGATCATCGCCGCGCTGGCCCTGTTCGTGATTCCGGTCCGCCCTCGCGAGCGGGTCTTCGCGATGGACTGGCAGACGGCGTCGAGGCTGCCGTGGGGGATTCTGCTGCTGTTCGGCGGGGGGCTGAGCCTGGCGTCGGCGATGGACACGACGGGAGTGACGCGGTTCATCGGGGAGCAGTTCCAGGCGTTGCGAGGGCTGCCGCTGGTGGTGATGGTCGCGGCGATCGCGGGCGTGGTGATCTTCCTGACGGAACTGACGAGCAACACGGCGGTGACGACGACGCTGATGCCGGTGCTGGCCGGGGCCGCGGTGGGTCTGGGGGTCGATCCGGCGTACCTGCTTGTTCCGGCCGCGCTGGCGGCCAGTTGCGCGTTCATGCTGCCGGTCGCCACGCCGCCGAACGCGATCGTGTTCGGGTCGGGGTATGTCTCGCTGCCACAGATGGCCCGCGCGGGCCTCCTGCTCAACCTCATCGGCATCGTCCTCGTCTCGGTCGCGGTGCTTGTACTCGAACGGTTCGTGGTGACGATCCAGCCGTGAACGCGAGGGTGATCGACACGGGAAACCGCTCCCTCATGGTCGCGGCTCGTTGACGCGAGTCGCGGGCATAGAGTTGCCCCACGCCCGAGCCGGGCGTCGGCCCTGGAGCGCCGAAACCGATGCCCCGCCCGACTCCGTTCCCCTGGCGTGCCGTCTCGATCGTTGTGCGCGTGATGGTCGGTGCGGGCGTGCTGCTGGTCGGCGTGGGCGTGCTCGGGTTGCTCGTACGCACGAAGGAAGGCCCGCAACGTTCCGAACACGGCGAGACCGCCCCGCTGGTGCGCACGACCGTCGCCCATCGGACGCTGGTGCCCGACGTGTGGCAGGGCTACGGCACGGCGCGTGCGATGCAGGCCGTGGAGATTGCGGCGCAGGTCTCCGCCCGCGTCGTCGAGCGCCCGGGCGGGATCGAGCCGGGTGTGCCGGTTCGCAAGGGCGACGTGCTGGTCCGGCTCGACCCGCGCGACTACGCGAACCGGGCGCAGTCCGCGTCGCAGGTGGTGGCGGCGACCAAGGCGGATCTCGAACGTCTCGACGTGGACGAGGCCGCGTGGCGCGAGCAGCTGGCGCTCGCCGACGAGCAGGTCGCGGTCGAGGAGCGGGAACTCGAGCGGACGCTGGCGGCGGCGGAGCGCAGGGCGGCGGTCGAGTCGCAGATCGAGCGGCGGCGTGCGGAGATCGCGCGGATGCGGCGCGAGGCGTCGCAGTACCGCCAGCAACTCGAAGTGGTGCCCGCGCGTCGGGCCGCGCTCATCGCGCAACTCGTGAACCAGGAGGCCGCGGCCCGCATCGCGCTCGACGATCTCGAGCGCGCGACGATCCGCTCGCCGATCGACGGCGTGCTGCAGCGCGTGGACCCGAGGCCCGGCGAACTGCTCGGCGTGGGCGCGCCCGTGGCGCGCATCATCGACCTGCGGCGCATCGAGGCGCCGCTGCGGCTGCCGGTGTCGGCGGCGGCTTCGGTCGCGGTCGGCGACCGTGCGGACCTCATCGCGGATTCTCCGGCCGCCAGTCGCTGGGACGGGCGGGTGGTGCGGATCGCACCCGAGGCGGACGCCCGCACGCGCACGATCACGGTGTTCGTCGAGGTCGAGCAGCGGATCGACTACGACGCCGACGACCCGCTGGCGGGCGCGGGGACGCTGCTGCTGCCGGGCCAGTTCGTGATCGGGCGGGTGTACTCCGGTCGTGCCGAGCCGCGGGTGCTCGTGCCGCGGCGCGCGCTGGACAGCGACCGGGTGATGGTGGTGGAGCGCGATGGCGAAGGGTGGAGGCTGCGTTCACGGGCCGTCGCGCCGCCGCGGTTCATCGAGGCCGAGTTCCCGGCGCTCGACCCGGACGAGACGCAGTGGGCGGTGATCCCGACGGGGCTTGAGGACGGGGAGCGCGTGGTGCTGACGGGTCGCGACGAACTCGCGGACGGCATGGCGGTCCGCGTCGACGACGCCGACGTGGCACGGTCGGCGGAGGGGGACGCGCCGAGGGCCGGGCCGTGAGAATCGCTGCCTTCGGCGTGCGCCGCCCCGTGGTCGCGAATCTCACGATGTTCGCCGTGCTGGGCGCGGGGCTGATCTTCGGGCTGCGCCTGACGCGCGAGTTTTTCCCCGAGGTGCGCCCGACGCAGGTGATGATCGCCGCGCCGTACCCCGGGGCCGCGCCGGACGAGGTGGAGCGCTCGCTGGCGATCAAGATCGAGGACCGCATCCGCGATCTCGACGACGTGAAGGAGATCAACACCACCGTGACGGAGAGCGCGGCGGTGCTTCGGGTCGAGTTCCGCGAGGGGAAGGACATCGAGGCCGCCGTGGCGGAGGTGAAGCGCGAGATCGACGCCCTCCAGGACCTGCCCGAGCGTTCGGAGCGGATCACGGTCACGAAACTCGAGCCGAAACTGCCGGCGGTGATCCTGTCGCTCTACGGCGACGCGGACGAGCGGGCGATGAAGGACGCGGCGCGGCGGATCCGCGAAGACCTTCGGCTGCTGCGGGGCATGGGGGACGTGGAGATCGGGGCGACGCGGGGGGATGAACTGACGGTCGAGGTGCAACCGGCCGCGATGCTGGAGCACGGGCTGAGCCTGCCCGAGGTCGCCCGTCGGGTGGGCGCGGCGATGCGCGAGCAGCCGGCGGGGACGTTGCGCGGCCCGACGCAGAGCGTCTCGGTGCGGACGGTCGGCGCGAAGGAGCGCACCGACGCCGTGCGCGAGGTCGTGGTGCGGGCCGACGAGGGCGGGCGTGTGCTGCGGCTGGGCGAGATCGCGGACGTACGCGAGGGGTTCGTGGACACGGACACCCACGCGCGGCTGAACGGGAAGCCGGCGGTGTCGCTGACCGTGTTCCCGGTCCGGGGCGTGGACGTGGTGACGGTGGCGGAACTGGTGAAGGCGTACGCGGCGGGGCTGCGCAACGAGCCGCTGGCGATGACGACGGGAGAGCGCATCCGCTCGGTGATGCGTCGCCCGGGCGACACCGGCCCGGCGTCGGAGCGGATTCGGGCGTACGAACTGGGGCTTGCGGCCCCGCCGCCGCCGTGCGAGGTGCGGATCACCACGGATCTGGCGCGGTTCGTGGTGGGTCGCCTGGACCTGCTGACGCGGAACGCGATCTGGGGCGGGATGCTGGTGTTTCTGACGCTGGTGCTGCTGCTGAACTGGCGGGTGTCGTTCTGGGTCGCGGTGGGGCTGATCGTCGCGATGTCGGGGACGCTGGCGGTGATGCACCTGCTCGGGGTGTCGCTGAACCTGCTGACGATGTTCGGGCTGATCGTGGTGATCGGCATCCTGGTGGACGATGCCATCGTCGTCGCCGAGAACATCACCGCGCGCCACGAGTCGGGCGAGGGAGCCATCGACGCCGCCATCAACGGCACCGGGCAGGTCGGGTGGCCCGTCGTCGCCACCGTCCTCACTACCATCTGCGCCTTCCTGCCGCTCGCGTTGATCGAGGGGAACATCGGCGACTTCCTGAAGTGGCTGCCGATCGTCGTGACGTGCGCGCTGGTCGCGTCGCTGCTCGAGTCGCTGTTCATCCTGCCGGCGCACATGGCGCACAGCCTGAAGAAGGCCGACCGCCTCCGCGCCGAGGGCCACGTCGGCCGCCTGCGCCGCGTCGAGAGCGCCTTCGACCACGCCCGCGACACGCTCTTCTCGAAGTTCCTTGTCCCGGGCTATCTCGGCGTGCTGCGCCTCGCCCTGCATCGCCGCTACCTCACGCTCTGCATCGCCGTCGCGACGCTCGTCGCCTCCATCGGCATCGTGGCCGGAGGGCGGCTCGAGTTCATCTTCTTCGAGACCGAGGACGCCGAGACGATCAACGTCCAGTTGCGGATGCCGATCGGCACGCCGGCGGCGGAGACCGACCGCGTCCTGACCCGCATCGAGCGGGCCGCGCTGCACCAGCCGGAGGTCCGCGACGCGTTCACCATCGTCGGCGCGATGGGGGACATCAGCGGCGAGGGGGGCGACGCGGTGCAGAGCCACCTCGGCCAACTCGTCCTGGAACTGCACCCCGTCGAGCGGCGCGAGCGCACCAGCGACGACGTGGTGAACGCCATCCGCGCCGAGGTCGGCGAACTGCCGGGCGTGCGGTCGCTTCGTTTCGACGCGATCGGCGCGGGGCCGACCGGGCCGGGCCTGACCTTCACCGTTGTCGGGGCCTCGCAGGCCGCCATCGACGCGGCGGTGCGGCGCGTGAAGGAGGCCCTCCGCGCCATCGACGGCGTCTTTGACGTCACCGACGACGCCGACGCGGGCCAGCCCGAGATCCGTCTCACGCTGCGCGACGGCGCGAGCGAACTCGGCTTCACCGAGGCCGTCCTCGGCGAGCAGGTCCGGGCCGCCGTCTTCGGGCTTGAGGCGTACACCTTCCCGGGCGACCGCGAGGACGTCGACGTGCGCGTCACGCTGCCCGTCGAGTTCCGGCGCAGCCCCGCCGCGCTGGAGCGGATGTTCGTCATCGCGCCCGGCGGCGAGCCTGTGCCGCTCGGCGAGGTCGCGCACATCACGATGGCCCGCTCGTACGCCACCGTGCGCCGGCTCGACGGCCGGCGCGCCGTCACCGTCAACGCCGAAGTCGACCGCGCCGCGGGCCTGAACCCGGAGACCGTCACCCTGGCCGTGCGCCCGGACCTGCGGCGCATCGAGGGCGAGGTCTCGGGCGTGCGCATCCTCGAACGCGGGCGCCAGCAGGAAGTGCAGGAGTCGTTCAGCACGCTGCCGATCGGGATGGCGGTGGCGGCGGGGCTGATCTACGTCATTCTCGCCTGGCTCTTCGCATCGTACTCGCAGCCGCTGGTCGTGATGACGGCGATCCCCTTCGCCATCATCGGGATGATCTGGGGGCACCTGATCCTCGGGTTCAGCATGACGTTCCTGTCGCTGATCGGGTTCGTTGCGCTCTCCGGCGTGGTCGTGAACGATTCGCTGATCTTCATGGACTTCTTCAACCAGAAGCGGGCCGAACTGCCGAGCACCTGGCACGCGGCGATCGAGGCGGGGCGGGCGCGCCTGCGGCCGATCCTCCTCACGACCATCACCACCGTGCTCGGCCTCAGCCCGCTGATGCTCGAACAGTCGTTCCAGGCGCGGTTCCTCATCCCGATGGCGATCACGATCTCGTTCGGGCTGATGTCTGCGACGGTGCTGATCCTCGTGGTGCTGCCGTGCCTGCTGCTGATCCTGGAGGACGCGGCCCGCTGGCGGCGCATCCTGTGGACCGGCGCGTACGAGCCGCCGCCGACCCCCCCCGAGCCGAACGGCACGCCCGGACTGGCCGAGAACGGCGAGGGCTGACCATCGCCACGGCCGGCCCGCGCGGTAGGCTGTCGGCATGATGAGCCGACTCCTCGCCGCCGTCGCCGTGTCGTGCGTCGCATCCCTCGCCGATGCGCAGCCGCGGGCCGTCTACCTCAACGCGAACGTCCACACCATGGACCCGGCCCGCCCCCGCGCCGAGGCGTTCGTCGTCGAGGGCGGGCGGTTCGTGGCGGTCGGGTCGAACGCCGACGCCGTCGCCGCGACGGGGCCGGACGCGGAGCGCATCGACCTGCGCGGGATGACGGTGCTGCCGGGTCTGATCGACGCGCACGGGCACATGGCGAGCCTGGGCGCACTGGGGCTGGGGATGCTCGACCTGCGCCTGTCTCGCTCCTACGACGAGGTCGTCGCCATCGTCGCCGCACGCGCGCGCGCCACGCCGCCGGGCGAGTGGATCGTCGGGCGCGGGTGGGACCACGAGTCGTGGCCCGACAAGCGCCTCCCCACGCACGACGCGCTCTCGGCCGCCGTGCCGGATCACCCCGTCTGGCTGTCGCGCGTCGACGGGCACGCGGGCCTGGCCAACGACGCGGCGATGCGCCTCGCCCGCATCACCGACGACACGCCCGACCCGCCCGGCGGCGAGATCGTCCGTGATCAGCGCGGCCGCGCCACCGGCGTCCTCATCGACAACGCCATGCCCATCGTGCGGGCCGCCATCACCGGCGCGGGCGTCGGCACGACCGAGGAACTGCTCCTCAAGGCCCAGGAGATGTGCCTCGCCGTCGGACTCACCGGCGTCCACGATGCGGGCGTCGGGCCGGACGAGATCGAGACCTACAGGCGCCTCGAAGCGGACGGGCGGCTGAAGGTGCGCATTCACGCCATGGTCGCGGCCGCGCACGCCCCGCGCTACTTCGAGGAGCACGGCATCCACGTCGGCCCGCGGCTGAGCGTGCGCGCGGCCAAGCACTACATCGACGGGGCGATGGGCTCGCGCGGCGCGTGGCTCATCGACCCCTACGCCGACCGCCCCGTCGGCCCCGGCGGCGACGCCTGGCACGGGCTGGCCGTCACCCAGCCCGAGGCGATCGAGGCCGCCGCGCGGCACGCGATCATCCACGGCTACCAACTCTGCACGCACGCGATCGGGGACCGGGCCAACCGGGCCGTCCTCGACGCCTACGAGCGTGCCCTCGCGTCGTCGCCCTCGCCGGATCACCGCTTCCGCATCGAGCACGCCCAACTGCTGCACCCGGACGACATCCCCCGCTTCGCCGCGCTCGGCGTCATCCCCTCCATGCAGCCGACCCACTGCACCAGCGACATGCGCTGGGTCGACGCCCGCGTCGGCCCCGAGCGCGCCCGCGGCGCGTACGCATGGGCGGGCCTGCTGCGCACCGGCGCCCGCATCGCCGGCGGCAGCGACTTCCCCGTCGAGAGCCACAACCCCTTTCTCGGCCTGCACGCGGCCGTCACGCGCCAGACCGCCGAAGGCGACCCCGAAGGCGGCTGGCATCCCGAGCAGCGCATGACGCCCGACGAGGCCCTGCGCGCCTTCACGCTCGACGCCGCGTACGCCGCGTTCCGGGAGGAGACCACAGGCTCCATCCAGCCCGGCAAGGAGGCCGACTTCATCGTGATCGACCGCGACCCGCTGACGATCGACGCGGAGGCCATCCCCGCCACGCGCGTGCTGCGAACGGTCATCGCGGGGGAGACGGTGTACGAGAGCGAGCCGCGACCGTGAAGGAGCGGACCCACCCACCGACCCACACTCGACACCGACCCATGCCTGAGACCATCACACAATCCGCCATATCGTGCTCGCCCCACCATCGACGTCGTTGGGCCACGCTCACGCTCGCCTATCTATGTGCGGGGCTGCTCTTCGCGCTGGGCAGCGCATGGGCGGCGGCGGCGCTTCACCAACACGACGCAGAGACCGACTCCTACGCGATCCACGAGCAGCACGGCCACGTTCATGCTGTTGGCTTCGTGCGAATCCGGCGCGGATGCACGGTTCTCTCCATGCTGCTCACGGACGGCTTCGCTATCGATCAAATCGTCGAGGTCAATCGAGCCGCCGCTCGAAGCAGGAATGCGCGAGGCGGAGCATCCGCGGGAACCGGTACGCTTCCGTACTGGTCCTCGGCGCACGGGCCGGCACGCGCGCAGCAAGGGTGGGAGCTGGAAGGCTACCTGGACTGGGCCTACGGCTGGCCGATGCGCGCGCTGAAGCACTCGCACATCACGCGCCCTATCGGCGTGTGGGAAGCATCCGGAAACTCCGCATCGAGCGACGACACTCGTGGAGCGCTTGAGATCAGCCCGGGCATCACGCTCCCCTACCTCCCCATCTGGCCCGGCATCCTCGCCAACACAGCCTTCTACGCCGTCATCATCGCCGCGATCCATCTCGGCGCGCTCGCCATCCGCCGCCGACGCCGCATCCGCCGCGGCCTCTGCCCCGCTTGCCGCTACGATCTCCGCGGCCTGCCGCAGCGCGCCTGCCCCGAGTGCGGGTGGGGCCGGACGCCGCCCGCGCCACAGGCGGCTGTGCCGTCTCTTCAGCCCGAAGGGCTGAAGACACAACGCAGCCCTTCGGGCTGAAGTCATTCGGATCGCGGCACGACCTCGCGCCCGGGTACCCCGCCACTTCCTGGCGGGTCCGTCTCTTCCACCTCGACGAACGCGCGAGCACATCCCACAAGCCGTCTCACGCGTTCAACGCGGCAGCAGCGACGACCGCAGGCGGCCGATGACCGTCCGCACCGTCACCTCGCGCGGCTCGCCGTCCGTCCGTGCCGACGGCAGCGCCGCCAGCGCGCCCGACGCCGACTCGAACCCGCCCGACGGGTCGAGGCCGGCTTCGAGCCACTCGTCCCACGCCCGCGGCAGCCTTCGGTTGAGCCGACCGGCGGCGATGCGCGGCTCGTCCGCGCTCAGCCCGGTGACGAGGCGGTAGGCCAGTTGCGCCACCGAGCCGATCTCGTCGCGGATCAGTTCCGCGTTGCCCCGCTCAAGCCCATCCAGCCGGCGCGCCAGCCCGAACAACTCGATCATCACGCGCCCGTGCCGGTCCACGAGGACCTCGTCGATCGACAGCGGCCCGTGGTGCAGCCCCACAGCGTGCGCCGCCTCGAACGCCTCGAGCACGTGGGCTACCGCACGCTCGGCCTCGTACGGCCCCAGTTGCCCGCCCTTCGCCTCCAGCACGTCGGCGAGCGTCACCAGCCCCTCCTGGTTGCCCGTGTACGGCGTCACCAGCCACCCGCGACCGTCGCCCGCGAACGAGAACTCGCCGATCGGGAGCACGTGCGGGTGCCGGAACGCGCTGAGCGTCTCGAACGCCGCCAGCAGCCGACGCTGCTCCGCCTTGTCGTGGCACGGCGCGAACCGGTGCAGCGAGTGGCTGGACTGCGTCCGTTCGTGCAGCGAGAGCCATCGCTCTCCCAGCCGCCCGTCCGTCAACTGACGGACCAGCACGTACGGGCCGAGGGAAACGCGGACAGGTTGCGGACTCATGCAGGTTCGCCCCCGCGGGTCGCCATGCCGGAAACGCCCGGCCTCCGCCGACCCGCGACACCCGATCTCGCCCGCGCCCGGCCCGGGAGGCAGGGGGGGGCGGCCCAAGGCCCGGATGATACCGCCGGATCGGCACAGAGTCTTCGGCGCGCCGGGCTGCGCCGGGCGAGAACTCGGCGGTTTCCGCACAGACGCCGTACATCGCTTCCGGGACTCGCGCACGCCCCTACCATCCCGTGTCCGGGCCCACCGGGGGGTGCCCCGAGCCAGCCAAGGAGGATGCCATGACTTCCGCCGCCGCCGCCAGCCCGAGCCAGACCGTCCGCGGCTCCGACCCCCTCGCGCTGATCGACGTCGATCACGTCCGCCTCTACGTCGGCAACGCCAGGCAGGCCGCCCACTACTACGCCCACACTTTCGGCTTCCGCATCGACCAGCTCGCGGACCTGACCACCGGCTCGCGCGACGAGGCCGACTACCTCCTCACGCAGGGCAACATCCGCCTCATGCTCACGACGCCCCTCACGAAGGAGCACCCCGCCGCGGAGGAGATCAAGCGGTTCGGCGACGGCGTCAAGGACGTCGCCTTCACCGTCCACGACGCCGAGGCCGCCTGGAAGCAGGCCGTCAAGAACGGCGCGAAGTCCGCCCGCGAGCCGCGCGTCATCACGGACAGCAACGGCACGGTCACGGTCGCGAGCATCCACACCTACGGGCGCGTCATCCACACCTTCGTCGGCCGCACCGGCCGCTATGCCCTGCCCGAGGTGAAGCGCGGCGCGGCGTTCATGCCCGTCTTCCGCACGATCGACTCGCCGGTGAACGCGCACAACGAGCGCCACCCCTGCGGCCTCAAGTACGTCGACCACCTCGTCGGCAACGTCGAGGACGGCAAGATGAACGAGTGGGTCCGCTGGTACGAGGAGGTCCTCGGCTTCACCATGTTCAAGCACTTCGACGAGAAGGACATCTCCACCGAGTACTCCGCCCTCATGTCCAAGGTGATGGCCAGCGGGAACAACCTCATCAAGATGCCCATCAACGAGCCGGCCGAGGGCAAGAAGAAGAGCCAGATCCAGGAGTACCTCGACTGGCACGACGACACCCCCGGCGTCCAGCACCTCGCCCTCCGCACCGACGACGAACTCTCCAGCGTCGCCGAACTGCGCCGCCGCGGCGTGGACTTCCTCAGCCTGCCGGACTCCTACTACGACGTCGTCTGGGAGCGCGTGAACAAGACCCTCCGCGAGCACGGCCACGAGGGCGTCCGCGAGGACTTCGACCGCATCCGCGACCTCGGCATCCTCATCGACGCCGACGACGAGGGCTACCTCCTCCAACTCTTCACCAAGCCCCTCCAGGACCGCCCGACGCTCTTCTTCGAGATCATCTGCCGCCGCGGCTCACAGTCGTTCGGCAAGGGCAACTTCAAGGCCCTCTTCGAGGCGCTGGAGATCGAGCAGGAGAGGCGGGGGAATCTGTGACTTCTCCACCTTTCCCCCTGCCACTGCATGCGGCGCACACGATTGTGCTCGATCTGCTAGAACTGCAGGGGGGGCGACCAACTGGAAAGTGCTTCAGGTGGGAACTCGTCCCGAACTCCATCAAGTCCGCAGAAAACCACACCCGGTTCGAACTCCAACAACAACTTGGGTGGGGCGATCGATGCCATTTGGTTGTCCGATTCGATGGAACACAATACTTCATCAAAGGAGACCTTTGGGACGATCCATCCGAGGAAGACCCATGCCATCTCTTCTTCGCGGCCAGCGAAGCCCTCCTGTTGTACGAGAATGACCATGAGCGGCTTTACCTGCACTTTGGTTGGGAACCCGAATAGAGACCAATGCGAATCGACGCGGCAATCCCGCTGCCCCGATGGATCGTACCGATCTGCCCAAGCCTGAACGAGCAAGACTTCCTGGATGCTTTTGGCATGACCCCTTTGCCTGACCCCCCTCTCGCCCAGAACGTGGCCTTCGTGAAGAGCGGTCGCTCCGAGCGCCTCGCGGTCCTGCTCCGAGACGGCCGCCTCATTGCTGTTCCCCTCCAGTTGTATCCGACCCTCAAGGCCGCGAAGCCCACCGCGAGAAAGCGCTGGAGACTCGTCGGCCAGGGGCAGGGCATCCACTGGCCGGACCTCGACCTCGACCTCTCGACCGAGGGGATCGTGCGGGCGCGGCCCGATCAGACCCGCGCTGTCGCCTCACGCATGTCCGACAGCGACATGGCGAGCGTACTCCTCCAGGCACTCGAACTCGCCGACAAGCCGATGAGCGCCTCCGAGGTCGCGACGCTCATCGAGCGTGCGTTCCCCCCAGCCAAGGTTCGCGCCGTCGTGAGCCGACTCAGCCGCGATCGACGCCGCGAGCGGCGCCGCAAGCCACCGCCGGGTCGTCGCGCATAGCACGCCGGCGAGGATGTCGGCGCCTTCGGGCGGGAAGCCATCGCGTACCATGCGAAGTCCCACATCACGAAGAGATCGTCCGTCATCGGGCGCAGCATACGCGAGGACAACTCATCCTTTGAGCGAATACCTACCTCGGCCGCGCGCTCAACCGAGCGTGTCCATCGCGCGCAACATCCGTAACGTGTGCCCCATGCCCTGACCGCTCCCCCGCCACGCTCCCCCCGCGGGTGATCCCCCTCGAACGCGCCATCGCTCGCAATGGCAGCAGGAACTTTCGTGCCCCCTGCATCCAACCCGCCCCCCCTGGCCATAAGACCGCGTGGCGTGCGGCCGTCGGCCGTTGTCGGGCAGCGTTGCCCGACCGGCGCGTTCGGCCGCACGTCGGCGGCGAGGCGGCCGCTGCCGCGCCAGACGAACACAGGCGCGGCCCCGCCACGAGGGAGAGAAACCATGGTGCGAGCGGTGATCGGTGCGGCGGTCCTCGCGGGATCATCCGTCGGCGCGGCCGGCCAACTCATCGGCCACTCCGTCCGGGCGCAGTGGTTCTTCCCCGACGACTCCACCCAGATCGAGTCTCACACGGTCGTCGTCAGCGACGAAGTCGAACTCCCGCCCGAGAAGATCTTCAACGACTCCAAGTACAGCATCGACCTCGGCGACGATTCCGTCCTTTTCTCATTCAACGCCGTCGCCCACTGGCAGGCCGTCGACTTCAACGGCTGGCGGTTCACCGACGTCTTCGGCACGATCCCCGGCGTCATCGACTACCAACTCCACTCCTGGAGCGCGGGCGTCACGCACACCGACGCCATCGTCGTCGGACACGACGCGGACGCCTTCTGGGCCAACTTCGCCGGGGTCTCCGTCGCCGGCGACGGCGAGTGGATCAGGCTCGCCGTCACCTTCGTGCCCGCGCCGGGAACCGTCGCCCTCGCGGCCCTGGCCTCCCTCCCCATCCTCCGGCGCCGACGCGGCATCTGAGCCGGGCGGGGCGCTGGCCTCCTTCTGGCTGAGACCCGTCAGCAGCGGCGCGACCTTTCCTCAGGGGCTGCTCGTCCAAGGACGCCTGGCCCTCCGAGGCCCGATTGTCCTTGCTTGCGGACCACAGGCGGGCATATACGCCCGCGGCCTGCGCCGGTGAAGCGCTCCGCCTCGCCGGCGGCAGCACAGCGACGGCCTCCCCTTCCCCCCCGCCCCCTGCCCCCGTACAGTTCCCGCGTCGCGGCCTTTTCCCGCCGCCCGATCCCAATGGACGACGCCCCAGCCTCTCAGCCCGAACCTCCGCGAAATCCCGGCCTCTCCTCCGGCTTGGCCATCGATGTCGTGGACGCGACCGACCGCGTCGGGGCGGAGCGGATCGCGTGGCTGATGGACCACGCGGCCCGGGCGCTGGCCCCGCTGGGGGTATCGGGCGAGGTTCGGGTGCGGGTGGTGGACGATGCCGAGATGGCCGAGGCCCATGCCCGGTGGGCGGGCGTCGGGGGCACGACCGACGTGCTGACGTTCGACCTGCGCGACGACCCGGCCGACCCGCTGGACACGGACGTGCTCGCGTGCCTCGACGAGGCGGAACGGCAGGCGGTCGAGCGCGGGCACGCGCCGGAGCGGGAACTGCTGCTCTACCTGGTGCACGCGGTGCTGCACTGCTGCGGGCACGACGACCACGACGAGGCCCGCGCCGAGCGCATGCACGCGCTGGAGGACGACCTGCTCGAGCAGGCCGGGGTCGGGGCGACGTTCGACGCGTCGCGCCCGGGGGCGACGAAAGGGGGGGGTCGGCCGTGACAGGGCCTGGGGCGCTCTGGATCGCGTTGGGCGCGCTGCTGCTGTCGGCGTTCTTCTCGACGCTGCACATGTCGCTGCGGGCCGCGCCGCGCGCTGCGCTGGCCGAACTGGCCCAGCGGCGCTCGCCCCGCGTGGCGGCGCGGATCGACCGCATCCTCGACGACGCGGACGCGCACCTGCTGGCGATCAACCTCCCCCGCATCCTCTGCACGCTCATCGTGGCCGTCGAGGCCGTCTTCTGGATCGTCTCGTTCCGCTCGGCGGAGCACGGCAACCCCGACGCCCCCCCCTCCGGCCTTGAACTCACGCTCGGGCTGGGGCTTGCGTCGCTCTTCATCTGGCTCGTGGGCTTCGCCGTGCCCCACAGCATCGCCAAGCACGCGGGCGAGCGGATCACGGTCGTGTTCGCGCCGCTGCTGCGGGCGGCGCACGCCTTCGTCAGCCCGGTCAGCCCGGTCGTGCGGTTCCTGGACGAGATCGTCCGCCGACTCGCGGGCGAGGACGGCGAGACCGAGACCGAGGCCCGCGAGGCCGAACTGCTCTCGGTGGTCGAGGAAGGCCGCCACGAGGGCCAGTTCGACGAGACCGAGCGCGACATGATCGAGGCCGTCGTCGAGTTCCGCACCACCACGGTCGAGCAGATCATGACGCCTCGCACCGAGATCGACGCGCTCGAGTGCACCGACGACCTCGCCGAGATCAAGGCCTACGTCCGCGACCAGGGCCACTCGCGCGTGCCGGTCTACGAGGACGACCTCGACCACATCCTCGGCATCCTGTACGCCAAGGACCTGCTCCACTGGATGGCCTCTGAGGCCGCCGAACGCGGCGATCCGTTCAACCTCCGCGCCATCCTCCGACCCGCCCTCTTCGTCCCCGAGACCAAGACGGTCCGGCAACTCATGCGCGAACTGCTCGAGAAGAAGGTCCACATCGCCATCGTCGCCGACGAGTACGGCGGCACCGCGGGCCTCGTCACCATCGAGGACATCGTCGAGGAGATCTTCGGCGACATCCAGGACGAGTACGAGACCGCCGAGGATGAGGCCCCAGAGGTCGTCATCCTCGAGGGGGCGGCCGAGATCGACGGACGCGTCCACGTCACCGACGCCAACGACGAACTCGAACCGCTCGGCATCGAACTCCCCGAGAGCGAGGACTACGACACCGTCGGCGGCCTCGTCACCGTCACGCTCGGACGCATCCCGGACACCGGCGAACGGCTGCGGCACGACGGCGTCGTCATCACCGTGCTGGAGGCCGAGCCGACCCGCGTCTGCCGCGTGCGTGTCGAACTCGCCGACGAGACCGTGCCCGCGGATGCCACCGTGCCGCCCGAGGACGAGCGGGCTCACACCGACGGTCGCGCCGACGACGACGCCTGATCGCGCTCCCCACTCCGTCACTCCCCCACTTCCCCCCTACCCTCCCCCCATGCCCCTGCGCCTCTACAACACGCTCGCCAAGCGCGTCGAGCCGTTCGTGCCCGCGGACGCGGCGCGCATCACCTTCTACTCGTGCGGCCCGACGGTCTACGACGACGCGCACATCGGCAACTTCCGCTCGTTCCTCGCCGCGGACCTGCTCCGCCGCTGGCTCGAATCGCCGCTCTGCCGCGTGGCGCGCTCGCCCGACGACGCCGAGGGCCTGCCCGGACCGCGCACGGTCGTGCAGGTGATGAACATCACCGATGTCGGGCACATGACCGACGACGCCTCGGCCGACGGCGGGGGCGAAGACAAAATGCAGGCCGCCGCACGCCGCCTCGCCGAGGCCAAAAAGGCCGGCAAACTCCCGCCCGGCGCGGCCGTCGATCCGAGCGACCCCTACGCCATCGCGGGCTTCTACGCCGAGCGGTTCAAGGAGGACGCCCGACGGCTCGGCCTGCGCGTCGTGCGGGACGCCGACAACGACCCCACCCTCATGCCACGGGCCACGCGCTCCGTCCCGGGCATGATCGCCATGATCGAGCGCCTGATCGCCAAGGGGCACGCCTACGCCGTCGGCCCGCCCGGCCGGCAGACCGTCTACTTCAGCGTGCCGTCCTTCCCCGATTACGGGCGGCTGAGCGGCAACACGCTGGACCGTCTGCGCGAGGGCGCGGGCGAGCGCATCGACGCCGCGCACCAGGCCGAGAAGCGCCACGGCGCCGACTTCCTGCTCTGGAAGTCCGACCCCGCCCACGTGATGAAATGGCCAAGCCCGTGGGGCGAGGGCTACCCGGGCTGGCACGTCGAGTGCTCCGTCATGGCGCTCGCACGCCTGGACCCCGACCACGCCCGCGGCGAGATCGACCTGCACTCCGGCGGCGAGGACAACATCTTCCCCCACCACGAGTGCGAGATCGCCCAGTCGTGCGCCTTCACCGGCAACCCGCTCTACGCGCGCATGTGGTTCCATCCGCGGTTCCTGCTCGTCGAGGGCGAGAAGATGTCCAAGAGCAAGGGCAACTTCTTCACCGCGCGCGACCTCTTCGCCCGCGGCATCGAGCCGGCCGCCCTGCGACTGGAACTCATCAAGACCCACTACCGCTCGAACGCGAACTTCACCGAACAGGGGCTGAAGGACTCGGCCCGCATGGTCGAGCGCTGGCGCCGCTTCGCGGACGACGCCGCGGCCTCGTCCGAGGCGGGCACGCCCGACAGGCAGATCGAGCGAGAGTTCTCCTCCGCCCTGCACGAGGACCTGAACATCGCCGGCGCAATCGGGGCGGTGAACGAGTGGATCGCCCGCACGCCGCGCCCGACCCGCGCCGACGCCGGCACGATGCGCACGCTCGACGCCGTGCTGGGCCTGCTCTCGCTCGAACGGACGGAGGCGCGCGCGACCGACCTCGGCGTCTTCGTCGGCGTCGATCCCTCCCCCGAAGTCGAAGACCGCCTCCGCGATCGCGCCGAGGCCCGCCGCGCCAAGGACTTCGCCCGCGCGGACGCGATCCGCGACCAACTCGCCGCCCTGGGCTACGCGATCAAGGACGCGCCGGGCGGCAAGGTCGAAGTCCGCCGCGCGTGAGCACGATCACTCGTCGCGCACGATCACCCGCACGTTCCGGCGGCCGTCGGCGTGGAAGACGCGAGCGACCGCGCGACGGACGGCGATGATCGCCGCGAGCACGCCCACGACGAGCGCCCCGACGACGAGCGCGGGAACCACGAGCAGGACGCCAATCCCGACGGCGACGATGAGCACGAGCGCGGCGACGACGCGTGCGCCCAGGGGCGGGCGGCCGACGCCCGAGGCCGACGAGAACCCCGCTCGCGCCGTGGTGATGCGCCACTGCTCCACGGGTCATCGTAGCGCCAGAAGAAATGCACCCCGGCGGCCGGCTTGCGCCTGACCGCACGGGGTGCGGAGGGTGACTCTTCGACTGCTCGCGCGGATCACCAACCGCGGCGCGTGGCGCGCCGCAACAACGCTCGACAGCCGTACCGTGTGTGCGCCGTCCCTCCTCCCGGACGGCTCCCACCGAATCCCGTGCAGCGCCGCCGCCGAAGGCGACGCCGACCTCCGTGTCTCTCTCGCACCATGAGAACCGATCCGGCCTCGCGCCGCAACCCAACCGTACACCGAATCCGGCCGGAATACTCTCCCCTTCGCGCACAAATGGGGGCCGGAACGACGGTTCCGGCCCCGGGCGTGCTGGCGTCGGCGGACGGTCTCAGCGGTTGCGGCGGCGCGGCGCCGCGAGCGCCAGGCTCGCCGCAACCAGGGCGATCGGACCCGGAGCGGGGATCACGGTGATCTGGTCCTGCGCGCCGAACGAGCGGAGGCCGACGATGCCCCGGCGTGCCGAGTCGGCCCCGACCGCGCCGAACATCGCGGCGAGGTGCCCCGAGATGCCTGAGGAGAGCGGCCCGCCTCCGGAGTCCTTGACTCTGAGCGCACCCGCCGTGACGTCGAGGCTCGCGCCGCCGGTCGAGGGGTCGTAGTCCGTCACGATCTCCCACACCGCGATCTGGAACGCGGCCGCGAAGTCCTTGGAAACGGCGGGATCGAACTGCTGGCCGCCGGCCCACGCGAACAGGTCGTAGACGCTGCCCGCACGCGCAACACCCATCGGCGAGGAGTCGGGCATCTCGGGCAGCGTGACGATCGTGTACGCGGTCGGGGACGACTTCACGTACTCGTACAGGTCGGTGCAGTAGGTCAGGTGGTCGCCCACGAGGTCCGCGCCGAGGCCGGTCCCCGAGAGGATCGTGTGCTTCAACTGACCGGCGAAGACACCCATGCTCTTGTCGCCGATCGTGACCTTCACGTTCCGCCCCTGGCCCGTGCCGGTGAACTTCATCTCGACGACGTCGGCCGACGCCGCGACGGCAAACCCGGCGACGGCGATCACAGCGGCAAGGCGGCTCATCTTCATCATGTCGTGGTCTCCCGCGGCCGAGCGACGTTCGGCGATCACGCCCATTCGCCGGCCACTCACGACATGCCAAACGATCCGGCACGATGCCACGCGCGCCGCACGATCCCGCGCGTCGCGTAGCGATCGGCGAATCTGGGGAAGGACGGCGGTCCCGCTCAGCCCGCCCGATCACCCCCGCCCGCACGACCCGCATCACCCGCGAGCGACAACGCCCACGCCGGCCCCGTCACGACCTGCGGCTGGCCCTCGATCCGCACCTTCGCGTACATCCGCCCCGGCCTCCCCTCCGCCCGCACCGCCTCCCACGGCACGCTCGCCGGCTTCATGCCGGACCATCGCATCAGGAGCGTGGGCATCAGGTGGAGGTGCGACGAATCCGCGGCGACGTGCACGCTGAACCCGAAGTTCGCCATCCCGACCTTGAAACTCTGGAAGTTCCGGCGCACGGCGTCCGGCGCCGGCTCGACCGGCGGGTGCCGGCGCGAGATCGGCCCCCACGACGAGGCCACGAACGCACGCAGGATCAGCGGCACCAGCACGAGGTCGACCGCCACGATCACCAGCACGACGATCAGCACCGCATGTCCGGGCACACCGACCTCCCGCCCAGCCGCGAACGCATCCTCGCCTGCCCGACCGTCCGCCTGCGCGGGTTCCTCGGCGGCTGAGCGTCACTCGTCCTCGAACCACTCCGCCGCGTCCGCCCGCGCCTCGACCGCCGCGTCCACCGCGCTCTCGCCCGGCTCTTCCGTGCGCTCGCCGCGCTTGCGCGCCCGCACGAGCAGCCGGATCGGCACCTCCTCGAACGGCAACTCCTCGCGGAACCGGTTGAGCAGGAACCGTTCGTAGTTGGCCGTGAAGAGTTCCGGGTGGTTCACGACCAGCGCGATCGTCGGCGGGTTCGTCCGCACCTGCGCGACGTAGAACAACTTCACCCGCGTCCCGACCTTGCTCGTCGGCCCGCGCGTGTCGAGGATGCCGCGCACCAGCCGGTTCAGTTCGCCGGTGGTCACGCGGCGCCCCGCCTGCTGGTGCAGGTCGAAGGCCACGTCGATCAGACCGCGCAGGTTCCGCCCCTCCGTCGCCGACGCGAACGCGATCGGCGCGAACGCCAGCCCCTTGAGTTCGCGGCGCAGGTACTCCTCGTAGTCCTCCGTCGTGACGCGCCGCCCCTTCGGTCCCTGCCGACCCTCGGCCAGGTCCCACTTGTTCACCACGATCACCACGGGCTTGTACGCCTTCTGCGCCAGCATCGCCAACTGCTGGTCCACCTGGCTCACCGGCTCCGTCGCGTCGATCAGCAGCAGCACCACGTCCGCGCGCTCCACCGCGCGCTTCGCCCGGTCGAACGCGTACCACTCCACCTGCCCCTGGAAACTGCGCTTGCGGCGCAGCCCGGCCGTGTCGATCGCCACGATCGCCCGCCCGTCCATCTCGAACCGAACGTCCACCGCGTCGCGCGTCGTGCCCGCGATCTCCGACACGATCACCCGAGGCTCGCCCGCCAGCGCGTTCACCAGCGAACTCTTCCCGGAGTTCCGCTTGCCGATGATCGCCACACGCAGGTCCGCGGGCGGCGGCGCGGCGTCCTCCGTCGCCGGCGGGAGCATCCCGTACAACGCATCCAAGAAGTCTCGCCGAAAGTAGTTGCTCTTCGCGCTCACCATCAGCGGCCCGCCGAACCCGAGCGACGCCAGTTCGTGCGCGTGCGACTCCCAACTCGGCCCGTCCACCTTCGTCGCCACCACCCGAACGCGCGGTGAAGCGACGGAGCGAGGGAGTGACGGAGTAACGGAGTCGGAGGCCTCCTCCCCCTCTCCTCCTCCGCCCTCCGCGCCTCCGCGCCTCCGCGTGAGTCTCCGTTCCGTCCGCCTCGACACGAACCGCCCCTCGCGCAGCATCCGCCCGATCTCCTCGTCCTGCGGCGTGACGCCCGCCTGCACGTCCACCGCGAAGAGCACCAGGTCCGCGCTCGCCACCGCCTCACCGATCTGCTTCTCGATCTCCGGCGTCAGCCGCGACAGGTCCGCGCCCACCTCGTCGTACCGCGCCCCCTCGGCCGCGTACACGCCGAATCCGCCCGTATCGACGAACTCCACGGCCCGCGCCGGCTCCGACCCGTCCGGCGAGGGCAGGTCCACCACCACGCTCACCCGGTCCCGCGTCACGCCCGGCGTCGGGTCCACGATCGACACCTTCGCCCCCGCGATCATGTTCAGCAGGGAACTCTTCCCGACGTTCGGGCGACCCACAATGGCGATCCGCGGCACAGGCATGGCCAATCGTAGGGACGCCGCGCGTGCCACCACCGTCGGCCTCCATCTCCTCCTTCCCCTCTTCCCTCTTCCCGACGGTGGTGCTTCCGTCCGCGAATCCACTCCAACCACGTTCCGTATCATCATTCAAGCCGATGCTTCTCGATCGACTCATCTCGTTCGCCGCTGCGTTCGCCGCGCCGGCCGCGCTTCCTGCCACCGCCCAACCCGACCTCCTCGCCGGCCAGACCGTCCCCATCCGCTCCATCGACCCGAGCGACGACGACTTCGCCGACCTCGAACCCCTCATCCCGCTCATCGGCGACGCCCGCGTCGTGCAACTCGGCGAGCAGACCCACGGCGACGGCGCGGCCTTCCTCGCCAAGGTCCGGCTCGTCAAGTTCCTCCACCAGCGCATGGGCTTCGACGTCCTCGTCTGGGAGTCCGGCATGTTCGACTGCCGCGTCGTGGACGAGCGCCTCCGCGCCGGCGAGCCGACCACGGACGCCCACGCGCACGGCGTCTTCGGCATCTGGCGGTTCAGCGCGCAGGTCCGGCCGCTGCTCGACTACATCGCGGAATCGCACACGACCGACCGCCCCATCGCCACCGCCGGTATGGACATGCAGTTCACGTCCGACCACGGCACGGGCGAGTGGGCGAAGCGCGTGCGCGCGCACTTCGACGACGCCGGCGCGACCCTCTCCCCCGACGCCGATGCCGCCCTGCGCTTCTTTGCAACCGGCCCGAACGCCCGTCAAGCGGTCATCGACGGCGAGATCAGCGCGGACACCAAGCGCGGCCTCGAAGCCCTCGCCATGGACGCCGCCGCCGCTCGACTCGCTCGCGTCGCCCGCCACGGCGAACTCGAGGCCGACTTCTTCGCCCGCGCCATCGACGACATGCGCGAGTGGGTCCGCTTCGCCGAGGCCAACACACGCGCCGCGGCCTTCAACAACATCCGCGACGCCCGCATGGGCGACAACCTCGCCTGGCTCGCCGACGGGTATTTCAAGGGCCGCAGGCTCATCGTCTGGGAGGCGACCATGCACGCCGTCCACCGCGCCGCCGAGATCGAGTCCGGCCTCCCCTTCACCTACGACGGCGTCGTCACCGCCGGCGAACGGGCGCGCGAGACGCTCGGCGACGACCTCTTCACCGTCGGCTTCACCGCCGCACGCGGCCGCACCGGAAGGCTCGGCATGAACCCCATCACCCTCGACCCGCCGGCCGAAGGCTCGCTCGAAGCCGCCGCCCTCGCCACCGGCCGCCGGTTTCTCTGGATCGACTTCCGCTCCGCCCCCGCGGACCACCCGCTGCGCACTCGCCTCTCCGCCCGTCCCCTCGGCTACGCCCCCATGCTCGCCGTCTGGCCCGACCAGATGGACGCCATGCTCTACACGGAAGAGATGTTCCCCAGCACGACAGGCCCGATGCACCCCGCGACCTATCGCCTGCGCGACGACACCATGAGCGACTGACACGCGACGGGACGGCGAGGCGCACAACCCGTGCCACGACCGTCGGCCTCCCTTCCTACCTCTCTCCAGCCTCTTGCGCCGACGGTCGTGCTCCCCCCGATCGCCGATTCTCGCTCATACCCTGCCCCGTGCATCCCCGCTTCCCCGTCATCGTCGGCCCCACGGCCTCGGGCAAGTCGGCCGTCGCCGTCGAGGTCGCCCTCGCGCTCGAGGCCCGCGGACTCCCCCGCGGCGAGGTTGTTTCCGCCGACGCCTTCCAGGTCTACCGCGGCATGGACATCGGCACCGCCAAGCCGACGCCGGACGAACGCCGCGGCGTGCCGCACCACCTCATCGACCTCGTCGAGCCGGACGACCCTGAGCCGTTCACGCTCCACCGCTGGCTCACGCTCGCCAACGAACTCATCGACGACCTCCGCGCCCGCGCCATCACCCCCATCGTCGTCGGCGGCACGCACCTCTATGTCAAGGCCCTGCTCGACGGCCTCCTCGAAGGCCCGGGCGAGGACGCCGACCTCCGCGCCGAACTCCGGGCCATGGACCCGGCGGCGCGACGGCGCGAACTGGAGCGCATCGACCCCCCCGCGGCCGCGCGCATCCACCCCAACGACGAGCGCCGCACCATCCGCGCCATCGAGGTCTACCGCCTGACCGGGCGTCCGATCAGCGAGCATCAGTCGCAGTGGGACCGCTCGCCGCGCCCCGACGCCCTGCTCGTCGCCCTCGAATGGCCCACCGACCTGCTCAACCAGCGCATCAACGCCCGCGTCAGAGAGATGATGCGGCGCGGCCTGCTCGACGAAGTCCGCGCACTCGCGCCGCGGCTCGGCCCCCAAGCCCGCGAAGCCCTGGGGTACAAGCAACTGCTCGAACACCTCGAAGGCCGGGCGACGCTGGACGAGGCGGTCGAAGCGATCAAGATCGAGACCCGACGATTCGCCAAGAACCAACGCACCTGGCTGCGTCGATTGCGGGAAACCCCCGGTTCACTCTGGCTGGACGGGCGCGAACGAGCACCGACTGATTTCGCGCAAACGATTGTCAACGCTCTGCTTGCGCCGTAGCAGCCCGCCCCCCGCGAATGCCCCGGCATCCGGTACCTTTGCAGGCCCCGCGCCCGGGCGTCCGAACAGGAATCTCGGCGGGGCGCGGGCTGCATCCGCTTGACTCTGCCTCGGGGCGGCCATTCTCTCCCCCCCGAGCGTCCTGTCGGTCCTCTGAGGGGAGGCTCGACCCGGGCCGAGGGGAACCACGCGGAAGGTACGATGGCAAAGCGAGCGGCGAGTACGAGCGGGCGATCGGGTGCGCGGAGCGGTGCGGGCGCGTCCGGGCGTCGCCGCGGCTCCGGCCTCGGCTACAAGGCCGGCGACGCCAAGGGACGGCACGTCGTCATCGTCGAAAGCCCCTCGAAAGCGAAGACCATCAATAAGTACCTCGGCCCGGACTACCTCGTGCTGCCGAGCGTCGGGCATGTCCGCGACCTGCCGAGCAAGGCCCCCAAGGGCGACAAAGGCCCCGTCCCCGGCGTGGACCTGAAGAAGAAGTTCCGCCCGACCTACGAGGTGCTCTCCGGCAAGGAGGGCGTGATCCGGGACCTGAAGGCCGCCGCGAAGGACGCCCTCGCTTCCGGGTGCGACGTCTGGTTCGCCACCGACCTCGACCGCGAGGGCGAGGCCATCGCCTGGCACCTGGCCGAGGAACTCGGCATCGATCCGGCGCAGGCCCGGCGCGTCATGTTCGCGGCCATCACGAAGACCGAGATCGAACGCGCCTTCCAGCACCCGCACCCGATCGACGTGGACAAGGTGAACGCCCAGCAGGCACGGCGCATCCTCGACCGCATCGTCGGCTACCAGGTCTCGCCGCTGCTCTGGAAGAAGGTCGCCCGCGGCCTGAGCGCGGGGCGCGTGCAGAGCGTCGCCGTGCGCCTCATCGTCGAGCGTGAGCGTGAGATCGGGGCGTTCGTGCCCGAGGAGTACTGGCAGGTCGAGGGCCTGTTCTCGCTGAGCGAGGACGAGGCCCGCCGGCTCGGCCCCGAGTGGCGAGCCTTGCTCGACGAGCGCGACGAAAAGGGCAACCCGCCCACGATCAAGGCCCAGAACGCCTGGCTCGCCGAGAACCGGCTGATCCGGGCGGAACTCGTGGACGTCGCCGGCGAGAAGTTCGAGGTGCGCACCGGCGAAGCGGGCACGGACCTGACCCCGCGCGTGCGCGCCATCGCCGAGGCCGCGGGCCTGCGGCAGGTCGAGGTTTCGACCGACGAGGACGCCGAGGGACGCGGGCCGGCGCGCTGGCGGCGCACGGTGCGCGGCACGGCGGACCCGTCCACGCCGTACTCGGTGGCGGGCATCGAGACGAAGCGCACCAGCGTGCGCCCTCCCGCGCCGTTCATCACGAGCACGCTGCAGCAGGCGGGGTCGAGCCGGCTGGGCTTCGCGGCCAGCCGCACGATGCGGGCCGCGCAGCAGTTGTACGAGGGCGTCGAGATCCCGGGCGAGGGGCCGGTGGGCCTGATCACCTACATGCGTACCGACTCGACGCACCTGGCGGCCGAGGCGGTCGCGGGCGTGCGCGACTACATCTCGCGCACCTTCGGCGGCAAGTACCTGCCCGCCAAGGCGAACGTCTACACCTCGTCGAACAAGGCGGCGCAGGAGGCGCACGAGGCGATCCGCCCCGCGTCGCTCGACTACCCGCCCGAGCGCGTCAGACGCGCGCTCAAGCCCGACCAGTTCAGGCTCTATGAACTCATCTGGAGCCGCTTCGTGGCCTGCCAGATGACGCTGGCGGAGTGGGACTCGACGAGCGTCTCGATCGTGGGTGGAAGGGACCCGTCCAAGCGACTCACGTTCAGGGCGACGGGGCGGACGCTGGCGTTCGACGGGTTCTACCGCGTGGCGGGCGTGCCGACGGGGAGCGACGAGGCGACGCTGCCGCGCCTGAGTCAGGGGACGCGTCTGTCTCCCGCGTCGATCGACGCGCTGCAGCGCTTCACCAGTCCGCCGGCTCGCTACTCCGAGGCGTCGCTCATCAAGACGCTGGAGGCCGAGGGCATCGGACGCCCCAGCACCTACGCGGACATCATCGCCAAGATCCAGGACCGCAAGTACGTGGAACTCATCGGGCGTGCCTTCCACGCGACCGACCTGGGCGAGGTGGTGACCGATAAACTCGTCGAGGCGTTCCCGACCATCATGGATGTCGGCTACACGCGCGAGATGGAAGCCGAACTCGACAAGGTCGAGGAGGAGCACCTCGACTGGGTGGAGATGCTCCAGCGTTTCTACGGCCCGTTCAGCGAAAACCTGGAGCGCGCCCACGAGGAACTCTCGCACGCCAAGGCCGAGGTGCAGCCCGCGCCGCCTGAGTACCGCTGCGAGAAGTGCGGTGCGGGGCTTGTCTACCGCTTCGGTCGCAACGGTCGGTTCCTGAGCTGCTCGCGCTATCCCGAGTGCGAGTACGCCGCGCCGGTGGACCGGCAGGGCCGCCCGCGCACGGCGGAGTACGTGAACGTGCGCTGCCCGAAGACAGGCCGCGCGATGGTGCGCAAGACGGGCCGGTTCGGGCCGTTCCTGGCGACGCCGCTGGAGAAGGGCGAGAGCCAGGACGCCGGGATGATCCTGAACATCGACAAGAAGGGGCACGTGACCGCGCCCGCGCCGCCGCCGCTGCTCACCGACCTGCTCTGCGAGAAGTGCGAGTCTCCGCTGAACCTGCGCGGCGGGATCCGCGGGCCGTGGCTGGGGTGCTCGCGGTTCCCGAAGTGCCGCGGTCGCGGCAAATGGGCCGCGCTCCCCGAGGCGCAGCGGGCCGCGCTGGAGAAAGCGCTGGCGACGCACGAGAAGGCGCACCCGGTCCCGATCATCCGCACGCTTGACGGCCGCGCGCTGACCGACGAGAAAGGCAAGCCGCTCGCCGACGCACCGAGCGTGGACCAGTTGGTGCTCGAGGGCGGCGAGGACGAGGCCGAACGCCTGGCGGCGACGGGGCGGGCGGCGGTGGCGTAGGGCGCGCCCGCACGATCCGACCCGCCACGGCACGCGCCGACCGATCTACAATCGAACCGTGATGCGGACGGCATACGTCGAAACGACGATCCCGAGTTTCTTCGCGGAAACGCGCGAGACAGCGGCCGCTATCGCCTGGCGCGACGCGACGCGCCAATGGTGGCCGCTCGCGATGCGACGCTACCGGCTCGTCACGTCCCGGTTTGAGCTCGACGAGTTGAACGAGGCGCCCGAGCCGAAGCGATCGTCGGGGCTGCGGCTTCTGCGCGATGTGGAGGTCCTCGATGAGCCGACCGAGTTGGCGGATGTCGTGTCGTTCTACATCGAACATCGGCTCATGCCCGCTGACGCCACCGGCGACGCGGTCCATCTTGCGATCGCGACGCTCGCGAGAGTCGATTTCCTCGTGACATGGAACCTGCGACATCTCGCAAACGCCAACAAGTTCCGGCACGTCGAGGTTCTCAACGCGCGGCTCGGACTTCCCACACCGCTCATGGTGACCCCCTACGCCCTGCTTGCGGAGGACGCCGATGACTGAAGGACACGACGCCCACGCCAGAGCCGAGGCTCAATGGAGCGACCCGACCGTCGAGGAAGTCCGTCGGATCCGATCCCGCCTCTGGCAGCGGGCCGGCGGCGACGTCCGGCGCTACATCGAGCAGACACGAGACCGCGCGCGCACCGCGAAGTGGGACGAGCCACGTCCCGAACCGAACTCCGATCGCCCCGCGTAACCGGTATCTCGTGGATGGCTCGTGCGGGACCCACGCCGTGCTCCCTCGCGGACCGCTCTCGGGACTCACGCGGGGTACCAGCCGCCCGCCACGCGCACGGATTGCAGCGTTCGCGGGACCGAGTGGATATGCAGCAACACCGCCCTCGCCCGCCAGGAAGAGCCGCCGGGGCTTCCGCGCGTGCGAAGCGTGCGGGGTCGACGAGTGCATCTGGATCGAGAGGTGAAACCGCGGCGGCCCCCGGAGGAACAAGGTCTCAGATCGTCGGATCGCTGGCCGGACGGCCGGAGGTGCATCATGCGGGTCTTGGCCGTGGTCGGGGGGGTATGCCTGGTGGTCGGCGCCGGGGTCGTGTGGTTCGTCGCGTCGCGCGGCGGGAGCGGTTCGGACGCGGATCCGACCAGGCAGGCCGCGGACGCCGAGGGTGCCCGTGCGGGCGGAGGCGGAGGCATCGCGGCCGTGGACGCCGGCCGGGCCGCCGAGCGCGAGCGCGTGCTCGCGGAGTTGCGGGCCGAGTTGAGCCGGGCCGCGCCGGTCACGGGACGCACGGACGATCAGCGGCTGGCGGACGCGCAGGCCTGGGTGCGGGCGAACCGCCCCGCCGACCGGCCCTACAACGAACTCGAAGCGACGATGCTCGCGCTCATGGAGGCCGCCTTCGACGGCGAGGAGCGGTCGGCCGCGTGGCTGATGAACACCTCGCTCATCGAGATCGAGATCGCTCGGGCGCTGGACGCGGACGGCGACGGCACGGTCTCCGACGAGGAGTTGCAGGCCTTCATCGAGAGCGGGCTGAGCATGATGAACCCGGTCGAGCACCCCTACCTTGCCGCCCTGTTCGACCAGGACGGCGACGGCGTGCTCAGCCCCGGCGAGTTCGAGGCGGTCGGCGCGGCCCGCGTGATGGAGGGCGCGCTCGCGGGCGCGATGCAGCGCGCGCAGATCGACGCGTGGGACACCGATCACGACGGCATCGTGAGCGAGGCCGAGCGCGAGGCCGGGCTGCGGGCCGCGGACGGCAGGATCAGGCTGCACCCGGACGGGCGCGTCGAGTTCGTGAGCGATCCGGCGGGCGTCGACCCGGCGGAACAGGCGGCGGCGCGCGAGCAACTGGCAGAGCGGTTCGGCGAAGAATACATGGCGACGCTCGACTCGCACTGGGAGATGATGCGCGCCCAGGCGCTCGTGACGCCGCTGCTCAACGACATGCGCGTGGACGACTTCGACCGCGAGGAGTTGCAGGCCATCATGATGCGGGACATGCCGCAGATGCCGGACGCGCGCGAGTTCTCGGCGGACGGGAGCGGGAGCCTGACGCAGGAGGAGTTCGCGGTCTACCAGGGCGCGTTGGAGGAATACAACGCCGCGCTCCGCGAGTGGGGCACGAAGCAGACCGCCCTCGCGCTGCGCGAGCAGTTCGAGCACGCGCGCCGGCAGGGCGACCTCGACGGCGACGGGCGCATCTCCCCCGACGAATGGGAACGCCGCATCGACACGCTGCTCGACGCGCGGGACGAGCGGCTCATGCTCCGCGTGCTCGACCTCGACGCCAACGGCTGGGTCGGCGCGCACGAGATCGCCCGCTACCTCGACTGGTACCGCGCCGGGAGCCTGCGGGCGGACGCGAACTTCGACGGCGTTGTGGACGCCCGAGACCTGGAGATGGTGACGAGGTACGTCCAGACGCGGAAGTAGGCGTGCGAAGCGGGGGAGACGGCCCCGGAGGGATCGCCTCGTGAAACGCCCCCACATAGCCGATACGCTCTCGGCAGTACACCCGCCGGGCCTCTGCTTTCGCACGCTCACTTCGGCGGGTTTTTCGTTGTGGTCTGCGCCGAGCTCCCCGGCCGGTTCGGGGCCGTAAACTCCGCCCATGCCCGTCTTCCTCCGCTGGCTCCTGCGGCTCGGCCCCACCAACCCGATCGCCGTGCGCCTGGTGCAGAACGGCTCGCGCCGCACCCGCCACCTTTACATCCGGGCCGCGTACCTCGCCGTCCTGATCGTCGTGCTCCTCTGGCTGCTGCTCGTCTCGGCGGGCGGCGGGAACCTCGACTACCGCGAACTGGCCCGCGCCGGAGCGATGAGTTTCACGTCGATCGCGTACCTCCAGATCGGCCTCATCTGCATCCTCGCGCCGGTCTTCATGGCCGGGGCGATCGCGCAGGAGTCCAACCCGCGCACGTGGGAGGTCATGCTCACCACGCCCCTGAGCGCGACGCAGATCGTGCTCGGCAACCTGCTCGGTCGGCTCTTCTTCATCATCGCCCTGCTCATGGCGAGCCTGCCGCTCTTCGCCCTCGTGCAGTACTTCGGGGGCGTGCCCGGGCGCACGATCCTGGCGAGTTACCTCGTCGCCGCGTGCGCCGCCGTCCTCGTGGGCACCATCGCCATCGCGCTCTCCGTCAGCCGGCTCGTCGGGCGTCGGGCCGTCTTCGCGTTCTATGTTTCGGTCGTCTCCTACCTCGCCATCACGGCCGCGATCGACTCGTGGGTGCGCCTGTCCGGCGGCGGCGCGGGTGGCTCCGGCGTGACGTGGATGACGCCCATCAACCCCTTTCTCACCCTGCACGCGCTCCTGAACCCGACCGCCTATCCGCGTGCCGACGAGACCGGCCCGTGGGCGTTGCGGCACCCCGTCAACGCCTGGTGCTGGGGGAGCGTCCTCCTGAGCGTCGCCCTCGCCCTCGCCAGCACGCTCACGGTGCGCACCGGCGGTCTGCAGATGATCGCGGGACAGTCCGGGGGCGTGCCGTGGTACAGGCGCATGTTCGGCCTGGGCGCGAGCGGCGCAGAGCACCGCCCGCCGCGCCACGTCTGGACGAACCCGATCGCCTGGCGCGAGGCCGCCGCACGCAACAGCACGCTCGGGCGCATCGTCGCGCGGTGGTCGTTCATCGCGGCGGGCGCGATCTGGGGCATCGGGCTGGTGTGGATGTTCCACACGGGGCGGTTCACCAACGCCGACTTCCGGCTCGCGCTCCTGTTCACCACCATCGGCGAACTGGCGGTCGTCGCGCTGGTGGCCGTCAACATGTCCGCCACCTCCATCAGCCGCGAGCGCGAGGACGGCACGCTGGACCTGCTCCTGACGACGCCCATCACGCCCGCCGAGTACCTCTCCGGCAAACTGCGCGGCCTGATCGCCTACCTCCTGCCGCTCATGGGCGTGCCGCTGGGGACGCTCGCGCTCGCGGGCCTGTACGTGCTGACGGGCGGGCTGGGGCGCGCGGGGGGGGTGATGGAGACCGTGCAGCAGGCGGGCGGCGCGCCCGCGATCACCGCGCCGATCGTGCTTCCCGAGGCCGGGCTGGTCGCGTCGCTCGTGGTCGTGCCGTTCGTCGCCTTCTGCGCCATCGTCGGCATGCACTGGTCGCTCAAGAGCAAGGGCACGATCTCGAGCGTCGTGGCGACCGTGGGCGTCGTCGGCGCGATCAGCGGCGTGATCGGGCTGTGCGGGTGGCGCGCGGGCGTCGACGCCAGCCTGATCGGCCCGATCATGGCCGGACTCAGCCCCGCCTCCGCCGTCTTCGCGCTCGTCGCGCCGATGGAGGCGATGGACTCGACCGTGCGAGGCTCCGGCGTGCAGCCCGCGCGGGTCATGCTCCTCGTCGGCAGCGTCTGCGCCGCCGGCCTCTACGCCGCCATCGTCTACGGCGTCCACTCCTACACGGTGAAGAACTTCGACTTCATCGTGCGAAGACTGGCCGGGGTGAAATGATGGGAGATATAGGGTCCATCAACTCGCTGGCCTTTGCGCTCGTTGCACTCCTGCCGGGGTTCGTTTCGCTGCTCGCCTACCGCGCGGTAGTGCCTCGTCAACCCGCTTCCGGAGCCGAACTATCCCTCCTGTCGCTCGCTTTCGGAGTCGTGAACGCCTGTCTCCACGCTTGGTGGCTTCTCCCCCTCGTGCTCCAGCCGCCCGAAGCGATCGTGGAGCATGTCACGACTCATCGACTCGGCTTCTCACTTGCGACCGTCGCGTACAGCGTTACCACTCCATTGCTGCTGGGCTATTTCGCGGGGATCATCCGTCAGCGGATCGCCATCCCCGGAGTGCGATCACCTGCGCCGACGGCATGGGATTGGTGCTTCCAACGACGCCCCGCAGTTGTCGTATACGCGACGCTCCGCGACGGAACGAGGGTAGCGGGCCTGTTCACAAGAGAATTCGGACGGTTTCGCTTCCTCGTACCCTGAGCCGCAGACGATCTACTGCGGAAAGCAGTTCCCGCTCGGCCCGGATGGGGCGATCGTAGGGCCGCCGCCGGAGGAGTCGAAGGGGCTGATTATTCGTGCAGATGAGTGCAAACTGATCGAGTTCCTCGACATCCCGACGGTTGATCGGTATAGTTTGTTCTCGGAGATCGGCAATGAAGCGAGCGAGCCAGACAACGCGTAGGATGGCTTCAAAAGGGTACGTCGCCGGCTCAGGACGACAGCCGACGTCGAGTCAAGCCGCTTACCCCGTGAAGCCGCTCTCTCTCCCCCGCAGTCCCCAATCCGCCACCGCCTCGCAACAAACCCGAGGCGAACAGAAGCGGTAAGGCATACCGATCTCAGAGCGCGGGGCAATGTGTTCCATCGCTGCTCTCCGATGTGCCGATGCTGCGCTTCAATCTATGCGATGCGACTCGGGCCAGGGACCGATCACGCCAGCAGCGTCTCGAGCAGCCGACCGAGGTCATCGTCGATGGTCGGCAGGCCCGCCGAGGACTCGCGGATGTAGCCGTCCCGCGTCGCGCGGTCGAGCCAGCGTCGCAGGTCGTCGTAAAAGCCCGCGACGTTCAGGACGCCCGTCGGCTTCGACCGGCCGTGCAGCCGCAACTGCGACCACGTCAGCACCTCGAACATCTCGTCCATCGTCCCCAGCCCGCCGGGCAGCACGAGGAACGCGTCGGCGAGGTCCGCCATCACGGTCTTGCGCTCGAGCATCGTCTCCACCACGCGCATCTCGGCGACGCCCGTGTGCGCCGCCTCCTTCTCCATCATCCAGTGCGGGATCACGCCGACGACACGGCCTCCCGCCGCCAGCGCGCCGTCCGCCACCGCGCCCATCATCCCCTTGCCCCCCCCGCCGTACACCAGCGTCACGCCGCGCGCGGCGAGCGCACGCCCGGTCCCGGCCGCGGCCTGCGCATACTCGGGCCGAGCGCCAAGCCCCGAACCGCAGAACACCGCCACAGCACGCCCCATGCCCGCGCTCCCGCTCGCCCCGCTCCTCCCAGCCCCAAGCCCCAAGCCTCAAGCCCCAAGCCCTCTCAGAACGCCTCGAACCCCCCCCTCGCAGCGTACTCGAAGCCGTTGATCGCCTGCACTTCCTCGGCGGACTTCCCCGCCAACGACTCGAAGCGCTCGATCAGCGGCCTCGGGCGGTCGGTCGCCAGCGACGCCATGAGGTTGAACTTGTGCTCCAGCAGGCCGCGCAGGTCGGCGGTCGTGTTCCGCGCGTGCCCCGCCGGGTACATCACCAGCCCCGAGTCATGCCGCGCCCCCGCATCGTCCGTGATGACGACGCTGGTCGGGATGCCGTCCGGGTAGCGCCGGTCGTACTCCGGCCCGCCGTGCACGAAGTCGATCCGGGCCATGATCTCGCGCGTGCGCGGGTTGAAGACCGCGTCCTTCGAGTAGTCCAGCGGGCTGAGCATCAGCCCCTTCCAGTCGGTGGGCCTGCCCGCGGCCCGGTTCTCCAGCGCCTTGCGCAGCAGCGTGGCGATGATGTACGCCATCGAGTGGTCCGCGCTCTGCCGCGTCTTCGGGTCCTTCTTCGCCGGGTCGCCGATGATCCCGAACGCCGGCTCGTACGCCACGATCCGCACCGACCGGATCGCCGACCCGTCCGCCCGATCGAGCAACTCGGGACGCTTGGCGATCAGGTCCACGACGGCCTGCACCGCCCCCGCCGACTGATGCTCGTAGAGCGCGAGTTTGAAGTGCATCCCCATCACGGCGAAGTCGCCGCCCGCTCGGGCGAGCACGAGGTCGAACGGCGAGGCGTCCCGCTTCCCGGCCTCGGCGGGCGGTGCCGCACCCACGCGCTGGAACATCCGCCCCGGCCCCTCGAACAGGCGGAACACGGCCTCCGGGTTTCGGAAGACGTCGCGCGGCCCCTGGAACCCGGCCATGCTCCGCTTCAGGCTCAGGATGGCCGCCTCCGTGCTGATCGCCGCCGACGCCCCCTTGCTGTCCGAGAGTTGCTTGCCGGCGCGGATCGCCCGGAACGGCACGTAGTGCGCCACCACCATGCCGATCGCGCTCTCGATCTGCTCCGCCGTCGCCCCGACCATCGCGCCGAACACGCACGCCGACGCGATCGCCCCGTGCAGCACGTGGTCGATCTTGCAGTCCTTGAGGCTGAAGACCTCGGCCAGCCGCCCGCGGATCTCGTCGTGCAGGGCCATCCCGCGCAGGGCCGTCGCGCCGTCCGCCCCGAGCATCTGGGCCGCGGCCAGGGGCACGGCGTAGAAGTCGTTGTGCCCGAACTCGCCCGCCGTGTGCCCGCGCCCGGGGTTGTAGCCGAAGTTGGTCCCGTTCGCGTCCCACTCGCGCACCGCGGCGCAGTTCGCCACGATCGCCTTCTCGCTCTTGACGCGCACCGGCGAGCCGAAGACCGTCGCCCCGTGCCGCGTGCACCGCCCCAGCGGCCTGCCCGCGTGCCCCTCCGGCACGGCGTACTCGAACGCCTCGCGCCGCAGCACGTTCGGCGCGTTGCACCCCATCGCCAGCGCGCTGACGCCGCACAGGCACGCGTCGGTGAAGAAGAGGTTGGTGCGTTCCAGCACGCCCGCGTCCGGCTCGCCGCGCACGCCCGGCCCGCCCCACACGAAGTCGATGGCGTACCGCGCCAGCCCGAGGGCCTGGTTGGTGTCGGCGGGAAGAACAACAAACGGCTGCTCGGCGGGCATAGGCTCGTTTCTCCAAAGGCCGCGGTGCGAAAGGGCGGAAAGGATAGGGCCGGGAGCCGGGCGAGGCCGCCGTCGTTAGAATGGCGGCATGACCGCGGCAGCCACCGACACGCCCATTCGCACTCGGTACAAGCAATCTCGGACCCTCGTGCGGCGGCTCTGCCGGTTGCCGGACGAGGGCCGCGAGGAGTACAAGCGAAAGGTTGCTCTGCTCCGCGAGCACTTCGAGCGGTTCAACACGGATACCGCGGGACTCTGCCAGTGGCTGATGGGCCTGCGCAAGCGCGCCAAGGTTCTCGCTGAAGACCTGCCGCCGGAGTCGTTCGGCACGCTCGGCGACTTCCTCCTGGAGCCCGCGCTCCCGGGTGTCGAGGCGGATGAGAATGAGCGGGACGGCTGGCGCCTCGCCGTGTTCGACGACGCGGCGGGCTTCAGGAAGGCAGAGTCCATCCGCGGCCGGGCGATCCCCGACGACCTGCGCTGCGCGATGAACGACGCCGCCGCGCACGGCCCGCACCGCGACCCGAACAACCTCGCCGCGGCCAGGCTCTTCGAGCGGCTCCGAACCCTCGACCGCGCCCACCGCCTCGTGCTGCTCAAGTCCGCCGCCGAGTGGGTCGTCGCCCGCTACAAGCGCGGCGTCGAGAACTGGGTCCGTCAGCGGGCAGCGTGGGAGCAGGAGCGCGACGATTGGGAACGCGCTCATCCCGACCTCACGCCCGATATCCGTGAGCGGTTCACGGAGGTCTTCCGGAAGCTCCTCGACCCGGAGCGCGACGACAGGCCGGGGATTCGGCGCAAGGCCCCGCGAATCTGCTCCTGGGAGCGGCTGAAGCAGAACGTGGACAACTGCTGCTACGGCCGCAAAGGGCACGGGCCGCGCTGCTGGAAGTACGGGGAGTTCGTGAAGGCACAGAAAGAGGCGAACCCCAAGTTCTACGACAAGTGGTTCTGGGAAGCCGCCGAGCGGCTTGTCCGATACTGCGCCGAGCAGCGCGTCAAGCCGCACAACGTCTTCCTCAGCCCGAACATGCCGCACATTCTGTTCAAGAAGGAGCCGGAGCGTGAGAGGCCGCAGGCGATGGCGCGGCTCAAATCGGTCTGGAACGCCTACCTCAAGCACATGGAACTCAACCCGGAGACCGTCGTGCAGCACGGCCGCCTCCCCCACTGCCGGAAGATCGGCGGCAAGGTCTTCGAGAAGTCCGACTGCGTGTGGAACCCGCACACCGAACTCTGCCTGCGCTACAAGCGCGCTGTCGGCCAGTTCCCGGATGCCCTCCTCGCGCTCGAAGAGCGGTATCGCAAGTGGCGGCAGTTCTACCTCGCCGGCCCGCGCAAGCCGACCTTCGCCTACCCCTCCGCCCGCGACCTGCCCATGCCCAAGGTCTTCGGCGAGGGCTTCCACGAGATCGACCTCGACCGCGCCGTCGTCCGCCTCCGCCTCGAAGGCTCGCCGCAGGGGGAGTGGGTCGAGTTCGGGTTCATCCCCTGGCCGCGCGGCTACCGCCCGTCCAAGCGCGAGGTCGCCATCACCAGCGTCCACATCAACTTCGTCGGGGCCCGGGCGCGGGCGGGCTTCCGTTTCGACGCGCCGCACAAGCCGTCCCGCTTCGGGTGCTCGCAGGACGAACTCCAGTTCCTGCGCAGCCGCGAGTTCCCGCGCAGGGCGCAGGACCAGCGGTTCATCGACGCCGCACGAAGCCGCCTGCTCGACTCCTTCGACGGCGACGCCGAGCGAGAGATGCGAATCCTCGCGGTCGACCTCGGCGAGAAGGGCGCGCACGCCGCCGTCTACCGCGGCCGCACGCACGAGCGCGACGCGGCGCTCAGGATCGTGAAGATCAACGCCCTCTACGACTCGACGCCCGCCCAACTCGTCCGCAACGAGAAGGACCCGAAGCGGACGCAGCGACCGGCGAAAGTCGAGTTCGCGGGCAAGGACGACCCCCGCGGCCTGCGCAAGGAGCACCTCGCCCGACACCTCGAACGCATGGCCGAGCGCACGACCGAGATCGCCCGGCACAGGCAGCGCGAGGGCGAGCCGGCCCCGAAGCCCGCCCCCCACGACCAGCGCGGCCTCCAGCGGCATGTCGCCTGGATGATCCGCGACTGGGCACGCCACAACGCCGCCCAGATCATCGCCGCCGCCGAGGAGCACCGCTGCGACCTCATCGTCTTCGAGAGTCTTCGCGGCACGCGCCCCCCCGCCTACGACACCCTCGGCGACGAGGCCGAACGCAAGAAGCGTTCCGCCGCCATGCACGCCTACGGGCGCGTCCGCGCGAAAGTGACGGAGAAGGCCGTCGAGCGCGGCATGCGCGTCGTCACCGCCCCCTACCACAACTCCTCGCGCGTCTGCTCGGCCTGCGGCGCGCCGCAGGAGAACATCGGCCTGTTCAACAAGAACAAGACCAAGCGGAAGTTCGTCTGCGAGAAGTGCAAGCGAGAGATGAACAGCGACGCCAACGCCGCCCGCGTCCTCGCCCGGGTCTTCTGGGGCGAGATCACGCTCCCCGCCCCGGAGCCGGGCAAGGGGTGAGGAGTCGCCGGGGGTTGACCCGTCGGGGCGGACGCGGGTAGACTGCGGCCGTCTTCGAGTCATATGCCCGGAACACGCCCGGCGGACCATTGGACCAACGGGACGGACCCCAGGCACGAAGGCAAAAGTCGTGATTCCGTGTCCAGTCGCACACTCGTCAACCCGGTTTGGAACGGGCGTTTCGGGCGCAAGTCCTTGTTGGAACGCGATTTACGAGAGGTCTGGTGCGCCTGACCGCAGAATCACGGCTTCCGACACC